>ERZ1035025.137-NODE-137-length-53812-cov-41.777443_pt1 | contig 53812 bp, 61 predicted proteins | sample MGYA00520619_ERZ1035025 | MGnify/ENA primary metagenome ERZ1035025 (study PRJEB33766, sample SAMN09781742) | gut metagenome | biome: gut microbiome | host: Homo sapiens | place: Madagascar | study: EMG produced TPA metagenomics assembly of the PRJNA485056 data...
AAAAACAACATTTTATTTTTAAAATTATTCCCCAAACTTTGCCGCCTTTTAATCATCCGCATTTTCATTTTTGCGTTGTTTTAAAAAATAAAAAAGGGGAATTGTTTTATTTTGCCGAAAAACATTTCAAAGAAAAACCCGATTTTCATTTTTTTCTGCGGTGAACAAATTATTTTTTTGAAAGCATTGGTTTATAGTTTATTCTTTTAAAAACAACATTGTGTGTTTTTGTTTTTCCACGGTCAACGCAGAATTTTTTTCAAAATTTTGCGCTCACCGTGGATTTTTGTTTTTTATCGCACAAAGCAAAAATCACGCAAAAAGTAACAACAAACGGTTGAGAAAACCTTTGCCAAGTAATGTTGTTTGAATTTGATTATCAGTAATTGTAATTAGTTTTTGATTTTCAGCTTGTTGCAATGTTTTTAAAATACTTTCTATTTTTAAACCCGTGCGTTTTTCAAAAAAACAAAAAGAAAATGGCGCATCCAAACGAAAAACATTCATCAAAAATTCCAAAGGAATATTTTCAACCGTGTTTTTTTTCAAAACAAAATCACCATTTAAATAATTTTGAATATTTGCGCTACGCACAAAACGAAAAATATTTTGTTTGAATGTTATTTTGCTATGCGCACCAACACCAATGCCTAAATAATCCCCAAACTGCCAATAATTTAAATTGTGGCGGCATTCAAAATTATTTTTGGCATAAGCGGAAATTTCATAATGATTAAAATTATTTTCCGCCATGATTTGAATTGCCTGCGATTCAATATTTTCCGCCATATTTTCATCGGGCAATTGAGGCGGATTTTTTTCAAATGCCGTGCCGTTTTCAATGGTTAAGCGGTAAAGCGATAAATGTTTGGGATGAAAAGATAATGCTGTTTTTAAATCATTTTCTAAAATGTTAACATTTTGATTGGGCAAAACAAGCATTAAATCAATATTAAAATTTTTAAAATTTTTGTTGATTTCGCTTAAAGCATTTTGCGCTTGCTTGGATGAATGAATGCGCCCGAGTGATTTTAAAATATTATCATCAAAACTCTGCACGCCAAGCGAAATTCGGTTGATTCCGATTGTTTTATAAAATTCAAAATTTTCATATTCCGCTGCGCCCGGGTTGGCTTCCAAGGTAATTTCGGCATTTTCTTTTAAAAAAGGAAAAATAACATTTAAAAAAGATTCCAAAGAATCGCACGCCATCAAACTCGGTGTGCCGCCGCCAAAAAAAACGCTTTCAATTTTGCGGTTTTGAAGCAAATGTTGCGATTTTTTAAAATCAGCAATTAAGGCTTTTGTATATTCTTTTTGCGGAATTTTATCTGTTGTTTTGGAATAAAAATCACAATAAAGGCATTTTTTCAAACACCATGGAAAATGAATATACAAAGAAACAGGAATTTCCACGGTAAACTCAAATTTTTTTTTAAATTATTGAAAGCGCCATTGTGTGCCGCTGGGTTTATCTTCCAAAACAACGCCTTTTTCCAACAATTCAGCACGGATTTTATCCGCCACTTGAAAATTCTTTGCTTTTTTTGCCGCAGAACGTTCGGCGATTTTTTGCAAAATATATTCTTCGTCTATTTTATTTTCATTCGGTGTGGATTGAAAATAATCCGCAGGTTCTAATTCTAATAAACCCAAAATGTTGCCAAGCGTTTTTAATTTTGCTGATAATTGTGGATTTTTTGTTTGCCGAATTTTTGATGCCAAATCAAATAATAAGGCAAAAGCATTGGAAGCATCCAAATCTTCATTTAAAGCATTTTTAAATTTCAAAGCGTCTTCATCATTCCAATTTAATTCCCAAACATTTTCAGGTGGAATATCACGCAAGGTAAAATAAAGATTATCCAAACTATTTTTGGCATCATTTAAATGAATAGTTGAATAATTTAAAGGCGAGCGATAATGCGCGCGCAAAATAAAAAAACGCAACACTTCGGGGTGGTATTTTTCCAAAACCTCGCGAATGGTAAAAAAATTGCCCAAAGATTTTGCCATTTTTTCGCCATCCACGCGCACAAAGCCGTTGTGCATCCAATAATTCACAAAGCGCCCGCCGTGTGCGCCTTCGGATTGCGCAATTTCATTTTCGTGGTGCGGAAATTGCAAATCTTGCCCGCCGCCGTGAATATCAATGTGTTTGCCCAAAAATTGGGTGCTCATTGCCGAACACTCCAAATGCCAACCGGGTCTACCGCACCCCCAAGGCGATTCCCAAAAAGGTTCATTCGGTTTTGCGGCTTTCCACAAAACAAAATCAAGCGGGTCGCGTTTTTCATCATTGATTGATACGCGCTCGCCAGCGATTAAATCATCCAAAGTTTTTTTGGCAAGCTTGCCGTAGTCGGCAAATTTGCGCACGGCAAAAAGCACATCTCCGCTTGTTGTGGCATAGGCTAAGCCTTTTTTTTCTAATATTTTGATTAAATCAATCATCGCCGCAATGTTGTCGGTGGCGCGCGGTTCCAAAGTTGGCGGCAACACGTTCAAGGCTTTGCAATCTTCGTGCATGGCGGCAATAAAACGCGCTGTTAGCGATTGTATGGTTTCGTTATTTTCTGCCGCGCGTTTGATGATTTTGTCGTCAATGTCGGTAATATTTCTAACATAAACAACTTCAAAGCCAAGCGTGGCAAGCCAGCGCCGCAACAAATCAAAAACAACCAACACGCGCGCGTGCCCGATGTGGCAAAAATCATAAACCGTCATTCCGCAAACATAAAGGCGCACTTTTCCTTCTTCAATGGGTTTAAAAACTTCTTTTTGGTTGCTTAATGTGTTGTAAATTTTGAGCATAGCTGTTGCGCCGCTGTTAAAATGTAGCCTGCAAGTTTAGCCGAATTTTAACAATGAAGATTCTCATTTTTTGCCTCTCATTTTGTTTTGCCGCCAACTATGCCTTTGCCCAAAGCGCTGATTCTGATTCTGCCGAAACCTTGTTTGCCCAAGCGCTAACGCTGGCTGAAAACGGCAAAACTGAAAAAGCCTTGCAAATTTTAAATCGTTTGATGGCGCAATATCCCGAATTGCCTGAGCCTTACAACAACGCCGCCGTGCTTTATGCCCAACAAAAAGAATGGCAAAAAGCGCAAGAAACACTCAAAATTGCCATTGCTGCCAACCCGCAGTTTGCGCGCGCGCATCAAAATTTGGGTTTTTTGTACTTGGAATTGGCGCGCCAAGCTTTTCAAACGGCAGAAGACATTGCGCCGGGTTCATCCACCCAAGAATTGCAGCGTTTGAACAATTTTCACCAACCTTTAAAGGAAAATAAACAATGAAAAAACTTTTGCAAAAATTGTTGTTCTTATGTGCCACGCTTTTTGTTTTGCCCAGCGCTTTTGCGCAAACAGTTGTGGAAATTCAAACATCCCAAGGGCTAATTTTGGTAGAACTCAACGACAAAAAAGCGCCGGACACCGTGGCGAATTTTTTGAATTATGCCAAACGTGGTTTTTATAACGGCACAATTTTTCACCGTGTGATTGATGGTTTTATGATTCAAGGCGGCGGGTTTAATCAAGATATGGTGCAAAAGCAAACGGATGAACCCATTCAAAACGAATCCAAAAACGGCTTAAAAAACTTGCGTGGAACCATTGCGATGGCAAGAACTTCCGCACCGCATTCGGCAACCGCGCAGTTTTTTATCAATCTGGTTGATAACCACAATTTGGATTATCCATCTTTTGACGGTTGGGGTTATTGTGTTTTTGGCAAGGTTATTGCGGGAATGGACGTGGTTGATAAAATCGCCACCATGCCAACGGGCAATGTTGGCGCGCACCAAAATGTGCCAACTTCGCCAATAATTATCAACGAGATTCAAATCAGCCAAAAACCCAAAAATTGAGAAAATCCATGGTAAACAAGAATTTTTTTTGAAAAGGAAGTAAAAAAATGGTCAAATTTACAACCAACCACGGCGTTTTTACGCTAGAACTTTTTGCCGAAAAAGCGCCCAAAACGGTGGAAAATTTTTTGAATTATGTGCAAAACGGTTTTTATGATGGCACGATTTTTCACCGCGTGATTGATGGTTTTATGATTCAAGGCGGCGGTTTTACGCCAGAGATGGCGCAGAAAAAAACCAACGCCCCCATTGAAAACGAAGCGGCAAACGGCGTTGAAAATAAACGCGGCACCATTGCAATGGCACGCACCAACGACCCGCATTCGGCAACCGCACAGTTTTTTATCAATGTGATTGACAATGATTTTTTAAACTTCAAAGCGCCAAGCGGCAGCGGTTGGGGTTATTGCGTTTTTGGTGAAGTCAAAGACGGCATGGATGTGATTGATTCAATCAAAAGTGTTCCAACAGGCAACCACGGTTTTCACCAAAATGTGCCCGCTAATGCGGTTGTGATTGAAAAAGTGGAAATTGTTTAATGGCAACAGCGGCGCAGTTTTTGGCAGATTTGCATTTGAGCGAATCTGCGCAAGATTTTGCCAGCGTTTTTTGCGATTTTTTAAAAAACGCCAAAAACACAGCGCCGCTTTTTATTTTGGGCGATTTGTTTGACTTTTGGGTGGGCGATGACCAACTCCAAATGCCTTTTTATAAAAAAATTGCCGAATGTTTAAAACACGCCAAGCGCCCAAAATATTTAATGCGTGGCAACCGTGATTTTTTATTAGGCGAAACTTTTGCCACAGAATCGGGCGTGGCATTTTTGGCAGACCCTTTTGAAATTGAAATAGCGGGAAAAAAACTTTTGCTCTCACACGGCGACCAATTTTGCACGGACGATGCCGCTTATATGGCGTTTTTTGCGCAATCCCGCAATCCATTGTGGCAACAAGCAATTTTGCAAAAACCGCTTAATGAACGCTTATCACTTGGCAAAATGATTCGCCAACAAAGCGAATCGGCAAACTTGGGCAATTACAAAGATTTGCCAAAAGCGGAAATTGACAATCTTTTAAAAAAACACAACTGCGATATTTTCATCCACGGCCACACGCATTTGCCGGGTGAACATTGGCACGGCAACATTTTAAGAATTGTTTTGCCCGATTGGCGCAAAACCGAATCCCCCAAAATGTTGGAATTGAATGAAAACGGAGAATTTTCCACGGTCAACCTTTAATTTTTTTGAAAAAAAAATGCCGTTGACCGTGGAAAACTGCAAATAAAAACCGTTAAGATTAAAAATATTAAAAAATAAACTGAAAAAATCCATGGAACATTCTCTCATCACAACGCTTAGTGTGGCATTTGGCATTGCGCTGCTTTTTGGTTTTGTGGCGGAACGCTTGAAATTTCCCGCATTGGTGGGCTATTTGCTGGCGGGCATTTTAATTGGTCCTGCTTCTCCCGGTTTTGTGGCAGATGTGAATTTGGCTTCGCAACTGGCTGAAATTGGCATTATGTTGCTGATGTTTGGCGTGGGTTTGCATTTTTCTTTAAACGATTTGTTGGCGGTGCGCAAAATTGCCTTGCCCGGCGCTTTGGCGCAAATGGGTTTGGCAACCATTTTGGGGATGTGCGTGGCGCTCTTTTGGGGTTGGTCTTGGGGTTCGGGTTTGGTGTTTGGGGTTTCGCTCTCGTGCGCTTCCACCGTGGTTTTGTTAAAAGCCTTGGAATCCAAAGATTTGTTGCAAAGCATCAAAGGCAAAATTGCGGTGGGTTGGTTGGTTACTGAGGATTTGGCAACCGTGTTGGTGTTGGTGTTGTTGCCGCCCTTGGCAACCATTTTGCAACAAAGTGGGGAAAATGATTTTCAATGGCAAACCTTGTTGCCCATTTTGGGGGAAACGCTTTTGCAAGTCAGCGCCTTTGTAACCGTGATGTTGGTGGCGGGGCAGCGTATTTTGCCGTGGATTTTGTTGCAAGTTGCCCGAACAGGTTCTCGGGAATTATTCACCTTGGCGGTGGTTGCCATTGCCATTGGCATTGCGTATTTGGCGGCAACGTTGTTTCACGTATCCGAAGCCTTGGGCGCTTTTTTTGCTGGAATGGTGATGCGTGGCTCGGAATATTCGCACCGTGCAGCAGAAGAATCTTTGCCTTTGCGTGATGCTTTTTCCGTTTTGTTTTTTGTTGCCGTGGGAATGTTGTTTAAGCCGGAAATTTTGCTTAGCCAACCTTGGCACGTTTTGGGTGTGGTCAGCATTATTATTTTTGGCAAATCCTTGGCGGCGTGTTTTATTGTGTTGTTGTTGAAATATCCTTTGCACACGGCATTAACCGTTTCCGCCAGTTTGGCGCAAATTGGCGAATTTTCGTTTATTTTGGCGGGTTTGGGCATTAGTTTAAAACTTTTGCCAGCCGATTCTTTGAGTTTGGTTTTGGCAGGTGCACTGATTTCCATTGCTTTAAACCCAGTGGTTTTTGCATGTGTTGGCCCTTTGCAACGTTGGATTTTGGCGCATTCGGCTTATGCCAGAGCTTTGGAACAACGCCAAGACCAGCTTGCAGAACTCCCGCAAAACACCGAAGTGCAATATTTAAAAGGTCAAGTGGTTTTGGTGGGTTACGGGCAAGTGGGGCAAAAAATTGCAATGAATTTAAATGCGCACAGCATTCCTTTTGTGGTTGCCGAACAAAATCGTGAAACGGTGGAAAGTTTAAGAAAAGAAGGCTATTCCGCCGTGGCGGGCGATGCCACCGACCCAGCCGTTTTAATTCAAGCGCACATTGCCAATGCTGCTATGTTGGTGGTGTCAACGCAACATCCGGTGAATGTGCAGCAAATGGTGGATACCGCCAAGGCGTTGAATCCCAAAATTGAAATTGTAACTTGCACGGAATCCATGTTGGAAGCCAACAGCAATGAAGAAACTTGGAAAATTTTTTCCGGCAAAGAAGTGTTGGCAAAAAGTATGACCACTTATGTTTTGGCACGCTTTGAACCTGCAAATGAATGATGATTTTCCACGGTCAACGCACAATTTTTTTTAAAAAATTTAAAAATTTTTTGAAGTTGACCGTGGATTTTTATAAAAATGACTGAAAACCAACGCCACTTTGATGAAATTTTCCAAGCATTTGCAGTGGAGAATTACCCAAAATTGTTGGCGCTTGCGCAATCTTTAATTGCCGATTTTCCGCAATGCGTTTTGGGTTACAAAGCCGCTGGCGTGGCACTTTTAAAATTAAAACAAAAAAAAGAAGCCTTGCCTTTTATGGAAAAAGCCGCAACGCTTGACCCAATGGATGATGAAGCGCTTTCCAACTATGCGCAAACGCTTTTGGAAATTGGCAATGCTTCGGATTTTGCAAAAGCCGAGAGCATTTTGCGCCAAGCCTTAAAACTCAACCCCGAGTCGCCCGTGATTTTGAACAATTTGGCTGGCGCACTTTTGCGCCAAAACAAATTGGATGAAGCCGAAATTTTCAGTGAACGTGCTTTTTTAAAAGATTGTAACAATGTTGAAATTTGGAAAAACCGCATTTTGGCAAAATTTGATTCAGGCAAAATGGCGGTTGGGCAAGAATTAGCCGAAAAAGCGCTTGAAAAATTCCCAAATGTTTTTGAATTTCAAAGCCACGCTTTTGCTTACCGTTCTTATTTCAGCGACAAAATTGCCGATTTTTTGCCGTATTTAAAACGTTTTTCTGCTTTTATTGCAAAAAATCATCCGCCAATTTTTGAGCATTTGCCGCCCAAATTAGCCAAAAAACGTTTGAAAATTGGTTTTGTGTCGGGCGATTTTAATCAACACGTGGTTGCCCTTTTTTTAATTAATCTTTTAAGCGCCTTAAAAAAACAAACGCTTGATTGTTACGCCTATGCCACAAGCAATGTTGTGGATTCAACAACCAATCGCCTTCATCCATTTTTTCGGCGTTGGCAAAATATTGCGGCAATGGATGATTTAAGCGCCGCCAATTTAATTAAAAACGATGGCATTGATATTTTGATTGATTTATCCGGCCACACCAAAGGCAACCGTTTGTTGGTTTTTGCCTTAAAACCTGCGCCTATTCAAATCACGTGGATTGGTTGGAACGGCACTTCGGGCATTCCAACCATGGATTATATTTTTGCCGATTCGGTGATGGTGCCAAACGAACAATCCAAAGCGCAATTTTCTGAGACGCCTTTTTTAACCAAAGGCACTTGGGCGCTTTATTCACCGCCCAAAAACTTGCCTGAAATTGCCGATTTGCCAAGCTACAAAAATGGTTTTATCACCTTTGGCGCTTTTCATAACCCGCACAAAGTGTGGGTAAAAAAAACGCTTGAATTGTGGGCAAGTGTTTTAAAAGAAAATCCAACGGCACGGCTTTTGTGGATGAGACCAGATTTAAAAAATCCGCAGTTAAAAGCCTTTTATTTAAAAGAAATGTGTAAGCTCGGCATTGAATCCGAGCGCTTGGATTTTTTGGCAAATGAAAACCGCAACGAATATCTTAAAGCACATAACCAAGTAGATTTTATTTTGGATACTTTTCCCGTTTCAAGCGGCACAACCGCCATGGAAGCCTTGTTGATGGGCGTGCCGAGTTTGACTTTAAAAGGCGAGTTGATGGCATCAACCTTGTGCGCTAGTTATTTGTGGCATTTTGATTTAAAAGAATGGATTTGCAACAAACCTGATGAATACATTGAAAAAGCCACATTTTTTGCCAAAGATTTTTTAAGTGCAGCGCAAAAATACAACGCCCGCCGCCACGCATTGCGCTCCAAAATATTACAAAACCCCAATAGCAATGCCGAAAACTTTGCTGCCCATTTCGCCCAAAATTTGTGGCAAATGTGGCAAAAATTTGCTGAAAACTCGGCGAAAAATTAACCGCAAAATTTCAAAAATCCACGGTCAACCGATTATTTTTTTCAAAAAAAATTGACGTTGACCGTGGATTTACAACATCCATTGTTGTGGTGCGATGTTTTTTGTTAAAGGTTTAATCATTTCCAAAAAGTTGGAGCGGGTGGTGATTTTGCCGCCCCATTTTAAAAAATGTTCAGAAGGCACTTGGCAATCAATCAAAGAAAAACCAAACTTTTGGGCATTTTGGCAAAGCGTAAAAACGGCAATTTTGGAAGCATTGGATTTTAAAAAAAACATGGATTCGCCGCTAAAAACTTCCCCAATTTGCACGCCGTAAAGCCCACCAACAAGCGCTCCGTTTAAATAAACGCCCAAAGAATGCGCAATGTTTAAAGCAAACAATTCTTCATAAGCTTGGATAATTTCTGCCACAATCCACGTGGATTCACCATTGCGCTGCTTGGCGCAACAACGGATGATGGCGTGAAAATCACAATCTGCCCGAACTTCAAAAACGTTTTTTTTCAGCGTTTTGGCAAAGGATTTTGAAATTTTAAAGTCGCAAGGGTTTAAAACCATTCGCTTGTCAGGCGAAAACCAAAAAACGCCGTGGTTATTGACTTCCCACGGAAAAATGCCGTGAGTGTAAGCATCCAACAACAAATCCACATTGATTATCTGGCTTGCCGCAACCAAACCATTTAAATCATCCCGAGCTTTTTGTGGCGCTGGAAATACGCTCTTTTTTTGAAAAGGATTGGTTGGCATTACAATAACGAATGTGAAAAAGGTTAATCATTACGAAAATTTTCCTGTGGCTTCCAAAATCTTGCCGCCGCACGTGCGGCAAGCGGTTGTAGCCATTTATCATTTTGCCAGAACGGCGGACGATTTTGCCGATGAGCCGCAATTTGCGCACGATTCTCGCCGAATTGCCTTGTTAAACGATTTTCAAAATGCGTTGAAAAAAATTGAAAATCGGCAAAATGATTTTGATTTTTCAGAACCGTTTTATCAAAGCATTTTTCAAAATTTAAATCTTGCCATCCAACAGCATTCTTTGCCCATTCAACCTTTTTGCGATTTGATTAGCGCTTTTTTGCAAGACGTTACAAAAAATCGCTACCAAAATGAAGCACAAGTTTTGGCTTATGCCCGCTATTCCGCCGTGCCTGTGGGCGTTTTAATGTTGGAACTTTTTCAAGTTGCATCCGCTGAAAATTTGCGGCGTTCAGCAGATATTTGCACCGCTTTGCAGTTGGCGAATTTTTGCCAAGACGTCGCCATTGATGCCCAAAAAAACCGCATTTATTTGCCACAAGATGAAATGGCAGATTTTGGCGTTTTGGAATCGGATATTTTGCAAGGCAAAATAACGCCGGCTTTTCAAGCACTCATGAAAAAACAAGTGGCTCGTGCCAGAGATTTTGCGCAAAACGGCGCAGCGCTTGTTTTTGATTTGCCAGAGCGTTTTGGCTTTGAAATTCGCTTGACCATTCAAGGCGTTTTGCGCATTTTGGATAAAATAGAAAATGTTGATTTTGACGTTTTTCATCATCGCCCAACCTTAAAAAAAAGCGATTTTTTAAAAATGTTTGGGCGCAGTCTTTTTCAAAAAAATTTTCGGTTTACCGTGGAAAAATGAAAAAATTTTTTATCGGCACATTGTTGCTTATTGTTTTTTTACTTTTGCCTTTTGCATTTCCTTTTTTGGGTTTAACCGAGCCCAAAGCGCCGCCCAATCCGTTTTTTCCGTGGAATGTAACAATCCAAAACGGCAAAACAAAAGCCTTTGGCATTGTTTTGGGCGATGCGGCGTTGTTTCATTGGCAAGAGCGTTGGGGCGATGATTTTGATATCGCCATCATCACCACGCCGCAAAAGGAAAACGCCGATGCGCAATTGGAAGTGTTTTACAACAAATTATCACTCGGTTTTGTAGAAGCCAAGGTTGTGTTGAGCTTGGCGGCATCGCCTTTGGAATTGGAACAAATGGTGCAACGCGCACCAAAAAGCGAGGTGTTAAAAAGCGGCGCACGAAAAATTGCACTTGCCCAAACCGATAAAACCGCTGCGTTAAACCGCAAAATTGCCGCTGTTTCTGTGATTCCTAACGTGCGCTTAACGGAAGAAGACATTGTGCAACGCTTTGGCAAAGCGAATTTAAGAGAAGAAAAAGATGAGCGCATTGTTTTGTTTTATCCTGAAAAAGCCTTGCGTGTGCAAGTGGCAAAAAAAGAGCGACCCTTGTTGGAATATGTTGCTGCCCAAAATTTTTAAAATCTTTTAATGTTTTAGGGCATAATGCAAAATTTGTAGTTTTGCAAGACCATAATAATTATGAGTGAAAGAATTTTTCGCCGCACACCAGACGGCAACACCGCCTGCCAAAACTTGGAATTGATTGAAAACCGTGCAATGCGCATGGTTTTGATGCAAGTGGATGGCATACAAACCGAGGCCGCTATTTTCAAAAAATTGGGTCAAACCGAAGAGGTAAAACGTGCCTTAATTGAGTTGGAGTTGCAGGGTTTTATTTATTTGGCGCCCGCCTCCACCTTGACAATGGATGCGCTAGGACCCGCCAATTCTAATGAAACTGCTGATTCTGATTCCACCGATTCCGATTCTGCTGAATCTGATTCTACCGAATCCGCTGATGACGATGCCGCTATTCCTTCAAACCCGAGCGCTGCCAATGGTGCAGATGCAAAATCCAATGAATTGCTTGCCAAACTGATGGCAGAAGCAGGCACGCCAACGCAAGCAGGCGAAGGTTTTGTAGACCCTTATGCGCCGAAAAAAAAGAAAAAAGAAGATTTGCCGCCCCCGCCGCCTGTGCCTGTTGACACACGCACGCCCGAAGAAATTGAAGCCGAATTAAAAGCGCAGGAAGCAATTTTTCAAGCTCGCCGTGCCGCTTTTAAAAATGCCGCTCGGCGCGAGGCGGAACGCCAAGCACGGCCGCTGTCGGTAACCATTTTGATTCGCTCGCTCAAAACCTTTGCGGTGCTGGTGGTTTTGGCGATTTTGGCCATTCTTTTCTTTCCTTACAATATGTTGCGCGACCAATTCGCAACCCAACTTTCGCTTGTTTTGGAGCGCGATGTGCAAATCCGCAATATATCCATGGAATGGGGAGAATCGCCTTTTTTGCGCATTCAAGGCATACACGATGTGGAAGAAGGCAAATCCTTTGAAGTATCAGAAGCGCAAGTGGATTTTTCATCGCTGATTAAAGCGTGGATGAACGGCGCACAATGGGGAGCAGATACCACCTTAAAATTAAACGGCGTGCAGTTGGAAGTTGCCGATTTATTGCGTTTCACCGACTCTTGGAAATTGCCCACTGCCGACCACCGCACGCCTTTTAATGTGTGGCAGTTGAATAACGTGACCTTACAAACCCCGCACGGTGCTTATACTTTTGCCAATGCGGAAATTCAATTCTCGGATGATGGCGAATTAAAAGAATGGCGCGTTTTTAATGCGGAAACAGGCTGGGAAATGCGCTTGATGCCCACCAACCACAAAGGCAAGTTGAATGTGGATTTTCAAGCGCTTGACTGGAAACCTTTGGGGCCAAAAATTCCCTTTATTGGCGTTTCAGCGCGCGGCGTTTTAACCAAAAACGGTTTGGATTTGCCCAAAACAGACGCGGGCGTTTTTGAAGGGCGTTTGGATGGGCATTTAAAAATCAACTGGAAAAAAGGCTGGACGCTGGATGGCGCAGGCGATATTTCGGTGATGGCTTTGCGGCGCATCGGTAGAACTTTTGCGCCGGGTTTGCCTATTGAAGGCAGCATTTCCGGCAAGGTGAAGTTTGAATCGGGCAAAGGCGTGCCCGCCAAAACGTGGAATGACATGTGGCGCGAGTTGGCGATTAATTTTAATTTGATTATTTACAACGGCCAGTTTGTTAGCCCCAACTTGCCCGATTTGTTGCGCAACAACCAAGTGGCGTTGAACACGCCAATTCGTTTTGCCAAAATGCAAACGCGGGGCGAGTGGAAAAACAAGGCATTGTCGGCACGAATCATCAATTTGGCATCAAGCCAACTGGTGGTCAATTCCGACTTCACCATTTCGCCCGATATGAACGTGCAAGGCATGTGGATTACCGATATCAATTCGCAAGTCATGCGCCGCGAATTAAAAATCCAACTCTCTGGCAAAATCCCACAAATTCAAGCGGTGTTGTTGCAAGACCGTTCGCATTAAAACTTTTTTGCGGTTTACCGTGGAAAAACGTTTTTCCACGGTAAACCGCTTATTTTTTTGAAAAAAACGACCATGAATCCCGCTGAACCCCGCCGCACTTTTGCAATTATTTCTCACCCCGATGCGGGCAAAACCACTTTAACGGAAAAATTGTTGTGGTTTGGTGGCGCCATTCAAGTGGCAGGCGAAGTGCGTGCCCGCAAAGCCCGCCGCTTTGCCACATCCGACTGGATGGCAATGGAAAAGGAGCGCGGCATTTCGGTTACTTCCTCGGTGATGCAATTTCCTTACCGCCAACACATTGTGAATTTGTTGGATACGCCCGGGCATGAAGATTTTTCAGAAGATACTTACCGAACGCTTACCGCCGTTGATTCGGCGGTGATGGTTATTGATTCGGTCAACGGCGTGGAAGCGCAAACCATCAAACTTTTAAACGTTTGCCGTTTGCGCGCCACGCCCATTTTGACGTTCATCAACAAATTAGACCGCGAAGGCAAATCGCCCGTGGCATTGATGGATGAAATTGAATCGGTATTAAAAATTGCCTGCGCCCCGATGACTTGGCCCATTGGAATGGGGAAAAATTTTAAAGGCGTTTATGATATTGCCAATGATTGCGCCAAACTATTTTCAAAAGAAAACGAAGAAGAAAAAACCATCCAAGGCATTCAAAGTGCCGAATTTAAAAACCTGCTCGGCGCTGATTATGAAAACTTTGTATCAGAAATTGAATTATTAAAAGGCGCTGGTGAATCTTTTAATTTGGAAAATTATTTAAAAGGTGCGCAAACGCCCGTGTTTTTTGGCTCGGCAGTGAATAATTTTGGCGTGAAAGATTTATTGGATGCTTTAATTGATTACGCGTCCGCGCCGCAAGCGCGCGCCACCAAAACCCGCGAAGTTTTGCCCGAAGAAGCGGAGTTTTCAGGTTTTGTTTTTAAAATTCAAGCGAATATGGACCCCAAACACCGCGACCGCATGGCGTTTTTGCGCGTTTGCTCTGGGCATTTTCAGCGCGGGATGAAGTTAAAACAAGTGGCAAGTGGCAAAATTTTGGCGGTGAATAACGCGCTCACCTTTATGGCGCAAGACCGCAAAACAACAGATGAAGCCTTTCCGGGCGATATTTTGGGCATTCCAAACCACGGCAGCATTCGCTTGGGCGAGACTTTTACCGAATCAGAAAACCTAGAATTTATCGGCATTCCCTATTTTGCGCCCGAGATTTTCAAACGCGCACAAATCAAAAATCCGTTAAAAATCAAACAATTACAAAAAGGTTTACAACAATTATCCGATGAAGGCGCGGCGCAACTTTTTCGCCCGCTTTCCTCCAACGATTACATTATTGGCGCTTTGGGGCAGTTGCAATTTGACGTGGTGGCGCACCGCTTAAAATACGAATACGGCGTGGATTTGGTTTTTGAAAATTACGCCGCACAGCTGGCGCGTTGGGTGATGGGCGATGCCACGGAATTAGATGCTTTACAAAACCGTTACAGCGCCCAGTTGGCAAAAGACAATGCGGATTTTTTGGTCTACCTTGCGCCAAACAAGGTTTATCTCAATATGATGATAGAAAAATTCCCAAAATTACAATTTTTGGAAACGCGCGAAATGCTTTAATTTTGACAATTTTCAAAATTTTCCACGGTAAACCAAAAAAAATTTCAAAAAAATTGTTGGTTTACCGTGGATTTTTTTTGATTTTTACCCGCGCCGCATGGCATCAAAAAATTCGGCGTTGTTTTTGGTTTGGCGCAGTTTATCAAGCAAAAATTCCATCGCTTCCAAATCGTCCATTGGGTAACACAATTTGCGCAACACCCACATTTTTTGCAACACATCGGGTTTTAAAAGCAATTCTTCGCGCCGCGTGCCGGAGTGATTAACGTTAATGGCTGGGTAAAGCCGTTTTTCTGCCATTCGGCGATCCAAATGAATTTCAGAATTGCCCGTGCCTTTGAATTCTTCGTAAATCACATCGTCCATTCTGGAACCGGTATCAATTAAAGCCGTTGCCAAAATGGTCAGCGAGCCGCCTTCTTCAATGTTGCGTGCCGCGCCAAAAAAACGTTTGGGTTTTTGCAAGGCGTTGGCATCCACGCCGCCCGTTAAAACCTTGCCGCTTGCTGGTTGCACGGTGTTGTAAGCGCGCGCCAAACGCGTGATTGAATCCAGCAAAATCACCACGTCTTTTTTGTGTTCCACCAAACGCTTGGCTTTTTCAATCACCATTTCCGCCACAGCCACGTGACGCGTAGCGGGTTCATCAAAGGTGGAAGCAACCACTTCACCTTTAACATTGCGCGTCATTTCGGTTACTTCTTCTGGGCGCTCGTCAATCAACAAAACAATTAAAACCACTTCGGGATGATTAGCCGTAATCGCATGCGCAATGTTTTGCAACATCACGGTTTTGCCCGATTTGGGCGGGGAAACAATCAAACCGCGTTGGCCCGCACCAATGGGCGCAATCATATCAATCACGCGGCTGGTGATGTTTTCATCCGATTTGGTATCGCGCTCCAACTTCAAATGCCGTGTGGGATGCAAGGGCGTTAAGTTTTCAAACATAATTTTATGTTTATTGACATCCGGGGCAAAACCATTGATGGAATCCAATTTCATCAACGCCACAAAACGCTCGCCTTCGCGCGGCATACGAATTTCGCCTTCCAAACTATCGCCTGTTCTTAAATTAAAACGGCGAATTTGCGAAGGAGAGACGTAAATATCATCCGTGTTAGGCAAATAAGATGTGTCGGGCGTGCGCAAAAATCCGTGCCCATCGTTCATCACTTCCAAGGTGCCACCGCCGTGGATGAGTTCGCCATTTTTGGCGATGGCTTTCAAAATGGCATAAACCAATTCTTGCTTGCGCATGCGGTTGGCGTTGTCAATAGCCAATTCGCCTGCCATTTCCAATAAGCGTGAGACGTGCAGATTTTTTAATTCAGATAAATGCATAATTACAAAGTGCTGTCAATAAAAGCAATCAATTGTGATTTTGAAAGTAGCCCGACTTTGGTGGCTTCCAGCTGGCCATTTTTAAACAACAAAAGTGTTGGAATACCGCGCACATTAAAGCGTTGCGGTGTTTTTTGATTTTCATCAATGTTGATTTTTACCACATTTAATTTGCCAACATAATCTTGCGCTACTTCTTCCAAAATGGGACCAAGCGCGCGGCAAGGACCGCACCACGGCGCCCAAAAATCAACCAAAACGGGAATTTCCGATTGAATGCAGTTGTCAAAATCTGCATCCGTTGCGTGTTGAATCAACTCGCTCATTGCTAAAACCTTTCTGTTGAGAAAAAAAACCTTTGCGTTTTCTTATTCTTCTTTTCAAAGGCGCCCAGAATCTACCAAAATTTGAATGTTTTTTCAAAAAAAGTTTTTTTTACCGTGGAAAATCGCTAAACTTTCGCTTTTTTTGGCGCAAAAAGAAAATGAAGGAATACAAGGCAACCGAAGAAGCATTTGCTTTGCCTTTGTGGCATCACGGCAGAATGTTTTTGGTGCCAACGGCAGAATGGGTTTTTATAAAAACCCGCAGCAACAAAGCATTTCGCGTGCCGCAATGCACCGAAAACGAAGCGCAGGTTTTGGCGCTGGCGGCAAAATCGGCGTGTGAAGTGTGGCAAAATGTTAACAACCGACCAATGCTTTTAAAAAAACTCGCCGAATCTTTGGAAAATTTAACCGAACATTTTGCAGGATTATTCCCGCCTGATTTTGAAAACCCGCAAAATGATATACAAACCGCCGTGGCAATTTTGAAAAATGCCAAACAAGAATCAAAAGAAGAATCGCCCAAAATCTTGGCATTTTTGCCTGCGCAAAAAGCGCCCTTTGCCAAGTTGGCGCAATTTTTAACGGATTATGTTTTAAACGGCAACGTGGCAATTATTAAACCCGCCGCGCCATTTTCTGCCGCTTTTTTGGCGTTTGCCGAATTGAGTGTTGCAGTCAATTTTCCGCCAGACGTTTTGCAAATTTTATTAGGTGGCGACTCGGCAATTTTGGGATTGGCGCAAACGGAAATGGATGCTTTTGTTATTGCCGATGCCGCCTTAAAAAACAAAATTCAGCAACAAATGGAAAAACCATGTCTTATGATTTAATCGTTTTTGATTGGGACGGCACGTTGATGGATTCAATGGCGGCAATTGTCAAAGCCATTCAACAATCCGCCTTGGATTTGGGCATTCGCTATCCAAGCGAAGCAGAAGCCAGAAGCGTCATCGGGCTTGGTTTAATAGAAGCCTTTCAATTGGTTTGGCCAGAGTTGGAACGCGAACGTTACCCTGATTTGGTCAATGCTTACCGCCAAAATTATTTAGCAAAAGATGGCGATTTGGAATTTTTTCCGGGCGTTTTGGAAATGCTTGCCGAATTAAAAGAAATGGGCAAAACCTTGGCAGTGGCAACAGGCAAAAGCCGAATTGGTTTGGAGCGCGCAATGGCGCGCACAAACGCTGCCGAATTTTTTACAACAACCCGCACAGGTGATGATTGTCTTTCTAAACCCAATCCGCAAATGTTGGAAGAAATTATGACTGAGACGGGTTTTTCGTTTGAAAACACCTTGATGGTTGGCGATTCCATCCACGATTTGTTAATGGCAAACACGGCGAAAGTTCCCGCTATTGCCGTAACTTACGGCGCATTTACCAAAGACGTTTTAAAAACGGCGCATCCCGTGGCAATTTGCGATTCGGTTGTCCAACTGCGTCAAATTTTGAAACAAAAAGGCACAACGAAAGACGCAAAATCGTGTTAGTTTCAACTGTTTTTTTATCATTCTTAAAGGAATAAAACGTGAACGATCAACTTCTTCAAACCGCAGGCGCAGCCGTTTTGGCGCGCCACAAAGTGTTGACCAACACCTATTTGCTTTTGGCGCTGTCAATGATTCCAACAATTATCGGCGCGGCACTTGGCATTTTCTTTCAATTCTCTTTTATGGCGGGTTCACCCATTTTGGGTGCTGTGCTTTTTTTGGGCATTGCCTTTGCGTTTTTTTATGGCATTGAAAAAAACAAAAACAGTTCCATCGGCATTGCTTTGTTGTTGGGCTTTACCTTTTTTATGGGGCTAATGCTCTCGCAAATTCTGCAAGTGGCGCTTGGTTTTTCCAACGGCGTTGAAATGATTGCAATGGCTGGCGGCGGCACGGCGGTGATATTTTTTGTGATGGCGGCAATTGGCAACAACCCTGCCCGCGATTTTTCATCGTGGGGACGTTTTTTGTTTGTGGGAATGGTGGTTGTTCTCATTGCTTGTTTGGCGAATCTTTTCTTCCAAATGCCCGCTTTGCAGTTGGCAATTTCTTGCGCGGCGCTATTTATTTTTTCCGCCTACATCATGTATGACATCAACCGCATTGTGCAAGGCGGAGAAACGAACTACATCACCGCGGCTTTGGCTGTTTATTTGGATATTTACAACGTGTTTGTGAGTTTGTTGCAACTGATTATGGCTTTTGCGGGCGAGCGTGAATAAACGCCAAAAAGACGCAAAAATCCACGGTAAACGCTGATTTTTTTGAAAAAAATAATCGGTTTACCGTGGCATATTGAAGATTGAGAAAAGAAAATGCCCATAGATTTTATTCAACAACATTTGTTTTTAATTGCCGTTTGCCTTGGTTCTCTTTTTGCTTTTTTGTATTTAACTTTTAAAGGAAAAACAGGCAAAGCGGTGAATAACTCCGAAGCAACGCTTTTAATGAACCGCGAAAATGCGCTGTTCATTGACGTTCGCAATAAAGACGAATTCATCAAAGGTCATATTCCCGGCGCACGGCATTTGGCATTAGAAAATTTTCAAAAAACAATAGAATCATTGAATGCTTTTAAAGAAACACCCATCATCGCTTATTGCGCATCCGGCGTGCGAACGGAAAAAGCCTTGAAGTTGTTAAAATCCGCACAATTTCAAAAACTTTATCAATTAGAAGGCGGTTTTGATGCGTGGTCATCCGCCGGTTATCCCGTTAAGAAAGGAATGTAAAATGCCCAAAATCACAATGTATACAACTGCTGTTTGCCCTTTTTGCATGCGCGCCAAAAAATTGTTAGAAAAAAAAGGCGTGGATTTGTCCACTATTGATGAAATTCGCGTTGATATAGAACCTGAAAAACGCGAAGAAATGATGGCAAAAACCGGCCGCAAAACCGTGCCACAAATTTGGATTGGGGATACGTGGATTGGCGGTTTTGACGATTTGGCAAAAAGCGATGCAGACGGAAAACTTGATTCCCTTTTAAACCCTTAAAACTTTTAAAACCTTTGAAGGAAACGCAGTATGGATAACTCCAAACCTCCTGTTTTTGTGGTTGAAAAAATTTATATCAAAGATTTGTCGGTGGAAGTGCCGCACGCGCCTGAGATTTTTTTGGAAAACGCCGCCCCGCAAATTGGTGTGCAGCTCAACACCAAAGCCGTAACCGTTGAATCGGGCTTGTTTGAAGTCACATTGACCGTTTCTATTTCAGCAAACTTGGGCGGTGAGAAAAAAGAAAATGGCGAGACAGCGCCTGAACGCACGGTTTTTTTGGTAGAAATTGGTCAAGCGGGCGTGTTTCGTGCTGAAAATATTCCGCAAAAAGACTTGGAACCTTTGTTGGCAATTACTTGCCCCACGGTGCTTTTTCCGTATGTTCGGGAAACGGCATCCTCTGCCATTACCAAAGCAGGTTTTCCGCCCTTGGTGTTGCAACCGGTGAATTTTGAAGCGCTTTATATGGAAAAATTAGAAGCGGAAAAAAATGCACAAAAAAATTAAAACCATCGCTTTGCAAACCTTTGCCACGGTAAGTTTTTTAACCTTGGCAAATGCGGCATTGGCTTTGGAATTTCAATCTATTCAGGATTTGGCGATTTTGTATGAATCGCAATCCAACACAAGCAAAAAATTGTATTTTTTGCCTGATGCAATGCCGGTTGAAGTTTTGGTGCGACTACCCAAACTCACCAAAGTGCGCGATGCTACAGGCACTATGGGTTGGGTTGAAAACGTGCATTTGAGCAATATTAGAACCGTGCAGGTGATAAGCGAATCGGCAAATTTGTATGCCAACCCCGATGCCAACGCGCCCGTTGTGGCAGAAATTGGCAAAGACGTGGGGTTTTACGTGATTGATGACTCCACCAAACCGTGGATTCACGTGCGGCATATTGACGGCGCAGTTGGCTATTTGCACATTAGCGACATTTGGGGAATGTGATGAATATCGCAGTTTTGGGTGGCGGCGCTTGGGGCACGGCTTTGGCTATTTATTTGGCGCACGACCACCAGATTGCCTTTTGGTGCCGCGAAGCGGAAGTTTTAAAGGATATTGCCGAAATACACGAGAACCGCCAATTTTTAAAAGGCTACCGCGTGCCCAATAACGTTCTTCCCAAGGCAAGCATTCCCCAAGCCATTCAAAACGCTGATTTGATTTTAATTGCCACGCCAACGGCAGGTTTTCGTCCAACATTAGAAATCTTAAAAAGTGAAAAAACTTCTGCCCCAATTTTGTGGGCGTGCAAAGGGTTTGAAGCCAAAACAAGTTTGTTGCCGCACCAAGTGTTAAGCGAGGTTTTGGGGGATTATCCTGCCGCGGTTTTATCGGGTCCATCCTTTGCGCAAGAAGTGGCAGCAGGTGAGCCTTGCGCGGTTTCAATGGCGGCAAATCGCCCGAATTTGGCACAAGAACTGGCTTTAAAACTGCATCGCCCGAATTTTCGCATTTACGCCAATGATGATTTAATCGGCGTGGAAGTGGGCGCGGCAACCAAAAACGTGTTGGCTATTGCCACGGGCATTTGCGATGGCTTGAAAATGGGCAACAACACGCGCGCGGCGTTGGTCACGCGTGGTTTGGCAGAAATTGCCCGATTAGGCGTGGCGCTTGGGGCAAAGCGCGAAACCTTTATGGGTTTATCGGGCATTGGCGATATTTTATTAACCTGCACAGGCGATTTGTCGCGCAATCGGCAAGTGGGGCTAAAACTTGGTCAAGGGTTGCCTTTGCCAGAAATTTTGGCAAGTTTAGACCACGTTGCCGAAGGCGTTTCAACCGCGCAGGAAGTGCTTGCCTTGGCGCAAAAATACCAAATTGAAGTGCCGATTTCCAAAGCCGTTGTGGCGGCGTTATCAGGCAAAGTTGGCATTGCGCAAATCATTGAAAACCTATTGTTGCGCGACAATCGCACGGAAATGTATTGAAAAAAATCCACGGTCAACCTTATTTTTTTTTGAAAACGACAACTATGCACCCACACAACTTTTTAATCTTTGATATTGAAACCATTCCGGATATTGACGGCATTCGTTTGTTGAACGAACTCTCCCCCGATATGTTTGATAAAGACGTGGCGCAATTTGCCTTTGATAAGCAAAAGGAAAAAACAGGCAGCAATTTTTTGCCGCAATACCTGCACAAAATCATCTGCCTTTCTGCCGTTTTGAGAACGCCGCAGAGTTTTTCGGTATTTTCGTTGTATTCGCCTACCCAATCGGAAGCAGAGATTGTGGATAGATTTTTCAAAGGCATTGAGCGTTATATGCCGCAAATTGTCTCGTGGAATGGCTCGGGTTTTGATTTGCCTGTTTTAAATTACCGCGCGATGAAACACGGTATTGCCGCCGCGCGTTTTTGGGAAACGGGCGAGCGTTTTAACGATTTCCGTTGGAACAATTACATTTCGCGCTACCACATGCGCCATTTGGATTTGATGGATACCTTGGCGCTTTACAACGGCAAAAGCAATGCGCCTTTGGATAAACTTGCCAAACTGCTTGGATTTCCGGGCAAACTTGGTGTTGATGGCAATGAAGTTTGGCCATTGTGGCAAGAAGGCGATGCCGAATCAATTCGGCAATATTGCGAGACGGATGTTTTAAACACTTATTTGCTTTTTTTGCGTTTTCGCCGTTTGCGTGGCGAATTAACCGCGTCAATGGAAGCATCAGAATGGGCGCTTATTCAACAAGATTTAAAAGCCAAAATTGAAAAGGATGCAGACAATAATCCACATTGGCTGGAATTTTTAGACTCTTGGAATTTGAAAGAAAGCGAGACTGCACAATGAAACATTTATTTTCTTGGCCAGTGCGTGTTTATTACGAAGATACCGATTCTGGCGGTGTGGTTTACCACAGCAATTATTTGTCCTTTTGCGATCGTTGCCGCACAGAATGGTTGCGCTCATTAGGTTTTAATCAAACCGATTTGATTCAAAACGATGATTTGTGTTTTGTGATTCACAAATTAGAAGCCAAGTTTTTAAAATCCGCACGCATGGATGATGATTTAATTGTTCATATGGATTTATTTGACCGCACGCCAACCCGTTTGGTATTCAACCAAATCATCACGTGGCGCGGTGCGGCTGAAACGGATAAACCCGCTTTTATTGCCAAAGTGGAAGTGGTTTGCGTGGAATTGAGCAAAATGAAACCGCGTGAAATTCCGCAATCTATTGTGGATGCGCTCACAAAATGAACGTTACACAAGACTTATCTATTTTGCGCTTGGTGTTGGATGCCAGCGGCGTGGTGCAGTGCGTGATGATGTTGCTGCTGTTGGTTTCCTTTTTTTCGTGGTATTGCATTTTTATGAAATACTTTTCGGTTAAAAAAGCGCAAAACGATACCGAACAATTTGAAAACACCTTTTGGTCGGGCGGGGATTTGAATCATCTCTATTCGCGTGCCAACAGCCAGCAACACCGCTGCGGTTCGCTTGAACGCATTTTTGAAGCGGGTTTTCGCGAATTTACCAAACTGCGTGGGCAGAAAAACTTGGACGCATCCGATATTGTAAGTGGTGCGCGCCGCGCAATGACGGCAACTTATCAGCGTGAAATTGATTCTTTGGAAACGCATTTGTCTTTTTTGGCTTCCGCTGGTTCGGTCTCGCCTTATGTGGGGTTGTTTGGCACGGTTTGGGGCATTATGCACGCTTTTCGTGGTTTATCCAATGTTGGGCAAGCCACCTTGGCAAATGTGGCGCCCGGCATTGCCGAAGCGCTTGTTGCCACGGCAATTGGTTTGTTTGCGGCAATTCCAGCGGTTTTGGCGTATAACCGTTTTTCACACAACATTGACCGCCTTGCCATTCGCTTTGAATCGTTTATGGAAGAATTTTCTAATATTCTTCAACGGCAAATGCGTTAAAGGAAAAAACCATGGCAAAAAAACGCCGCTTGCAAAATGAAATCAACGTGGTGCCTTATATTGACGTGATGCTCGTTTTGTTGGTGATTTTTATGGTTACCGCTCCGATGATGAACACCGCAAGCATTGATTTGCCCAGCGTTGCGCAATCGCCACAAGTGTCCAGCGTTCCATTGGAAATTGTGATTCACGAAGATTCATCGCTTGGTTTAATTGACCGCGACAAAAATCAACAAGAAGAACGTTTAAACGAAGCGGATTTGATTGTGCGCCTAAAAACGGCGCAAAGCGGCACACCGCGTGCGGTGGTGATTGCTGGCGATAAAAACGTGAAATACCAAGTGATTTTGTCGGTGATGGAAAAATTGCAAAACGCCCAAATTCAAAAGGTTGGGTTATTGGTGAAATCGGCAGGCGGCTAACAAAATGGAAAAAAATCCACGCGCCCTGTTGTTGAGTGCTTTGGTGCATATTGTGTTGTTAGCCGCATTGTTTTTGGGTGTGCAGTGGAAAACTGAAAAAAATTCTGCGTTGACCGTAGATTTGTGGACGCCGCAAGCATTAGATTCGGTTGAATTGCCCAACAAAGCAATTCCAACGCCAAAACCAGAACCCAAACCCGCACCGAAACCAAAACCCGAACCCAAACCGATTCCAAAACCCGAACCCAAAGCCGCTGAACCGCCAAAACCTGCGGTTTCTGACCCTGAAATTCGCTTAAAAGAAGAAAAACGTTTGGCAGAAGAAAAACGAATCGCCGAAGAAAAACGCATTGCCAAAGAGAAAAAAATCGCCGAAGAAAAGCGTATTGCCAAAGAGAAAAAAATCGCCGAAGAAAAACGATTAGCCGAAGAGAAGAAACGCGCCGAAGAAAAACGATTAGCCGAAGAAAAACGCTTAGCCGAAGAGCGCCGCAAGGAAGAAGCTGCCGCTGCGCGGCGCGCGCATTTAAAAGGTTTGCGTGAAATGGCAGGCAGTGAATCCAGAGAACGCGCGCTGTTGAACGCGGGTTACATTGAAAAAATTCGCCTTAAAATCAAAGGCAATGTAACCTTGCCACCCAATATTGCGGGAAATCCAACAAGTGTTTTTGAAGTCACGCAATTGCCAACGGGCGAAGTGGTGAATGTGCGTCTAATGCGCACCAGCGGCATTGAAACCTTGGATGCCGCCGTGCAGCGCGCCATTTACAAATCTTCGCCCTTGCCCAAACCAGATGATCCGTCTTTGTATGAACGGATTTTAACGATTGAATATCGCCCCTTGGATTAAGAGTAGAATATGCACCTATGAATACGATGAAATATTTTTTGGCAGGCGTTTTGAGCGCCTTGACATTTTCCGCCGCACAAGCGCAACTGACCATTGAAATCACAGGCGCAGGCGCCGAACAGTTGGCTATTGCCATCGCGCCTTTTGACGGCATGGATAACCCCAAAAACGCCGAAGTGGTTGAGACCATCAAAAGCGATTTAACGCGCAGTGGGCTTTTCCGTTTGGTGAAATTTGAGCGCGCGGGTTTGAACGAAGAATCGCTGCCCGATTATGAAAGTTTCAAAAGCGGCGGAGTGGATGCGCTGGTGGTTGGACGTTTGGCAACAGCACCCGATGGCAGAATTGAAGCACGTTTTCGTTTGCATGATGTGGCAAGCGCTTCGCCTATTGCTGGCAAAGCGTTGATTACCACGCCTGAGCAATCAAGGCTTTTGGGGCATCATATTGCCGATGAAATTTACGAAAAGCTAACGGGTGAAAAAGGCATTTTTTCAACACGCATTGCTTATATTGTTAAAACAGGCGCGCAATATCGCCTGCAAATTGCCGATTCTGACGGGCAAAATACGGTTAGCGCTTTGGTATCCACCGAACCCATTATTTCGCCCACCTTTTCGCCCGATGGCCAACATATCGCCTATGTTTCTTTTGAAAAGAAAAAACCGGTGATTTACACCCACAACCTGCACAGCGGCACGCGCAGCATTTTGGCGAATTTTAAAGGTTCCAATTCTGCGCCTGCTTATTCGCCAGACGGCTCGCGTTTGGCGATTGTGCTCTCCAAAGATGGCAATTCACAAATTTACACGGTGAATGCCAAAGGCGGCGATTTGGTGCGGATGACGAATTCCCGCGGCATTGACACCGAACCGCATTTTTCAGCCGATGGCGCTTGGATTTATTTTACTTCGGACCGCGGCGGTAATCCGCAAATTTACAAAATGCCATCAAGTGGCGGAGCCGCTTCGCGGGTTACCTTTGAAGGCAATTACAATGTTTCTCCCCGACCATCACCCGATGGCAAAAGTTTGGCTTTTATCACACGCCGCAATGGGCAGTTTCAACTCGCTGTTTTGGATTTGACCACCAACCAAGTGCAAATTTTGAATAATTCAGGCAAAGACGAGTCGCCCGCCTTTGCACCGAATAACCGCTTGATTTTGTTTGCATCGGTAGAAAACGGGCGCGGCGTTTTAAACGTCGTCTCGGCAGATGGCAAAACCAAACAACGTTTATCCGCGCCTGCGGGCGAAATCCGCGAGCCATCTTGGGGACCTTTGCGTTAGATTTTTTGAAAAAAGGAAATGATAATGACTCATCCATTCTTACTTGGTATTTTGAGCGTCCTGTTGGTCGCTTGTTCCAGCACGCCTTCCAACATGGCATCAAGCGATTCTGCCGCAGGCGCACGCGCGGGTTCTGCCCAATCGCAAGTGGTTGATGCCAACGGTTTGCCACTTGTTTTAACCAGCCCTGCAAGCGTTTTGTCAGAACGCAGTATTTATTTTGATTTAGACCGCTACGAAGTGCGCGAAGAATACCGCGCGCTTTTGGGCGAACACGCCAAGTTTTTAAAGGAAAATCCGCAATTTTTAATGCTTATCCAAGGCAACACAGATGAACGCGGCAGCAGCGAATACAACTTGTCGCTCGGGCAAAAACGCGCCAACGCCGTGCGCCGCGTTTTAACCTTATTGGGTGTTGATGAGGCGCAATTGGAGTCTGTTAGCCTTGGCAAAGAAAAACCGCGCGCATTGGGGCATAACGAAGCGGCTTGGGCAGAAAATCGCCGTGCGGATTTGCTCTACCGCGCGCCAAGCGGCAGGGGAGAATTTTAAATGCGTGCTTTTTCTTTATCGTCTTTTATCGCTTTAACGCTTTTTTCTGCCAACGCTGCTGCGGGCTTATTTGACGACCAAGAAGCACGCCGCTTGGCAAGTGAAGCCAAACAACAAGCCAATTCACGCTTTGAACAACAAACGGAATCCTTGTTGGAATTTGCAACCCAAATTCAACAGCAAGCCGATGAAATCGCCACGCTGCGCGGGCAAATTGAAACCTTGCAATACGAATTGGAACAAAGCAAAAAACGCCAACAAGATCTTTATTTGGATTTGGATAACCGCTTGCGCCGTTTTGAATCGGGCGGCGCGGCACCTGCTGAAACGGCAAACACCGCCGCGCCTTCGCCATTTTCCAACAACGCGGCACATTTGCAAAACGCGCCTGCTGTTCAAACCACAACCGTGAATGAAACCGCACAATACGATGCCGCGCTTGCCGACTTCAAAGCCGAACGCTACAAAAAAGCGGCGCAGGGTTTTCAAAGTTTTGTGAAGCGTTTTCCCAATAGCCCGCTTTTTGCCAAAGCGCATTATTGGCTTGGCACGAGTTTTTACGCCCAAGGGCAATGCACCAAAGCCATTGCGGCGCATCAAGTGGTCATTGAACGCTTTCCAGATTCTGAAAATGCGCCTGATTCTTGGCTTTCCGTTGCACTTTGCCAGCAAGAACTCGGCAATATGGGTAGTGCGCGCCGCTCGCTTAATCAAATTATCAAAAAATATCCCAAAACCGCAGCTGCCAAAACCGCTCAAAGCCGCCTTGCCCAAATGGCCAATGAATAAAAACAAATTTCCACGGTAAACCAAAAGTTTTTTTGAATTTTTGCCGCCAATGCCGTGTTTGCGCCAATGAAACAGCGCCAAAACGCATAACCTTTGGCGGATTTAGAATTTTCAATTTTTGGGAGAAAGCAATGAAATGTTTATTAAAAATTATCGCTTTGTTTTTTGCTGGCGCAAACTTTGCCTTTGCGGCGGTGAATTTAAACACCGCAACCCAAGCCGAATTAGAAACTTTAAAAGGCGTGGGGCATAAAAAAGCCCAAAGCATTATTGAATACCGCGAGCAAAATGGCGCGTTTCAATCGGTGGATGATTTGAAAAAAGTCAAAGGTTTTGGTGAAAAATCGGTTGAAAGTTTGAAAAACGATTTGCACGTGGTTGAAAATCCTAACAAAGGGCAATTTATTGAAAGTGGCACGCTGCCTGTTAAACCAGAAGACAATGCGAACAAAAGCAACAAACCCCGTTCTACTGAAAATTAAACGCAACAACATTGCAAAACATTCAAATTTTCCACGGTGAACGTGGATTTTTTTTGAAAAAAATTTTGCGTTTACCGTGGAAAATCGTTTTTTTAATGTTCCATCAAAACGGGGGGCAAATCTTCTAGGGTTTTTAAGCACAAATCGCTTAAAAATTGTGGGGTTGTGCCAAAAATTTCAGGTTTGCCGGGCGTGTCGCGATGCCCAAGACTAACAATCCACCCTGCATTTTTGAGCGTTTGCAGTGATTGCGTGGAGACGGCAACGCCGCGGATTTTTTCAATATCGCCGCGCGAAGCGGGCTGGCGATGCGCAATAATCGCCAAAATTTCCATTGTGGCGCGCGGCAGTTTAATAAAACGTTCAGGGTTTAAATTTTGCAAGTCCGCAGCCAAATCCAACTGCGTTTGCAAGCGAAAACCTTCTGCCGTTTCCACCAAATCCAAAACAGATTCAGGTTTTTGGCATTCTTGTGCGATTTCTTCTAATATTTTTTTTGCCACCTCCGCCTTTAATTGTGCGTTCAAACGCAACAAATCGGCAATTTTCAAAGGCGTTTCAGAGATGAATAAGGCGGCAAAAACCAAACGTTTTAAATACAACATTCTTACAACACCCGCGCAATGTAAATGGGCGACAAAGGCGCTTGTTGCGCAATGTCAATGGCGCATTCCCGCGCCAACTCCAACACCGCCACAAAATGCACAACCAGCGATGTGGGCGATGCTTCTTCAATTAAAGCTTCAAAGCGCACAGCGCATTGCACGCTGGCGAGTTTATTTAAAATTTGCGCCATTTTGGCGCGAATGGACCAAATTTCGGCTTCAATTTCGTGCGCGGCGTTGATTTTTTGGTTTTCCAAAACTCTGGTCCACGCCTTTTGAAAATCCGCCAAATCCAAAATTAAAATCGGCGCTGCTTTTTCAAAAAATACGCGTGCCACAAAAAAATCGCGGCAATTGCGCGGCAAAGCATTGATTGCTTCGGCGTTTTTTTTCATCGCTTCATATTCCACCAAACGCTTGACCAACTCGGCTCTGGGATCTTCTGCTTCTTCTTCCAAAACAGCAGGCGGGCGCGGCAACAACAAACGCGACTTGATTTCAATCAAATACGCCGCCATCGCCAAATAATCCGCAGCCAATTCAAAATGTTCGTCTATGGCTTCAATATAATGCAGGTATTGCGCGGTAAGGCTTGCCATTGGAATATCCAAAATATCAATGTTGCTTTTGCGAATCAAATAAAGCAAAAGATCAAGCGGGCCTTCAAAAGCGCTTAACAAAACGGATAAAGCTTTGGGCGGAATATACAAATCTTGCGGCAATTCCAAAAGCGGCTCGCCATAAAGTTTGGCTGCGGGGTTTTCCAAAAGCGTTTGCGAATCAATCATTGCGGGTTTTTGTAATGCAAATACAAGTTGCGAAAATAAATCACCAAACCCAAGGCTTGGCCAAAAATAAAAACCGGGTCGCGCCGATGAATGGCATAAACGGTTAAAACCAAAGCACCCAAAATGCTGCAATACCAAAACGCAACCGGCACCACCACTTTTTGTTGTTTTTCGCTTGCCCACCATTGAATCACAAAACGCATCATAAAAAGCGCTTGCCCGCCAAAACCCACCAATAACCAAAATAATGTTGCTGAATCGGGTAAAGTCATTTTAAAAAAACCTTTTGAGAATCAAAAAATCCACAGTCAACCTTTGTTTTTTTTGAAAATTTTTTGGCGTTCACCGTGGATTTTTTTAAAAAGACAATAATCCCATCGCTTCTCTGACATCGCGCATGGTTTGTTGCGCCAAATCGCGCGCTTTTTCCGCGCCTTCGTTCAAAATATTTTTGACCAAATGCGGATTTTCTTCGTAATCACGGGCGCGCGCGCGCATCGGTTTTAATTCTTTGACCACCGATTCAATCAACGGCGCTTTGCAATCCAAGCAACCAATGCCCGCCGTGGTGCAACCTTGTTGGACCCATTCTTTGCAAGCAGCATCAGAATAAATTTGATGCAACGCCCAAACCGGACAACGCTCTGGCTCGCCCACATCATTGCGGCGCACGCGTTTGGTATCGGTTGGCATTGCGCGGATTTTTTTGGTAATTTCATCTTCGCTATCGCGCAAGGTAATGGTGTTGCCATAAGATTTGGACATTTTGCGCCCATCCAAACCCGGCATTTTGGAAGATTTTGTCAATAGCGCTTCGGGTTCCACCAAAATCATTTTGCCTTGGCCGTCAATGTAGCCAAACAAGCGCTCGCGGTCTATGGCGGACAAATGCTGCACTTCATTTAACAGTGCTTTGGCTTGTTCAACGGCTTCATGGTCGCCTTCTTCTTGAAAACGTTTTCTTAATTCTTCATAAAGGCGTGCTTTTTTGCCGCCCATTTTTTTAATGGCGGCGCGGGCTTTTTCTTCAAAATCCACTTCGCGCCCAAACATATGATTAAAACGGCGGGCTAATTCTCGGGTAAATTCCACATGCGGAATTTGGTCTTCGCCAACCGGCACCAAGCCTGCGCGGTAAATTAAAATATCCGCACTCATCAAAAGCGGATAACCCAAAAAACCATAAGTGGTTAAATCTTTGGTGGCGAGTTTTTCAATTTGGTCTTTGTAAGTTGGCACGCGCTCCAACCAAGAAAGCGGCGTCATCATAGATAAAAGCAAATGCAATTCGGCGTGTTCCAAAACGTGGGACTGCATAAAAACAATGGCTTTGTCTGGGTCAATGCCAGCGGCAAGCCAGTCAATTACCATTTCAAAGCTGGATTTTTCAATGATTTCAACCGATTCATATTGCGTGGTCAAAGCGTGCCAATCGGCAACAAAAAACAAACACGGGTATTCGTTTTGCAAATGAACCCAATTTTTTAAAACGCCGTGATAATGCCCCAAATGCAAAGTTCCGGTTGGGCGCATGCCGGACAAAACGCGTTCTGCGTACATAAAATTTGAACCACAATTAAAAAGCGGCATTTTAGCACAGCACAAAATCAGGCTTTTCCACGGTAAACGCTTTAAAATTTTCAAAACTTTTTAAGGTTTAGCGTGGCATTATGAAAAACACCGTTTGGGAACGCCAACTTGGCAAAGCAAATGAAATGGGCGACAAGGAAATAATCTACACCGATACACCGCGCCCGAATTTGTTGGACTTTATAACCAATCATCCAAAAATTGCAATGGATATTGGTTGCCACACCGGCGCCACCTTTGTTCATTTGAAAAAACAATTCCCCAATTGCAAAACAATTGGCGTGGAGTTGAATAAACATTCCGCTGAAATTGCAAAAAAACGTTTAGACCAAGTCATCATCGGGCGTTTTGAAGATATAGATTTACAAGCCAACCATATCCAACCGCATTCTGTGGATTTTGTGCTTTTGGCAGATGTGTTGGAACATATGGTCGACCCGTGGCATGTATTGGTGCGCTTAAAAGAATGGATGTCGCCTTGTGGTGAAATAATTATCAGCATTCCCAATTTGCGTTATTTGCCAACAATGGATGATTTGGCGCACGGCTATTTTCGTTACGCCGATTGGGGCGTTTTGGACATCACGCATTTGCGTTTTTTTACTCGGCGCGAATTGCAAAAAATGCTCTATGAAACCGGTTGGGCAATAGAACAAATTACCCCAGCTTTGGACCCAACCTTAATGGCGCAAGAAGCTTATGAAAACTATGCCAACAACCTACCCTGCGTGGTGAAAACCAAGAAACTTTCTTTAAATGTTGATTCTTTGGAAGAATTGCAAGAATTATTCAGCAGTCAGTTTGTGATTCGCGCACGCCCATGGCAAGGCTTGCCCTTAACCGATTATGACGATACGCCGCAAATGACTTGCTCATTTTGGCAAGGCAAACCCAACGCTTTTGTAGATTTTTTGAATCAACAAAAAGTACCACAAAATGAGCGCGAACTTTATTCATCAACTTTGCCCAATAATGAAAACGCTCTACTTTGCACCATTATTCTTTTGAACAATGCCGATGATGAGTCGCTGCAAATCACCTTGCGCTCGCTTGCCAATCAAATTGAGCGGCGTTTTCGTGTGTTGATTATCAACGGGAAAAACCCGCAAGTGCCCAATGCCATTCAAAAGCAAACACTTTTTATTGAAAACGCCAAACCCACCACCGCCTTTATTGAAAACCTGCGCAAACAAAGCCAGCCGCACGCCACTTTTTTTGCCGTGTTGAATGCGGGCGATTTTTTAATGCCGGATGCGCTGGCACTGCTTAGCGGTTTTGAAAAAAATTCCGAGTTGACCGTGGTTTTTTGTGATGAAGCCTTGTGCAATACGGCGGATAACATTGTGTTTTTTTCCTTAAAACCGGATTTTTCCAAAGATTATTTTTTATCCGCGCCACTTTCTCTTGGCAAAGGTATTTTTTACCGCTTTGAGCAGTTGGATAAAATCGGCGGCTTTGCGGGATTGCTCCCAACGCTTTTTAAGGTTTTGGAAAACTTTGGCGAATCAGCTTTTTACCATTTGCCAAGCGTTGTTTTTGGTAGAAAAAATGATATGCAAGAAAGCGTTTCTGCCCATTTGTTGCAAAGTTTTTATAAAAAACAAAACCGCCGCATGCAGTTGAATCAAGGCAAAATCAAAAACACTTTTTACGCCACGCCTTTTTTAGAAAAACACGCCACGCTCGCATGGATTGTGGAATTGCCGCCCAACTTGGATGCTTGCCGCCGCGTTTTTGAAGAATGCTTTTTGCCAACTGCGCAATCCAAAAAAATTGAGGCAAATTTGCTTGCCATTGTTCCACCCAACATAGAACCTGCCGCGCAAGCATTTTTGGAAGGCATTGAATCGTTGCATTTGCCCAACGTCTACTTGTTGTTAAAAGATGCCCAACAAACATTTTTGCAAATGGCAGATACCTTAATCCACGATTGCGATGCCGATTTGATTTTGCTCTTAAACCCCGCTTGTTTGTTAAAAACCCCGCAAATGTTGGAAACGTGGGCAAGTTTTGCTTTAAATGATGAGATTGCAAGTGTTGCGCCGAATTTGTTGGATGATAAAAATTGCCTACTTGGCAATGCAATGCTGTTGGGCGCGGCAGGTGTTGCCTGCGGTTTTGGTTTTGGTAAGGAAAACTTGAAAATAGAAAACTCACTCTTAGAAAACCGCCATTTGTTGCCACAAAACCCAAGTGCTTTGAGTTTGGATGCTCAACTTTTTCGCCGCGAAATTTATTTAAAAACGCCTTTTGACACCACGCTTTCCAACAATGCCGCCGCAATTGATTGGTGTTTAAAACAAGAAAAACGGCTGTTGTGGTTGCCCTTTTTGGAAATCAAAACACAAAATTTCAGCACTTCGCCCATCACACCAAACGAAGCGGCTTGCCTAATGCAGCGCCACGGCAAAAAAATTGCGCGCGATCCTTTTTATAACCCCAATTTTTCACACCACACGCCTTTTGCTCTGCATGAAACGCCGATGGTGATTCGGCAACGTTTGCCAAAAAATCGCACACCCCCCCCCCCCGCGCGTTTTTGCCTACCCATCGGACACCATGGGTTGCGGTTTTGTGCGAATGATAGACCCAATTTTGGCTGCACACGCGGCAGGCAATATTGAAGGCGAATTGCCGTTGGATGTTTTTAGAAAAGAAGTGCGCTATTTGCGTTATGTGTTGCCCAACGTTTTTGATTTGATTAGCCAAAACGCGCAGGCGCTTTTTTTAATGCGGGTTTTGGATGGTCATAATGAGGCGCAAATTTTAAAAAACTACAAAAAATATTTGCCGAATTTAAAAATCATCTACGATTTTGATGATTTGCTTTTTGAAATGTCCCAATTTAATCCGCACGCCAAAGAACGCGTGGGAGATGAAGAAACCAAAACCCGCCGCATTGTGGATTGTTGCGATACCCTAACGGTTTCAACCGACTATTTAAAAATGCGCTTAAAACATTGGCATTCCAACATTGTGGTTGTGCCGAATCGCTTGCGAAAATCACGTTGGGCTAATTTGTCGGCACTACCGAAATCAGAAAACCGAAAACTGCGCATTGGCTATTCTGGCTCGGTTAGCCACGTGGGCGATGTTGCCGTTATTGCCAAGGTTATTGAAAAAACCGCAAACGCGGTTGATTGGGTTTTCTTTGGCTATGTGCCCGAACATTTGCGGCCGTTTTTGGCAGAATATCATCCCTTTGTGACGGTTAAGGAATACCCAAAAGCCTTGAATGCAATGGCTTTGGATGTGGCTGTGATTCCTTTGGAACACCACAACTTCAACCGTGCCAAAAGCAATTTGAAGGTGTTGGAATTTGGTGTTTTGGGCGTGCCGATTATCGCCAGCGATTTTGGTCCTTACCAAGACGAGCGATTTCCAATTGTGCGCGTAGAAAACAAAATAGACGCTTGGATAACAGCCATTGAAAACGCCGCCAAAAACCGCGACAACTTAAAAGCCCAAGGTCAAGCACTTCAACGCGCCGTTTTTGATTTCGGCTTTTTGGAAGATCATTTGGACGAGTGGCAAAGGGCTTGGTTATCTTAAAACGAATAAAAAAACGCCAAAATCCACGGTAAACTTTTAATTTTTTTCAAAAAAAATCGCCGTTGACCGTGGATTTTTATATGTTTTTTGGTCGGCTTCGGCAAGAAAATTCATCCAAGATTTTTTGTTCGCGTTTGTTTTCAAGGTAAGCGTTTTGTTTGTCAAAACGACCTTTTAAGGTGTTGATTGCCTTCATTTTGGTGTTTTGTTTTTGCCATTCTTTTTTGCCTTGTGCTGTGTTTTCTTCGCTTTTGGCAACTGCCGCCGTTTGCGCTGCAATTGCTTCATCAATGCGCGCCAAAAAATCGCGGTAATTGAGCAACATCATTTGCGATAAACCCATTTTTGAATCCGCCACAAACTTGGTTACGTATTCAGTGCGGTAGTTTTCTAACATTTGGAGGCGCTTTTTTTCGTTGTTTTCTGCGGCAATGAACTGCCCCAAGCGGCGCGTGGCTTCGTCATTTTTTTCTTTCATCAAATCCAATAAAGGTTGCAGGCTAAATTCTGGCATTTTTTTGATCCAAAAAAAGAACAATCAGCCACAACAAAAAAGCCGAAAGCGCGTGGGTAATTGCCGTGCGTAAGCTATATAACCCCGCATGCAATGCCAATTCCAAAGCGCGCGCCACTTCTAAATTTAAAATTAAGCTAAGCAAAATAAACAACAACGCCACGCGTTTGGAAAGTTGCCCCGGGCGCAAAAAAATATTACCCAGCGCCAATGCGCAGGCAACGGCATAAAAAAGCGTGGCTGCGGCAACTAACAACAAAAAAATGCCGTAGGGTTCAGAAAAAAGCGCCCAAGAAAATTGAAAACGAAAACCCATTTTTTTCAATCGTTTTTTTAAAAAAGGCAAAGTTTAGCGCAAAAAACCGCCGCTTACGCGGGGCAAATTGGACAAATCATAACGCGTGAAAATCTTGCAAAATCCGCTATTTTCCAAAACATTCTGCACGGCGATTTGTTGGTCGTGGCCGTGTTCCAAAAACAAAGCGCCATTGGAATTTAAATATTTTGGCGCGTTTTGGATAATATGAAACAAATCCGCCAAACCGTTGTTTTTGGCAACCAAAGCCGTTTGCGGCTCAAAGGTTAAATTTTTCAAATGCGAGTCGTTTTCAGCAATATAAGGCGGATTGGCAACTATCAAATCAAAGGAATCGCTGATTTTTTCAAACCAAGAACTTTTAAAAAAACGCACATGGGCGGCGTTTTGTTGCGCATTTTGTTGGGCGATTTTTAAAGCCGATTCAGAAAAATCACAAGCAAAAATAGCGCATTGCGCAAAACGTTTTTTTAAACAAATTGCCAAAATGCCACTGCCCGTGCCAAGGTCCAAAACTTTGGCTTGCGGTTGTTTTTTTAAAAAATCGCAAGCGCAAAAAAGCAATTCTTCGGTTTCTGGCCGCGGAATTAAAACTTCGGGAGAAATTTTAAAAACCAAACCGCCAAAATCAACTTCGCCCAAAATATAAAAAAACGGCTCACCTTGCAATCGGCGAGCAATGGCGGATTCCCAAAATGCGCATTGTTTTGCATTTAAAAAAATAGAATCGCCAAAACCCAAAATTTCTGCCGCCGTTTTTTGCGTTAAAAATTGCAAAAGTAGGCGCGATTCCAAAAAACCAATTTGGGCATTGCCTTTTTTTAAGAGATTGGCTGCGGATTCGGACATTTTTTCAAAAAAATAAAGGTTTACCGTGGAAAATTGCAAAAATCCACGGTAAACCGCAGATTTTTTTATTTTTGGGAAAGTTTTGCCATTTGGCGATCAATCAATTCTTGGGCGGGGTCTTTGTCGCGCAGTTTCAAAATGGTGTTGAGCACCGCCGCTTCCAACAATACCGCCAAATTGCGCCCAGCCGCCACGCGCAAAATGATTTTTAAAATGGAGACGCCCGCAATATCTTGGGTTTGGTTATCCAAAGGCAAGCGTGGATGAGACGAATCAATTTCGGTGAATTGCAAATGCACAATCAACTGCATGCGCATTTTGGGACGCACCGCCATTTCGCCAAAAAGCGTGCGAATGTTCAAAAGCCCCAAACCGCGCACTTCCAAAAAATCGCGCAACATTTTAGGGCAGCGGCCTTCCACGGTGTCTGGCGCAATGCGGGCAACTTCCACAATATCGTCAGCAATTAGGCGATGCCCGCGGGAGACTAATTCCAAAGCCAACTCGGATTTGCCAATGCCCGCTTCGCCCGTAATCAAAACGCCAACGCCATAAACATCCATAAAAACGCCATGGAGCGATACCACATCCGCCAAATGCGCCGCCAAATAAATGCGCAACAAATCAATCACCGCAGAGGAATGCTTGGGCGACAAAATCAAAGGCGTGTGGGTTTTGTCGCACAATTTTAATAAAACCTCGGGCGGTTTTAATCCATCCGCCACAATCACGGCGGGCGTGCCGGCGTTGAATAAATCTTTAACCAGTTTGACAAAGGCGCGTTTGCCAATGCGCATTGTCCATTCGTATTCCGCTTGACCTAACACTTGCAAGCGCTCGGGATGCACCACGTTGATGTGCCCGACCACATCCGCCCCGTAATTGTGTGCGGCTTTGAGCTCAATTTGGCGCGATGCGGATGTGAGCTGATTAATCCAATCCAAACTCAGCTTTTCGCGATTGTCTTCAAAAAGTTGGGAAAGGCTAATGTCCGACATTGTTTAAATTAAAAAAAAGCTGCCAAATTTCATCCGCTGTTTGGGCTGCGCGCAAATGGCTGCGAAAATCTTCTTGAGATAAAACTTCTGCCAACGCCGCCAAAACTTGCAAATGTTCTTCGGAGGATTCGGTGGAAACCAACAACAAAAACAACAAATCCACCGGCAAATTGTCGGGCGATTCAAACAAAATCGGTTTTTTTAAACGCACAAAAGCGCCAACCGTATCTTTTAAACCAGCCACGCGACCGTGCGGAATGGCAATGCCATTGCCCAAACCTGTGGAACCCAAACGTTCGCGAGCAAAAAAAGCCTCAAAAATGGAGCGGCGGGATAGCCCCAAAACTGGTTCAAAGAGCAATCCCGCTTGTTCAAAAACCCGTTTTTTGCTTTGCAATTCCACATCCAAACGGATGTATTCGGGTTTTAAAATTTTGGCAATGATATTCACATTTAGCGCCGTTCTTGCTGTTTTTGTTTGTGTTTTTGCACTTGGCGGTCTAATTTGTCAAACATTGAATCAATGGCGGCGTATAAATCTTCGTGCGATTCGGTGATGTGCAATTCCTTGCCCGGCACGCGCATGGTTACATCTGCCGTTTGTTTTAATTTTTCAACCGACAAAATCACATTGACTGCCAACACCTTGTCAAAATGCCGAACCACTGGTTCTAGCTTGGTTTCAACATATTCGCGAAGGGCTGGCGTAACATCGATGTGGTGTCCGCTGATTTGTAAATTCATAACCTACTCCTCTTTCTTAAAAAAAATTCAGTTGACCGTGGATTTTAACAATTCATAATGTTTTGCGCATTGATGCTGTGGCAATGCCAAGCGCTTCTCGGTATTTGGCAACGGTGCGGCGCGCAATCATAATGCCGTCTTTGCCTAGCATTTCAGAGATTTTGGCATCCGACAACGGTTTTCTTTTGTCTTCTGCCGCAATAAATTGCCGAATCATCGCCTTGGTGGCGGTGGCGGAATATTCACCGCCCGAATCGGTGGTGATGTGGCTGCCAAAAAAATACTTCAATTCAAATAAGCCGCGCGGTGTTGCCATATATTTTTGGCTTGTAACGCGCGAGATGGTTGATTCGTGCAAATCCACCGCTTGGGCAATTTCGCGCAAAATCAAAGGACGCATTGCTGTTTCGCCATATTCAAAAAAAGAACGTTGGCGCTCAATAATCGCTTGGCTTACGCGCAAAATGGTGTCAAAACGCTGTTCAATGTTTTTGACCAACCATTTGGCTTCTTGCAATTTGCCGCCCATATCGTGCCCTTCGCGTTGCGATTTTAAAGCGTCAGCATATAAGCGATTAACGCGCAAACGCGGATACGCATCAGGGTTAATATAAGCCTTCCATTTGCCGCGCACTTTGCGCACAACAACATCGGGCAGAATATACAAATTGCCACTTTCGCCAAACTGCGCGCCGGGTTTGGGGTTTAAGCGCAAAATGAGTTGGTGCGCGGCTTTGAGTTGTGCATCATCAACCTTCAACTCCTTTTTTAAATTGGAAAAATCGCGCGCGGCAAGTTTGTTCAAATATTGTTCAACAATTTTCAACGCCAAAGCGCGCGCATTCGCGTCATCTTCGGATTCGTTCTGCAAATCGGCATTGTTTAAAAGTTGCAAGCGCAAGCATTCTTGCAAATCGCGCGCGGCAACGCCCGCAGGGTCTAGCCCTTGAACCAAGCAAAGCGCAATGTTTAATTCTTCTTCGGAAAATTCCATTTCGCAAGGTAAGCTTTGCAACAATTCGGCTATGGGCGTGCGCAAATAACCGTCTTCGTCCAAATTTTCAATGAGCAAAACGCACAAACCACGGTCGCGCGGGCTTAAATTCAACAACTGCACTTGCTTTTCCAAATGCTGTGTTAGCGTTTCTTCTTGCGTGCGGTGCGAAAACCAATCGTCATCGTCATCGTCCGAATCGTTGCGGGTTTTGGTTTTGACATTGCCAATATCGTTTTCCCAACGGGCATCGTCCAAATCCAAATCAGCTGGCGTATCCGATTCTGTGGATTCGGCAGAATCGGTGTTTTCATTTGGTTGTTCGCTTTTTTGCGTGGATATTTCCGAAAATTCATCGGAATATTCCAACAAAGGATTATCCGCCATCAAGGCGGCAATTTCTTGCATCATCTCCAAGTTAGACATTTGCAAGAGCTTAATTGACTGTTGCAACTGCGGCGTTAAGGCAAGTTGTTGGGAAAGGCGGATTTGGAGCGTTTGTTTCATAGCCTGAAATGTTCCCCCAAATAAACCTGCCGCACGCGTTGATTTTCAATAATTGCAGCGGGCTTTCCACTTGCCAAAACTTTGCCTTCGCTGATAATCCACGCGTGATCGCAAATGCCCAAAGTTTCGCGCACATTGTGGTCGGTAATTAAAACGCCAATGCCTTTTGATTTTAAAAAAACAATGATTTTTTGAATATCCAAAACAGCAATTGGGTCCACGCCCGCAAAAGGTTCATCCAACAAAATAAAACGCGGCGAAGTTGCCAATGCCCGCGCAATTTCCACGCGGCGCCGCTCACCGCCTGAAAGCGCCGAGGCGTTGACTTGCCGCACGTGCGTAATATTTAATTCCGCCAACAATTCTTCCAAGCGCTCCAAAATGGTGGATTCGTTTTTATACGTTAATTCCAAAATCGCGCGGATATTTTCTTCTACATTCAATTTGCGAAAAACGGAAGCTTCCTGCGGCAAATACGACAAACCCATTTGCGCGCGCTTGTGCATAGGCAAATGCGTTAAAACCTCACCGCCGATGCGAATTTCGCCCGCATCCAATGGAATTAAACCCACAATCATATAAAAACAAGTGGTTTTGCCAGCACCGTTTGGCCCCAAAAGCCCAACCACTTCGCCCGATTCTACGCAAAAAGAAACATCTTCCACAACGGTGCGGTTTTTGTAGCTTTTTTTAAGATTTTTGGCGGATAAAAAAACTTTTTCCACGGTAGACGCAGATTTTTTTTGAAAATGATTCGATTCCAAGCGTTTTCGCCTGCCGCTCGGTCGGTCGGATTGAATCAAATCAAGCACTTTTTGAACGTTGTTATTCACCGCAACCCACTTTTTTTAATAAGGCAAAAACCATTGCGGCAGGAAAACCGCGCGCACACAAAAAGCGCCCTTGTTGAGCGAGTTCTTTTGAATCAACGGGCGCTTGGTTAAAACGTTTTTGCCACACGGCAAAACAACGCTCTGATTCTTCATCAATGGATGATAACGATTCAGCAATTGTTGCATCATCAGCCACGCCGTGGGCTTTTAAATCTGCCACAATGCGCCGATTGCCGTAGCGCTCGGATTTTAAACGGGCGCGGCTTTTGGCGTAGCGCGATTCGTTTAAATAATCCAAATCCATCAACTTTTGCAAAATGGCAGCGATTTCTTCATCCGTGTCCATTGCGTATTGTTTTAAGCGCGCCGCAAGTTCCGCTTTGGAATATTCGCGGCGGCTCAACAAAAACACGGCACGCTCCCACAAACTGCGCGGCATTTAGAGTAACTCATCCTTTGGTGCCGCCTTGGCAGATTTTGCCGATTTGGCATCTGGCGCGGCGGATTTTTCAGCACCAACGGCAGAATTTGCACCTTTGCGTTTTTGTTCAATGGCTTGGCGAATTTTGCCTTCAATTTCTTCGGCTTTTTCAGGGTGTTGACGGAAAAACTCCCGCACATTTTCCTTGCCTTGACCGATTTTTTCGCCGTTCAAGGAATACCAAGCGCCAGATTTGTCAATCAAACCAAGGGATACGCCCATTTCAATGATTTCACTTTCGCGGGAAATTCCCGTGCCATAAAACATTTCAAAAATCGCTTCGCGAAAGGGCGGAGAAACCTTGTTTTTAACCACTTTAACGCGCGTTTCGTTGCCTACCACTTCATCGCCTTTTTTAATTTGCCCAATGCGGCGAATGTCTAAGCGAACAGACGCATAAAATTTCAACGCATTGCCGCCCGTTGTGGTTTCAGGATTGCCAAACATCACGCCAATTTTCATGCGGATTTGGTTGATAAAAATCACCAATGTATTCGTTTTTTTAATGCTGCCCGTGAGTTTGCGCAAGGCTTGACTCATCAAACGGGCGTGCAAACCCATCACGGAATCACCCATTTCACCTTCAATTTCTGCGCGCGGGGTTAAAGCGGCAACGGAGTCAATCACAATTAAATCCACACCGCCCGAGCTAACAAGCTTATCCACAATTTCCAAAGCCTGTTCGCCAGTATCTGGTTGAGAAACAAGCAAATCAGAAACTTGCACGCCCAAACGTTGAGCATATTGCACATCCAAAGCATGCTCGGCATCAATAAAGGCTGCCACGCCGCCCAATTTTTGCATTTCAGCCACCACATGCAAACACAAGGTGGTTTTGCCAGACGATTCAGGACCATAAATTTCAACCACGCGCCCGCGCGGCAAACCGCCAATGCCAAGCGCCAAATCTAGCCCCAAGGAACCAGTGGAAACCACTTCCAAACCTTCGTCAACCGTGGTTTCATCCATGCGCATCACAGCGCCTTTGCCGAATTGTTTTTCAATTTGTTGCAAGGCGGCGGTGAGCGCCTGTTTTTTGTCTTTGTCCATGATGATTTTTTTAACTCCCAAAAATGTCGCCATTATGGCACAGCTTTTGCTTTAAAAAAGCCGAAAATTACAACAACAATACATCTTAAAAACTAGGCGTTGACCTGCTGGGTTTAGCACACAACAACAACAATTTTCCACGGTCAACGCCGCAATTTTTTCAACTGCCGCTTATTCATTTTCTTTTCGCGGTTGTTTTGCGGCGAAGAAGCTTCTTCCAATTCTTCCGATTCGGACAATAAGCGCTCGCAATAGCGCGCAATCAAATCCACTTCCAAATTCACAAAATTGCCAACTTCCAAAGAACGCAACATGGTGTTTTTCAAAGTGTGGGCGATGAGATGAACGGTGAAATCACAACCGTCAACTTCATTGACCGTCAAACTCACGCCGTTGATGGTGATAGAACCTTTTTTGGCAATATACGCCGACAAATTTTGCGGAGCACGCACACGCAGTTGGCGGTTATCGCCAATCGCCTCAAAACCAATCACCTCGCCTTTGCCATCAACATGGCCGGTAACAATATGCCCGCCCAAGCGCTCATCCAACTTCAAGGCTTTTTCTAAATTCAACAAGGTGCCGATATTTTCAAAACCTGTGGTGCAAGCGATGGTCTCGGGTGAGGCATCAACGCTAAATTTGTGTTTGGTTACTTCCACAACCGTCAAACAAACGCCGTTGCAGGCAATAGAATCGCCAATTGCCACATCGCTCAAATCCAACTCGCCCACGGCAATGGTCAGTTTAACGCCTGCGGTGCGTGGCGTAATTGATTCCAACTGCCCCACGGCTTCTACAATTCCTGAAAACATCAATCAAATCCTTTCTTCTTAGGTTGAAAACTGTGCCGCCACGCCGTATTTTTTGGCGACCATCGTATATAACGCCACGGCGCTAGCCAACTTGGCGTTTTGCGGATCTTTTTTGCGGGCGCGCTTTAAATATTCTATCGCCAAGCTCGCCATTTCGTGATTCCAGCCTTTGTTGTCCAACAAGGTAAAAATGGCACAAGCCGCTTTGATTAAAAACGCCACGCTCGGCACTTTTTGAACGGCATCGTTCAACAAACGCACGGCGCCCAAAAAATCGCCTCTTTGGGTGGCAGCGCTGGATTCGTCATCCATTTGCTTAATTTCTTCTTGCACTTGCGCCACCATATTTTTGCCGGTTGCCGCTGAATCGGTGGCTTCAAAAACCCGTTCCACGTGCGCCAAAATGCTGGGATTTTCCATGTTTTCCGCGGCTATTTGGCGCAACAATTTTTGCCCTTCTTCTGCCTTGCCTATTTGCAAACACGCCATTGCCAAGTCAGTGGTTTGTTGGGCAGATAAGGCTTCATCGGTTAATTGCGCCTTCATTGCAAGCGCTTCATTCAACAAATTTTCTGCGCGGGAATTGGCGCCTTCGGCTTTTAAACACAAAACTTCGTTGGTCATTGCCGCTAGCTCCGCCGTGGCGTTGCCGCGAAATTCGCGTTTTAAATCACCCATCAATTTGCGCGATGAATCAACATCGTCTTTGGCAATGAAAACCCGCGCCAAATTGCTGAAATCATCCACGCTGCGCAAGGTTGAGCCGCGACTGCGCTCAATTACCTTGCCAAAGGCTTTTTGCGCGGCGGTTAAATCGCCATTTTGCATGGCAACATCGCCCATCACGCGTTGGCGAATGGTGTTGTTGGGCGAGGCTTCGCTGGCTTTTTGCAAAACCTCTTGCGCGGCTTTGAGATTGCCTTCTTGGGTATAAATATCCGCCAAAAAATCACAAACGCTCAAAAATTTGGGCGATTCTTCCAAAATTTTCAATGCCAACTGGCGCGCTTCTTTTAACTTACCTTGTTCTTTTAAAGCGATTGCAAAACCCATTTTTGCCCAAGGCGGGTCGTTTTCTTTAATCACCTCGGCGTAGAGTTTTTCGGCTTCTGGAAAAAGCCCAAGTTTTAAATAAATGCTGCCTTTGTGGCGTTGCGCTTCCAATGCAAAGGCAGGGTATTGCTGAATCACGCGGTCGCACGCCGCCAAGGCTTCGGGCAGGTTGTTCGCTTCCAATTTTTCATAGATTTTTTGCAAAATGTGCTTTTTGTAAATGGCGCGAATCAAGCGCGGTTGCAACTGGTCTGCCGTAAACGGTTTAATCAAATAATCATCGGGCGCAAGTTCGGCAAGCGCCATCACATTGGTGTATGAACGCTCGCTTGTGATAATCATATAAACGGTGGAAAGCGGAATAAACTTTGCCACGCGCAACTCTTCCAACAACTGCTGGCCGTCTCTTGTGTCGTCCAAAACAAATTCAGAAATAATGATGTCAAAACGCGCGTTTTTGACTTGCCGCACCACGTCCGCCGCCGTGCCTACGCCTACAATATTCGTTACCCCAAGTGTGCCAAAAAGCATACGCAGGGATTCACGCGCGGGTGCATTGCGGTCAATAATCAACACTTTTTTATTGTGCAAGGTGCGGTGCAGGGCTTGCAACATATTGTCGTGGTTGGCAGCGGTTGACATAATTATTTTTAAAAGCAGGTTTGGCGCAAAACACTTAAAATTATGCCTTTTTTCAAGGCATTTTTGGCGTTTTTTGCAGGCAAAAATCTTAAAATTTCATTATGCGTTTTCCTGTTTATTTTTCTGTAATCGTTATCGGCGGCGGGCACGCGGGCGTTGAAGCCGCGCTTGCCGCAGCGCGTATGGGAGTCAAAACTCTGCTTTTAACGGACGATTTAGAAACCCTTGGCGCGATGAGTTGCAACCCTTCCATTGGCGGCATTGGCAAAGGGCATTTGGTAAGGGAAGTAGATGCCATGGGCGGCACAATGGCGCTTTGTGCCGATTTTGCGGGCATACAATTTCGCATTTTAAATGCGTCCAAAGGTCCTGCCGTGCGGGCAACAAGGGCGCAAATCGATCGCCAACTGTATAAAAAAACCATTCGTTCTCAATTAGAAAATCAGCCCAATTTGTGGTTATTTGCGCAAAGTGCGGAGTCGCTCATCTTTCAAAATGGCGAATTAAAAGGCGTGCGCGCCGCTTTTGATGTGGATTTTTACGGCGATTGCGTGGTTTTAACCACCGGCACTTTTTTGAATGGCTTAATGCACGTTGGCTTAACGCATAAATCGGGCGGGCGAATGGGTTCAAAAGCAAGTTTAAAACTTGCTGAAAATCTCTCTGAACTCAATTTGCCGCGCGGTCGTTTGAAAACAGGCACGCCGCCCCGTTTGGACGGCAAAACAATAGATTTTTCCAAATGCGAACGCCAAGAAGGCGACAAACCCATTCCCGTTTTTTCTTTTATGGGCAAAACAGCATTGCACCCTGCGCAACTGCCTTGTTGGATCACAGAAACAAACGAGCGCACGCACGAAATTATTCGCCAAAACCTTGACCGCTCGCCACTTTACGCCGGTGTTATTGAAAGCGTGGGACCGCGTTATTGCCCATCCATTGAAGACAAAATCCACCGCTTTGCAAATAAAAGCAATCACCCCATTTTTTTGGAACCCGAAGGCTTAACCACGCATGAGTTTTATCCCAACGGCATTTCAACGAGCTTGCCTTTTGATGTGCAATTGGCGGTTGTGCAAAGCATCAAAGGTTTAGAAAACTGCCGCATTTTGCGCCCGGGCTATGCCATTGAATACGACTTTTTTGACCCCAGATCTCTTTTTGAATCATTAGAGAGCAAAAACATTGCGCAACTCTTTTTAGCCGGGCAAATCAACGGCACCACAGGTTATGAAGAAGCGGCGGCGCAAGGTTTGTTGGCGGGCATTAACGCGGCATTGCGCGCACAAGGCGAGCCGCCATTGACCTTAAAACGCTACGAATCTTATTTGGGCGTGATGGTTGATGACTTAATCACCCAAGGCGTTTTAGACCCTTACCGAATGTTTACCAGCCGCGCGGAATACCGTTTGTCATTGCGTGAAGACAACGCCGACCGCCGCTTAACGCCAAAAGCGCGCGCGCTTGGTTTGGTTGATGATGAACGCTGGCAACGTTATTGCGAAAAAGAAGAAGCCATTTTGCGTGAAAAAGAACGGCTCAAAAAAACGTGGATTAACCCAAAAATCATTGAATCGCAACAAGCGGCGCAAAAACTTGGCGAAGCACTTTCGCGCGAATCGAATCTGTTTGATTTTTTGCGCCGCCCCAATGTGCGTTATGCCGATTTATTTTTATTCCCGCAAGAAGCCGCGCCTTTATCCGATTCCCAAACCATAGAACAATTAGAAATTGAAGCCAAATACGCAGGCTACATTGAACGCCAAGCATTAGAGATTGAACGCGCCGCAAAAATGGGCAATGAAGCCATTCCGCCGCAATTCAATTACGATGCCGTTAAAGGTTTGAGCGCCGAAGTGCGCCAAAAATTAAAACTGCACCGCCCGCAAACCATCAATCAAGCCTTGCGCATTTCAGGCGTTACGCCTGCGGCAATTTCTATTCTTTTGATTTACTTAAAAAAATCAGGCTTAATTTAAAAAAATGCCCAAAGATTTTCAAAAAAATAACCAGTTCACCGTGGAAAACCGCGATTTTTCAAAAATCCACGGTAAACCTGATTTTTTTTTGAAAAATGCCCTGCAAAATTGTGCCGATGATTCGCAAATTGCCCGTTTAATGCAATACGCAAACGGCATTTTGAAGTGGAACAAGGTGTATCAACTCACCGCCGCAAAAAACTTAAACGACATTTTGTTGCACATTGTGGATTGCGCCGCCATTGTTCCGTTTTTAGCCAACTGCAATGCGCCCAAAATTTTGGACGTTGGCTCTGGTGCGGGTTTGCCCGGAATTGTGTTGGCTATTTTAAAACCGCAAGCCTGCATCTTTTTGATTGATTCTATTCAAAAGAAAACCGCTTTTTTAAACGAAGCCAAGCGGTTTTTGCAGTTAAAAAATGTTGAGGTTTTAAATAATCGCGTGGAAAAAATATCGGGTGATTTTGATATTATTCTTTGCCGCGCTTTTTCTAATCTTGCCGATTTTGTTTTAAAAACCGAACATTTATTAAAAACAGATGGCGCGTGGTGGGCGATGAAAGGCGCAAATTTTAAAGACGAAATTGCCCTTTTGCCACATAATATTCACACCGAAATTGTGGCACTCGCCGCTCCAAAAATTATAGGCGCGCGCCACCTTTGCATTTTGAAGCGCTCATTATGAAAATCATCTCCATTACCAACCAAAAAGGCGGAGTCGGCAAAACCACCACAGCGGTGAATTTGGCGGCGTGTTTGGCTAATTTGAAGCGCCGCGTGTTGTTGATTGATTTAGACCCTCAAGGCAATGCCACAACAGGCGTAGGCGTTTTTAAAAAAGAAGCACTGCCAACCGTTTATCAACTTTTAATCGGGCGCGCCACATTTGAAGAAGTGAAAATCACCACCGAGTTTGGTTTTGATTTGATGCCTGCCAACCGCGAATTATCCGGCGCCGAAGTTGAATTGGTGGAATTAAAAAACCGCGAAGTGCGCTTAAAAAATGCCTTAAAAAATATTGAATCGCTTTACGACTTTGTAATCATTGACTGCCCGCCTGCTTTAAATATGCTAACTTTAAATGGTTTGGTGGCATCCAATGCCGTGCTTATTCCAATGCAATGTGAATATTACGCTTTGGAAGGCTTATCGGATTTAATAGAAACCCTAAGCAAAATCAAAAAATTGAATGCGCATTTGGAAGTTGCGGGGTTGTTGCGCACAATGTTCAATGCGCAAGGCGTTTTGAATCAACAGGTATCAGACGAAATAGAAAAATTTTTCCCAAAACGTATGTATAAAACCGTCATCCCGCGCAATGTGCGCTTGGCAGAAGCGCCTTCTTTTGGCAAACCTGTTATTTTTTACGACAAATCCTCCAAAGGCGCAAAAGCGTATATGGCGCTCGCCAAAGAACTTTTAAGGAAAAAATAAGGAAAAACAATGGCAAAAGCACGCGGACTCGGGCGCGGATTAGATGCCCTTTTGCGCCCACAAGAAACCGAAGACGAATTGACTTTTTTGTCTCCCAAAGACTTGCAATCGGGCAAATACCAACCGCGCACGCAAATGGATGAAGTAGCGCTCCAAGCGCTTGCCGACTCCATTCAAGCGCAAGGAATCATGCAACCCATTTTGGTGCGCCCTTTGCGCGCGGCAGCATTTGGCAAACCGCGCTATGAAATCATCGCGGGCGAGCGGCGTTGGCGCGCCGCGCTTTTAATTGATTTGGAAGAAATTCCCGTTTTAATCCGCAACATTGAAGATGAAGCGGCATTGGCAATGGCGTTGATTGAAAATATCCAACGCGAAAATTTAAATCCATTAGAAGAAGCTATGGGTTTACAACGTCTAACAACCGAATTTCAAATGACGCACGAAGAAGTTGGCCGCGCCATCGGGCGTTCGCGCGCCAATGTTGGCAATTTGATGCGTTTATTAAATTTGTGCGATGCCGTCAAAGAAATGTTGATGAACAACGAACTTGATATGGGGCACGCCCGCGCGCTTTTAACCTTGGACTCTGCAATGCAAATTGCCGTGGCGCAAAAAATTGTGCAAAAAAATTTATCTGTGCGGGAAGTGGAGCGCGAGGTTGCCAATATTCAAAAAGCCAAACAATTGCAAGGCAAAACAAAAACTGCCAATGTTGCCAGCAACAATCCCGATTTAATACGCTTGGAAGAAGAATTGGCAGACCATTTAAACGCCCGTGTGATGATTCGTGCATCCGCCAAAGGCACTGGCCGCTTGACCATTCATTTTTCCAACAACGCACAACTTGAAAACTTAATTGACAAACTGCGGGAATAATTGATTTAAATCAAAATAAAAAAAACAAACGGCTGAAAAATTCTGATTCTCACAACCTAAAAGGAGAATCACTATGTTTGACACATTCTTTTTCCGTTTGCGCAAGCGAATCGTTTTTGCCGCAACAGCCACGCTTTTTTTGCAAGGCGCATTAGCACAAACCCCGCAAGATGAACCCATTTCCCCCATAGAACCTCCAAAAATTGCCCGACCTGATTTGGTTGAACTTGGAAAAAAACTCTTTTTTGATCCTCGCCTTTCCGCTTCGGGCTACATTTCCTGCAATTCCTGCCACAACTTGACAATGGGTGGCGCCGACAACCTACCAACCTCCATCGGCGACAAATGGCAAGAAGGTCCTATCAATTCGCCCACTGTTTTAAACTCTTCACTCAACTTTGTGCAGTTTTGGGATGGCAGAGCCAAGGATTTGCCCGAACAAGCCAAAGGTCCCATTGCCAACCCCAAAGAAATGGCTTTTTCACATGATTTGGCCGTAGAAGTTTTGCAATCCATCCCGGGTTATGTTGCCGAATTTCAACAGGTTTTTGGCAAAAGCAAAATCAATATTCAGCAAATCACCGATGCCATTGCCGCCTTTGAAGAAACTTTGGTGACTCCCGATGCGCCCTTTGATTTGTGGTTAAAAGGCGATGAAAAAGCACTGACAAAAACCGAGTTGGAAGGCTACATGCTTTTTAAAGAGATTGGTTGCATTTCTTGCCACAACGGAGTCAATATCGGCGGCAATTCCTTTCAAAAAATGGGCGTATTTGCGCCTTATGTTACGCAAAATGCGGCGCAAGGCAGAATTGAATTTACCAAGGAAGAGACAGATCGCTTTTTCTTCAAAGTGCCAACCTTGCGCAATGTGGCTTTGACTTACCCTTATTTTCACGATGGCGCCGCCAAAACCTTAACCGATGCAGTGGCAACAATGGGGCGTTTGCAATTAGGGCGTGATTTAACAGATGATGAAAATGCCAAAATCGTGGCGTTTTTGAAAACGCTCACAGGCAAACAACCGCAAATTACTTTGCCAATTTTGCCTCCTTCTGAACCCGCAACTCCATTGCCAAAACCTTTTGAATAAAAACAAAAAAATCCACGGTCAACCAATTATTTTTTTCAAAAAAATAAGGCGTTGACCGTGGATTTTTTTATAAAAACAAAGCGTTTAGCGTGGATTTTTGCCCACGCCCAAAAATGCCCGAATCAAAATAGAAATGGTAGAACCATTGTGAAGCAGCGCTGCGCTAACAGGGTTCAAAAGCCCTAATGATGCGGCGGCAAGAATGCCGGTGTTTAAACCCATAATCAAACGAAAATTGCTGTTGATGAGTTTTTGATTCGCATTCGCCAAGGCTTTGATGTGCGCAACTTTTTGAATGTCGTCTTTTAACAAAACAATGTCGCTTGCCAACTGCGCAATGTCCGCCCCACGATGCATAGCAATGCCAACTTGTGCGCCACTTAAAGCGGGCGCATCGTTTATGCCATCGCCCACAAAGGCAATTTTGTCGCCTTGTTGAATCATTTTTTGCAAAATGTGCGCTTTGTCTTCGGGCATCAATTGTGCGTGGCATTCGTCCAACCCCAATTGTGTGGCGATTTTTTGGGCGTGTTGGGCAACATCGCCCGTGAGCATCACAATTTTTTTAACGCCTAATTTTTTCAACTGCGCAACCATCAACGCAGAATTGTGGCGAATGGAATCTTCTAATGCCAAAACGCCCAAGGCTTTGCCGCCAAAACCAATATAAAGCAAGGTTTTGCCTGCTGAAACCAGTTGGTCAATTTGCGTTTTGTGGCGTGAAAAATCAATGCCTTCGTCTTCTTCCACAAAATGTTGCGAACCCACCACAATGCGTTTGCCATCCACAATGCTGGCTACGCCGTGCGCCACAATAAATTGCACTTCTTTGTGGTCAAAATGGTGCGGTTTTTGCGTGTGCCGAGAGGCTTCCACCACGGCTTTTGCCATCGGGTGAATGTAGTGTTCTTCAATGGATGCCGCCAAGCAAATTAAATTTTCCTCTGAAAAGTCCGGGTGAAAGGTTAAAACGTCTGTAACGTTTAAATCGCCAGTGGTAAGCGTGCCGGTTTTATCAAACACAAAAGTATCCGCCAATGCCAAGCGTTCCAAGGCAGAAGCACCTTTGACCAACACGCCACTTGAACCTGCGGCATACATTGAGGATTTAAACGCCACGGGCGTTGCCAATTTCAACGCACAGGAATAATCCGCTTGCACCACGGCAGCCACACGATTTAAATCAGCCGTTAATAAATAAGTTGTTGCCGCCAAACCCAACACCGCCGGCACGGTTTTATCCGCCAAGGTTGCCGCTTCAAATTGCGTTTGGCTTTTTTCATTCAAAGATTGCGCCACAAATTGCGCAATGCGTGCGGCAGCGGCATTGTTGCCGACTTTTTCGGCGTAAATCACAATGCGCCCTTCGGTGATAACCGTGCCAGACAAAACTTTATCGCCACGTTCTTTAACAACAGGCAGACTTTCACCCGTCATACTGGCTTGATTAACCAGTGCTTGCCCTTTTAAAACCATGCCATCAACTGGAATCATCGCACCAATGCCAACAATCACGTGGTGGCCGATTTTTAAATCTTGGTGCGCAATTTGTTTTTCTTGGTTATTTTCAATAATCCAAACGGGGTCGGTGTTTGGGCACATCAAATGCATGAGCAAATCGTCCGAGCGCCGTTCAATAGAATGCTCCAAATATTCGCCCAAAGCCAACAAAAATGAGGTGATATTTGCCGCAAAATAATCACTGCGGGAAATAGAAACGCCCACCGCCGCCGCTTCCAAAACGTGCGAGGTCAAGCCTTTTTCACACAATTCTTTTTTGGCTTTGAGCGCCAAAGGCAAAGCGGCAGAAAGCGCCAAAGCCGCTTGCCAAGAAAGCGGCGCAAAACGAGAAAGCAAGGTAACCAACCCCGCTTGCACCAATTTTTTAAAAGAAGGTGCAGCATCTTTTGAAAAAAATGGTGCGTTGACCGTGGATTTTAGCGGTAACTCATTGATTTTTAATGATTTTAAATGTTTTTCCAATGCCTTTGGCGAGGTTTTTTGGCAATCAAAATAAAGCGTTAAAGAGGCAATGTGGCTATTGCATTGTGCCGATTCAATGGGCAGATTTTTGAATAACGCATACACATCCCAAGGGCAATGCTTGGCGCCCAACAAACCCAAAGGCGAGCGGTAAGAAAAGCGCACGCGGTTTTTTGTGGCGTGCGCCATTGTTAAGCTTGAAAAAAGCATTTACAACTCTTCTGCCATTTCGGCTTGAATATCTGCCATTTGTTCTTTGATTTCTTCCACGCCGCCCATCAATTGCCCGTAGGCTTTCATCAAAGAACGCAAAATTTTGCCGCGCAATTCTTCATCACTCAAAACCCAAGCGGCGCCGGCGCCCAACAACAAACCCAATAAAAATTGATTTTTTGCATTGCCCGTTTGGGTTAAACCATTGAATAAATTTTTTTGCTGTTTTTTGGATAAAGACTGCAAAGCGGCGCTCAAATTGCCGCCATTTTGTTGCGCTGCCAAAAGCGCCGCCTGCAAGGCTTTGCCGCCTTTATTTTTTGGTGATTTTTTCTTTGCCATTGTCATCTCCTAATAAACGTTGTGTGGCCAAAACGCCAACCAAACCTAAGCCGGCATAAAGCGCGGCGCGGCTGTAATTTTGACTTTCCCAAGCGCGGGAAAACTGCATGCCAGATGCCAAAGCAATGCCGCTTTGAATGGCGACTTTGGCGATTTTTTTCTTGTTTTTTTTGGGGGCAACCGATGCGCCCAAGGTGGAAATCAAAGCGCCGCGCAAAAAATCGCTTTCAATCACGCATAAGGGTGTGGTTTTCATTCTTGAACCTCATCGGTTTTTGCATCCGTTGTTTTTAATTTTTGGCGAACTTTGGCGGATTGGGATTCTAATTTTTCCAAACCATCGGCGGTTTTGTCTTTGATTTTGCGGCCAACGCGCCCTAGTTTTTCGCCGACTTTTGTTGAAACTCCGCTTAATTTTTTGCCAACTTGATCAACCGCTTTGGGCGTGTTCTTTTTTAAAAAAATGGTTGCAACAGCGCCCAAGGCGGCACCAGCAACAAAAGGCAAAATGGGGAACATAGGCGAACTCCTTTTAAAAATGTTTCAAAAAATCTTTTTCAAATTGTAAAGCAGCAGGCGTTTGGGCGGCGTTTAAAAAATCGGCAATTGCATCAGAAGGTAGACGATTTTTATCGTATTCAATCACCATTGAGCGCGCCAACAAATTGATTTTTAAGGATTTTATGCCGTCCATCGCTTCAAAAGCCTTTTTCAAATGCGGCAAATCCACGCCGTTTAAACTAGCTTGTGAGGCATTGAATTTCAAACGAATGCGCCCGGGAATGTGATGTGCAATTGTTATATTCTGCCGCGCCCAAGCGCAACACTGCGCAAAATTTTCCAAAGAAAACACCTTGCAAAAAAAAATTATTCTACATTATTTTCAAAAAAATCAAAAAAATTAGGCGTTTACCGTGGCAAATTGCTTTTGCTGTATAATATTTTTTTATTTATCATGGAAAATAAAATGTTTGCCAAAATTAAAATGTTGTATGCTTTGTGGAAAAATCCGATTTTTCATGAGCGGTATGTTAAACAAAATATTATCGCTAGATATACATTCCCCATTGCTTCTTGGGTGATTATTTCGCAAAAAATAAAACGCGCACCGTGGAAAGCGTTTTTTTTATTGCCTTTTTATATTTTTTGGCGGTTTTGTGATAATGCCGAGCGCAGAAATTTTTCTGGCCGTGCAGCATTCAATAAAATTAAAAATAATCCGCTTTGTATTTTTTATTTTCCCGCTTATCTTTATTTTTATATTACGCGAGGAATAGCGCATTTTAGATACAGCAAATATTTTTGGAAACCTTATTTGTTTCTCCGATTATTTTTTAATAAAATTGATATTCCAAAATTTGATTTTGTGGTTACTTCGCGTTGCACCTTAAATTGTGCGGGTTGTAATAGTTTAATGCCGTATTTTCAAACAGAATACACCAGCTCTATTGATGGGTTTAAAAAAACCTTGGATGTTATTTTAAAAAACGTGGCTTCTATTAGAAATTTATATATTGTGGGCGGTGAGCCTTTGATGTTTAAAGAATTATACAAAATGGTTGATTATTTAAATAATCAACCAAAAGTTAAATTCTTTACCATAATCACAAACGGGACGCTAAAACCGCAAGAAGATTTATTAAAATCACTTATTCACTCTCGTGGAAAGTCGCAAGTGTCAATTAGTGATTATTCAAAAGCTTCAAATATTCACACGCGCTTACAAAAAAACGAAATTGTTAAAATATTAGAAGAAAATCAAATTCAATATATTGTGTCTTATGAAGACAACACAAGTGAGTGGATTGATTTTGGAAAAATTTATAAACGCGGGCGTGATAAAGCAGGGATTATCAAAAATTTTAGATGTTGTTTGAATCCGTGCATTGCCGTAAGAAGTAACGAACCCGGGTTTAATTCCGAGGGGGGGGGGGGGTTGGACAATACCTTCTTTGTCAAGTCGCTTCATCCCTTTCCCGCTTAAAAGGTTTAAAAGAATTTGAAGGCGATTTTATTGTTTTAAACGAAAACA
>ERZ1035025.141-NODE-141-length-52144-cov-19.934151_pt1 | contig 52144 bp, 41 predicted proteins | sample MGYA00520619_ERZ1035025 | MGnify/ENA primary metagenome ERZ1035025 (study PRJEB33766, sample SAMN09781742) | gut metagenome | biome: gut microbiome | host: Homo sapiens | place: Madagascar | study: EMG produced TPA metagenomics assembly of the PRJNA485056 data...
ATACTCGTTGAAGTAGGAATGAAACATAAAGGTTTATAACTTTTTATAAGTTTTCGGTAACGGGACTATGGCAAATCGCAGTAATTTTTATAGATTGGAGATGCTCCTTTTAAGTATCTTAGAAGAGAATGACTGCTACGGATACCAGCTTGCAAAATCCATTCAGGACCAGTCGGATGGATTGATCAAACTAGGTGATGGAACAATGTACAATATCTTATATAAACTTCTTGATCAGGGATATATTAACAGCTATGATAAGATCATCGGGAAAAAGATCCGCGTTTATTATCATTTAAAACCTGAAGGGAAAACATATTTAGATCAGCTGATCAAGGAATTTCATGATATCGTTCTTGTCGTGGAACGGATCATCAGTCATCAAAAGGAGTCCTCTGATGTTTAATCATAAACAGAAGCCTTCCTCATCTGTGGCAAAACAATATATCAAAGATGTGAAAACGGTTCTTCCATGTTATGGAAAACAGGAAAAGGCTTTTATCAAATATCTAAATCAACAACTAACAGACTATATCGAGCAGAAATCTAATGTCACTTACAACGATCTCGTACATGAATTTGGATATCCGGCAAATCTGATCGCTGACTATTATCAGAGCAGTGACGAAGATATTCTAATTCATAAATTAAAGATCCGCAAATATTTTTATTCGGTTATTATTGCAGGTATACTGGCTGTTTTATTTGTATCCGGACTTCGCTATGCAGTGATCCAGAAGATTATTTATGATACCAATCATACAAAGATTCAAAAACTGCCAACAAAATATAAAAGTGAACCAGATCCAAGTACCAGTACACAAAAGAAATGATCAAAGGAGTTTTACGTGTTTCGATCAAAACGTGCAGATGCACAATATTTACATCATTTAAAACAGCTTCTTCCATATCATCATTCGGAAGAAAAACAATATATCAAACGGCTCAAGCAGACTCTTTCAGAATATATGGATGAATTTCCTTCTTCTGATTATGAAGATCTGATCAAGCAATTCGGTGAACCAAAGAAAGTCGTTGCACAATTTTATGCAGAACTTGACGATGAACAGTTTGTCAGAAGGCTTCGAATAAAAAAACGCATTCGTAAATTTTGCTTTGCAGCTTTGTTTGCGATCACTATTTTTGTTGCTTATCGTTCTGTGGATCTTTACCATACTTATCAGGAAGGAGAAGATTCCATTCCTGCTTATGAGGAAGATACGATCATAACTTATTATTAAATATACAACGGGTAAATCAACGCAATATTTGATTTACCCGTTTTTCTTTTTATCGAAATTGAAAAAATCCGACATTTCTATTGTAACAGCTGCTTTACTGTTCTAATAGAAATATCGGATTTTATACCCTTATCATTTACCCTATCTCTCTTATTGTTTCTTCTACATCTTACACGATTGTTATTCTTTTGTCAATAATATCTTTTTAAAAAAGGTAATTTATTTTCTGAGGAAATTTTGCAATTAGATTTCTGATATAAAAATTTTTATGCGAAATAATAAGGGACTATAAAATCATAGTCCCCTATCTTCTCTATTTATTATTCTACCGGATGTAAATTCTTCAAAGAAATATCCATGATCGGCGCTGAATGTGTCAATGCACCACATGATACATAGTCAACACCAATCTCACGGATTGTCTTTAAACGCTCTTTTGTAACGTTTCCTGAACACTCTGTCTCAGCTCTTCCATCAATCAGTTTAACTGCTTCTTTCATTGTCTCATCATCCATGTTGTCTAGCATGATGATATCGGCTCCTGCTTCTACAGCTTCTTTTACCATATCAAGATTCTCTGTCTCTACTTCGATCTTTCTGACAAATGGTGCATAGTCTTTCGCCATAGCAACTGCTTCTTTGATTCCACCTGCTGCTCCGATATGGTTATCCTTTAACATAACTCCATCGGATAAGTTGTAGCGGTGATTATGTCCACCACCAACAGTGACTGCATATTTTTCAAATGGACGCATATTTGGTGTTGTTTTTCTTGTGTCTAATAACTTTGTTTTATATCCTTCAAGTTCTTTAGATAATTCACTTGTCATCGTTGCGATACCGCTCATTCTCTGTAAGTAGTTTAATGCAACTCTCTCTCCAGATAAAAGTGCTCGGATATCTCCTTTGACAACTCCCATCAACTGTCCTTTGGTAACTTTATCTCCATCTTTTAACTCTGTCTCAAAAACAACCGTTTCATCTAAGAGTTTGAAGACTCTCTCAAATACTTCTAATCCACAGATGATCCCATCCTGTTTACAGATTAAGTTAACTTCTCCCTGTTTTGGCTCTGGCATCACTGCGTTTGTGCTGACATCTTCCTGTGTGATATCTTCTTTTAATGCATTCATCAGATATTCATCGATGTTAATTCTCATCGTTACACCACTGATCATAAAAACTTCTGTCCTTTCGTTTGATTTCATCAAGAACCAGCTGTTCGTTCTCTTTCTCACGCTGTTCTTCATTCTGATACTGGCTTAAATCTACTTCGACTGTCTCGGCTTTTGATGGATGTTCTGTGATGTCTTTTGCTGCTGCCTTGGCAAATACAAGTGCTTCCAGTAATGAGTTACTTGCCAGACGGTTCTTTCCATGAACTCCATTACAGCTTGTCTCGCCGACTGCATATAAATGTTCCATGGATGTCTTGCTGTCTAAGTTAACTTTAATTCCACCCATGAAATAGTGCTGTGCTGGTGTTACAGGAATCGGTTCTTTTGTCATATCATATCCTTCATCCATACACTGTTTGTAGATGTTAGGGAATCTGTGCTTGATTCTCTCTCCATCCAAATGTGTCACTGTCAAGTAGACATGATCGCTTCCGTCTTTCTTCATCTGTTTACAGATCTCTCCTGTTACAACATCTCTTGGCTGCAATTCGTCTGTAAAACGTTCTCCGTCTTTATTTAACAGGTAAGCCCCTTCCCCTCTGACAGATTCAGAGATTAAGAATCTTCTTCCTGGTTTCTTTGAATAAAATGTTGTTGGATGAATCTGAATATAGTTAATATTCTCTAGTGTTACATTATGGCGCAGGCAGATAGCCAGACTGTCTGCTGTCAGATGTCTGAAGTTTGTGGAATGTTTAAATAATCCTCCCAGTCCTCCTGTTGCAAGAACTGTATCTGGAGCTTCGATCGTATCTAAGTTGCCATCTGCATCTTTGTATACGATACCTTTACATTCTCCGTCTTTCTCAATGATATCGATCATCATGCAATTTTCCATGATCGTGATATTATCTCGTTTCTTTGCCTCTTCGTATAAATGGCTTGTGATCTCTTTTCCTGTCAGATCTTCATGATGAAGAATACGGAATGTGGAATGCCCACCTTCTCTTGTAAATTCAATCTCTCCATCCTTCAGATCAAATCTTACACCAAAATCTTTCAGGTCCTGAATGATCTGTGGTGATTCTTTGATCATCTTCTCGACGGCACCTTTGTCGTTCTCGTAATGTCCGGCTTTCATCGTGTCTTCGAAATAAGAATCATAGTCTTCTGGATTCTTCAGCGCTGAGATTCCTCCCTGTGCTAAAAATGAATCACTTTCTTCAACTTCCTTCTTTGTAATAACGATTACTTTGTAATCTTGTGGAAGAAATAATGCATTAAATAATCCTGAAGCACCACTTCCTACAATGACCACATCTGCTGTTTTCATAACTCTCTTTGTCCTTCCTTAGAACTTTCTTGTCTTATTGTGCGATTCTTAACATCTCATCTAATGCTTTCTTAGCATTTAATCGCAGATCTTCTGGTAGTTCTACCTGATTTTTCATGTCTCTTAATGTGTCTCTTACATTCTCTAAGCTGATACGCTTCATATTTGGACAGAACTGACGATGTCCTACTGAGTAGAATGTCTTTCCTGGGTTCTTCTGTTTTAATTCATATAAAACACCCATCTCTGTACAAATGATAAATACGTCCTTATCAGATGCTGTTGCATAATCAATGATTCCAGATGTACTTCCTACATAATCACCTAATGCAACAACGTCTGGTGTACATTCTGGATGCACTAAAACTTCTGCTTCTGGATGTACTTTTTTGGCTTTCTTTACATTCTCAGCTGTGATACTTCTATGTACATGACAGAATCCATCGTTGTAAATGAAGTTCTTCTCTGGAAGTTTGCTTCCGATATAACGTCCAAGATTCTCATCTGGTACGAAGAAAATATTCTTCTGTGGAAGTGCTGTTACAACTTTCAGAGCGTTTGATGAAGTTACACAGACATCAGAATGTGCTTTGATCTCTGCTGTAGAGTTGATGTAACAGACAACTGCAAGATCGTCATATTTCTCTCTCATTTCTTCAATCTTCTCTACATCGACCATATGAGCCATTGGGCAGTCGGCTTTCTGGTCTGGCATGATCACGGTACGGTCTGGGTTTAAGATCTTTGCACTCTCACCCATGAAGTTTACTCCTGCAAAGCAGATCACATCTTTAGATTCTTTTAATGCAACTTTCGCAAGATAATAAGAATCACCAACATAATCAGCAATTTCCTGTACTGCATCGTCTACATAATAATGTGCTAGTAAAACAGCATTTTTTTCTTGTTTTAATTGTTCAATCTCTTTTTTTAAATTTTCCATCTTTCTCTCCTTGTTATTAAATTTAAATATACCACGAGAAAACCTTGTATTCAAGTATATTTCACTGAATTATAGCCAAAAACAAGAGTTGAACAAAGTTCTTTTTCATCTTTGCTCAACTCTTTTTTATCATCCTATGATTTATTACTCTTGAATTGCTTTTAAATACTCAATAATTTCTTCTATATTATCTGTTCTATCTAAAAGATCATAAAATTCCTGATCATTGAATAATTCCACCAATTCTCCCATAGCACCCAGATGCTTTTCATTCTCTATCGCACTTAGTGAAAATATATATTTTACAGGATCATTGTCTTTGCTTCCAAATTCTACAGGATTTTTCAAAACAGCAATTCCAAGACCTTCTTTTATCGCTCCCATCTCAGGCTTTGAGTGGGATAATGCAATATGCTTTGTTGTCACAATATAAGGGCCTAATAATTTTACCCCCTTTATTGTATCTTCCACATAATTCTGTGTAATGTAACCCTCACGAACCATAGGTTCATATGACAGGCGGATTGCTTCTTCCCAATCTTTTGCCTCTACATTAAGACGTATGATCTTAGGGTCTACCATATCACATAACCGTAAATTCTTATTTTGTGGTTTAATATCATCAATCTTAGAGAAATATCTCAGCAACTCATAATATAAATCTTTTTCGTTCTTGATATCTGCATACTTTGATACGATATTAATAACTTCTTCTACATCCGGTTTTTTGATCACATCGCTTCCAAGCTGCATATATACTTCTCTTACAACCTGGTATCGTTCTGAGATTGACATTACTGGAGATACTCGTATCACTGGTACATCTAAATGAATTCCATCAAAAACATAACCTGTTGCAAATATGATATCTGCATCTTTTTCATACTCTTTTAAATGACGAAATTCAATCGGAGGAAGAAATTTTAACTCTGGAAATAAGCCTGATAATTCATTGTATAAAATTGCAGAACTTCCTATTCCATTCGAACAAACAACCAATGCTATCTTTTGTTTCACGATCTCGCTTTTCTTTTTTCCAGAATAGATTGCTGCAAAATGCATCGTAAGATAAGCAATCTCATCTTCTGGAATTGTTTCTCCAAAGATAACGCTAAATGGTTTCATTGTTTCATTTACTAATTGATAAAGTTCTTTATATTCTTCTTTTATTTTCTCACAAAGCGGATTAAATATTGGAAGTTTGAAAAGCATTCTATAATATGCTGGTCGAAAATGGGAATAAAGCTGTATGAAAATTTCTTCCGTATTATGATATCTTGCTCCACTTAACGATTCAAAACGAGACATCATTTTTCCAACCATATCTGCGATTATCGTAGCATCTTTTGTTTCATCATACACATCACCAAAAGAAATCCCCAGTACCCATGATGATATGTAATAAACATCAGCCTGTGTGATATTTTCCAGCTCCTCATAGTACTTTAACAAATCTACCGTAAATTCATATTCTTTCATTGAAGATATCGTATCTAATTCCATCAAACAATTAATTTCTTCTGTAGCATCTTTTCCGCTTTTCATTCTTGCGATCAAAAATGTATATATGTAAATAAATTCTATCAGACGTTCTTCCACAAAATGAATTTTATGAACTTGAGATAATTCTACGATGATCTTTCTCGAATAATCAAATTTCTCCAGGCAATAATCTTCAATAAATAAATCAAATATTTTCTCGTTCTTTTCTTTCGCTCTCGTCTGGATTACATAACGCATCATATTTCTTCTGATTTCCATTTCAGAACCTACGAGATGATATCCTTTTTTTCGATTATATTCAATATAAACTTCTTTTTCTTCTAATGCTGCCGTTAATTCTTTTAAATCTGCCAGTACAGTTGAACGACTGACAGAAAGTGCATCAATAAAATGATTTAAGGATAAATAATCCATATTAATAAAAAGCATCAGATACATATAGATCAATCGCTCTTGTTTATTGAAATAATATTGCTCTTCATGTTCCTGCATATTCACCAGCATATTTTGTAATACTTTTTTTGTAGAATTCTCAATCTTAATATTTTTTGCAGCTGTTGAATCAACAAAAACAGGAGGAACATTTTGTCCCTTTATCAAATCATTTAATTTATCAATACGGTAAATTACTTGACGCCTCGTCCCTTTTAAAGCTAATTCAACATCCTTTAATGTCAAAAAAGATTTCTGGGTTAACAACTGCATCAATAACATGATTTTTTGGTCCATAATGTTCCTCCTGATTTTTTATTTAATTATTGCATATTTTGTCTTGTTTTATCAATAATACTTTTTATCTTTCTTGCGTTATCTGCAATTTCTTCTGATGTTCCTTTTGTTAATAATCCACCAAATCCACAACATTCTACGCCTTTTTTCACATATTCTTCAAGGTTATCAAAATTGATTCCTCCTGAAGCCAGAATTGGCATAAATGGTGTAGGTGTTTTGAATACAGAAACTAATTTTGGTCCATAGAAATCAGAAACTGGGAATGCTTTTACAAAAGCTGCTCCATATTCCAGACCTTTTATTGCTTCTGTAATAGAAGTACATCCTGGTGCATATGGAATCTGATAACGATTACAGATTCTTGCTACTTCTTCACTTAAGTTTGGTGCGATTACAAACTGTGCTCCAGAAAGGACTGCTGCTCTTGCTGTTTCTGCATCTAATACTGTTCCTGCTCCAACTACAAGTTTATCACCAAATTTTTCTTTTACTGCACGAATGACTTCTCCAGCATTTGGTAATGTATAGCTGATCTCAAGGCAGTCAATTCCACCATCCAGGCATCCTTGTGCGATTTCATATCCTCTTTCCACTGTCTCTACACGAACGATCGCCATTGCTCCTGTATTATAAATTCTATTTGTAATATCTACTTTCTGCATAGTTTACTCCTAACTAAAATAATCCTAAGATCCAGTTAATGATTGATCCAACAATATTGTAGTCTGTATTTGGGAATGAAGATCCTACAATACCTAAATGCGCAAACATTGGATATAAAGTTAATGGAAGAACTGTTAAACCAATTCCAACGATGAATGACCCTACAAGAGCACCTTTCCATCCTCCATAAGCATTTCCAAAAATTCCACATGTTCCACCAGTGAAGAAACAAATTCCTGCTGCTGGGATCATAATAACACTGCTATGGAATGCAACCATTCCTGCCATTCCTGCTAATCCACCAAGGAATGCTCCTACGAATCCGATCAAAACTGCTGTTGGAGCAAATGGGAAGATTGCTGGGCAGTCAACTGCTGGTTTAGAATTTGGAATGTATTTATCAGAAATTGCAACGAATGCTGCTGTAATCTCTGCGATAAACTGACGTACTCCATAAATTAATACGCTCATTCCTGCTGCAAACTGTAATCCCTGTAATAATGGGTAAATAAACCAGATATCATTTCCTGCTTTTTCAAGAACGTAATCCATATGTCCGTTTACTACACATGCAATAACTGCAATATAAAACAGAACGATCATAAATAATCCAACTGAGAAAATAAAATCTCTAAATAATTCAAAAAACTTAGGCATTTTTACATTACTTGAGTCAGATGTTCCCTCATCTTTATTTTTATTTAATTTTCCAAAGAATTTTCCAACATATCCTGACAGGGCATAACCAATACAGTTAAAATGTCCCATGGCAAGATTATCAGCACCTGTGATCTTATTCATAAATGGCTGACAAATAGAAGGGAATGCTGCTCCACAAAAACCAAGAATGATTCCTCCAGCAATTGCTGTAACCATAGTTGGCATACCATTTGCGATAAATACTAATGCAAGTACACATGCAAAGTATAAGAAATGATGTCCTGTTAAGAAAATAGCTTTAAATCGTGTAAATTTTGCAACGATCAAGTTCACTACAAATCCAAGAACCATTACCAATGCTACTTCAATTCCATATTTATTCAGTGCCAAAGCTGTTGCCACTTCCACCTGTGTTGTAACACCTTCAATTCCAAATGCTGTATTAAATAAATCTGTAAAAGTCTGTACAACGACTGACATTGCATTGGAACCAATATTAAATACCATAAAACCAATGACTGTTTTCATTGTTCCACTTATTACTTCTGTTGCTGATTTTTTCTGAAGCATAAGTCCAACAAATGCAATTAACCCCATGATCAATGACGTATTACGCGCCTGCCCTAAAAGCATATCTAACATATTATATTCTCTCCTATCTTCTTTCGTTATTTATCTGATTAGTTTTCTTTTGATGCAAGAAATTCTTCTAATTTAGCTTCCATTTCTGCTTTGTCAACGATATTGCTGATTCCTAATGCGTAAGGAACTCTGTCTTTTAACTCTTCAGATAAATCGATCATTGTGATTACTAAATCTCCATTAAATCCAACTAATGAATCTAAGTTTCCATGTTCTGTTTCGATTGGTAAACCTTTTTCTTTGATTACCTGATCTACTTTGATTTTTAATAACATACTTGATCCCATTCCTGCTCTACAACATACTAACGCTTTATACATTCTTTTTTCCTCCTGATTATCTATCAATATAATTTAAAACTTCATCTTCATCTTTAGCATTATCTAATAATGCTAAAAATTCTTTATCTTCAAATAATTCTGCCAATTCCATCAAGGCTTTTAAATGTTCTGAACCATCTTTCGCACTCAGGCAAAATAAATATTTGATTGGGTCATTTTCTTCACTGCCAAAATCAATTGGTGTTTTTAATGTTGCAATTCCAATCGCACTTTCTAATGCTCCAGCTTCTGGTCTGGCATGTGGTAATGCGACATGTTTTGTAAGTACAAAATAAGGTCCCGTCTCTTTTACAGCGGCAATCATATCATCGACATAGGCCTGTTTTACTTTATTTTCATCGATCAATGGCTGTGCTGCTTTTCGAATTGCATCCTCCCAATTTTCTGCTTCTATATTTAATTTAATTAAATTTTTTGCAGTTAAATCTTTTAACAACGACTGTTCACCTCCTTTGTTTTTTTAGAAACTGTTTCTTTATGTATTAAATATTAAAGCATTCTTTTTTCACTTACAATTCTTATTAAGTTCAACTTTTGTTGGTGCTTTTTACAAACTCTATACTCTTTGTTTTTATTTCTGTACATTCCATAAATAAAAAGAGACCGAAACCTCACATTTATCGTTGGTTTCAGCCTCTTTTCACTTTCAATTTTAAATTGTAATAACATACTTCTCAAATACATTTACGACCTGTGTCCTGTCGTATTTTACACATCGCTTCATAAACGCACCATAATTCAGATGCATATGTCCATGTAAAAAATACCGGGGACCATATCGTTTTAACAGCATATGAAAACATTCAAATCCCTGATGTGGGAGATCTTCTCCGTCGTTTAAATCTTTTGCTGGAGCATGAGTTACCAGAATATCAAATCCTTCATTTTTGCGGATTTTTCCTCTTAGTTTTCGTATTCTTCTCTTCATCTGCTTTTCTGTACACATATACTTACCATCTCGATATTTCATGGAACCACCAAGCCCTAAGATCCTGATACCTTTGTAGCAGAAAATATCATCTTCAATACAGATGCATCCTTCTGGCGGGCTCTGATCATAGATTTCATCGTGATTTCCATGAACATATAAAACTGGTCCTCGAAACATCGTTGCCAGAAACGACAAATAATACGGGGAGAGATCCCCGCATGATATGATAAGGTCTATATTTTCTAATTTGGATTGTTCAAAATAATCCCAAAGCGACAGAGATTCCTCGTCTGCGATCGCTAATATATTCATTGCTTTCTTATTTCTCCTCTCCGTCTTTTGCCTTGGAAACACCTTGCGCTCTTACAACTGGCTTTGCCTTTTCCTTAAGTTCTTTGATCGTTGGTATCTTTCCTTCAATATTATCAACCAGCCAGTCCATCGTCACAATCTCTTTTGGTGTGATGCCATTTTCATCGTTGCTATGTTTCGTTCCTTCCTGTGATGTGATCTCACCGGAAAATGGATGAAATGTCCCATCTGATACTGCCTGTTTTAAAAGACTTACAAGCTGTCTTGTTCTTGGAGGTATCTTGGCAGAACAGATCACATCGATCATTCCTGAGGAGATTCCACACCAGTAATTTAGTGATTCATAAGCCATTTTTTGTGCATCCTTTTTCCATGTATCATTGATCACACTTCGAATGATCTTTTCATAAAAAACACCCCAGTTCCATACCGGCATTGCAAGATGATTTTTAAGTTTCCCTTTTGATTTTAAATATAACCCAAAATGATCGCTGTCTTTACTTGGCATGATCATATCCTGATCGGATACCACAGAAATATCTTCGTTTTTCATCAGATCGTTTATTTTATTATTTTTCATTGTTGACCATTCAAGATAGATCTTTGCATTTGGATTGACCATTTTAACACCTAGTGCAAATGCATTGATGTTTGCGATCATTCCATATAACGGATAATCTGCGATATACACGATCTCATTTTTTGCAGTCATAATTCCTGCGATCATTCCAGTTAAAAATTTGGCTTCATAAAATCTTCCGTAATAAGTCCTTACATGACTGCAGTTTGTATTTAAAGAACAGTTTAATATCTTGATCTTTGGATATTTGACTGCATATTTTTTACTGATGCTAAGAAGACTTGGCGATGTTGTAAAGATCAGCTGGTTTCCATCGGTAATTGCCTGTTTCATCATTTCTTCATCGTTTTTAAAATCCTGAAGGAAATATGACTTTGTTTTGATTTGTTTATGGAGTTTTTCTTCGGCATAATCCCTTCCCAGTTCATGGGCATAGGTCCAGCTGGAAAGTTTTTCTGATCTTGTATGTAAAAATGCAACCTTTAATTGTTCTTTACTAGTTGGAAGAATCTTTCCGATCATCGGTTTCTTTGATCTTATCCCATCGGAATCAAGGATCAGCTTTAATTCCGGTTTCTTTGGGTAAATCACAAGATCATTCCAGATCTTTTCCACATCCTTCTGGAGTTTTTCTTCATTTTTCCACAAAAGATCACGATATCCATACACATTCAGATAACATAAAAATGCATCTCCACACGTGAGGGATAAACGTTCTCCTTTTTGTTTATAAAAGGCATTTTTAAATCGGATGTAGATTGCTCTGAAATCTCTTCTTTCTTCTTCTCTCCAAACTTCATCTTCTGATTTCCCAAGTAGGTTTAATAATTTTTTATAACTTCCCATCTGACTGAAATAGAAATAATTGATCTTTGTCAGCCGGTAAAAATCAAGATATTCATAATATAATTTATTTTCTGATGCATCATTTTTCTCTGGGAGAATTCTTGTTACGGATGCCTGGATCATTGGGGCATGGCAGTATTTTAGGATACTGACTCTTTTATTTCCTTCTGCTACATAAAAATGATTCATAAACTCATAGACTTCCACTGGATCTCTGATTCCTTCTTCCTGATGGGTCTCATAAAGCTTCTCCCATTTCATGGCAAACTCGGTTTTCTCTGAGAGAAGCGGCATAAAGTTATCCGCTTTTCCCGAAAAGCTTTCAGTGCCAGTTTTCTGGCTTTTGCATATGTTTCCATTCTCCCGTGCCCCCTTGATCATTTTTTATCTGTCACAAATAAGATGATTGATCCTAGTTTGTGATCACATTTGTTGTTTCTTTGTCAAATACATGAATCTTATTTAAGTCTAGGGCAAACTCAACTTCGTCACCCATTTTTCTTGTTGTTCCTGGTTCTACTCTGGCTGTCATTGGTGCATCATCAACCTCAAAGTATAAGAACACTTCTGCTCCAAGCATTTCAGATGCTGTGATCTTTGCTTTTAATACTGCTTGTTTTGCATTTTCATCGATCACATCTGTGATGTCTTCTGGACGGATTCCAACAACCACTGTTTTACCATCATAATTTCCAGCTTTTAATTTTGCTGCTTTCTTTTCTGGTACTTCAAACTCAACATCTTTAATTGTTAATGTCACTTTATCTCCATCTACTTTGCACTGTGCGTTGATAAAGTTCATCTGTGGAGATCCGATAAATCCAGCAACGAATAAGTTTCCTGGTTTATTGTAAAGATTATCTGGTGTATCAACCTGCTGTACAACTCCATCTTTCATAACAACGATTCTTGTTCCAAGTGTCATCGCTTCTGTCTGGTCATGTGTTACATAGATGATCGTTGTTCCTAATTCTTCATGAAGTTTTGCGATCTCGACACGCATCTGAACTCTTAATTTTGCATCCAGATTTGATAAAGGTTCGTCCATTAAGAATACTTTTGGATTACGAACGATCGCACGTCCCATGGCAACACGCTGTCTCTGTCCACCGGATAACGCTGCTGGTTTACGATCAAGCAATGCCTCCAATCCTAAGATCTTAGCTGCATGATTTACTTTCTTTGCAATCTCGTCTTTTGGCAGTTTGCGAAGCTTTAATCCAAATGCCATGTTGTCATAAACTGTCATATGTGGATACAGCGCATAGTTCTGGAATACCATGGCGATGTTTCGGTCTTTTGGTTCTACATCGTTCATTAATTCTCCATCGATCTTTAATTCTCCAGAAGTGATTTCTTCTAATCCTGCGATCATACGAAGAGTTGTAGATTTTCCACATCCTGAAGGTCCAACGAAGATGATAAATTCTTTATCTTCTACTTCTAAGTTAAAGTCTTTGACTGCTTCGAATCCGTTATCATACTGTTTTGTGATATGTGATAATGATAAATTTGACATAATATTTTCTCCTTAATCCATAAGTCTTAAATCTCTTGAAGAACTTCCTACAAAGAACTTACAAGAAAATCCATTGTCTGCTGCTACCTTTACAGTTACCTGTTTTTCTTGTCCTGCTTTTAATGAAACCTTTTCAAATCCTGCAAGTTCTTTTACGATGTCTGGTTCGGTTTCTTTGTGTACATAAACCTGTACGATTTCGCTTCCGTCTCTGTCTCCTGTATTTTTTAATGTAAATGTAATCTTGTGATCTGGATCTGTGCGGTCTAATGCAAGATTTTCATATTCAAATGTTGTATAGCTTAAACCATGTCCAAAGCAGAACTGTGGCTCAATCTCATATTTATCCAAATAGCGGTATCCCACATACATTCCTTCACTGTATCTGACATTTTCATCTCCTGGGAATTCTCCAAGGCTGTGTGCGGAACAATCTGTAATTGTCTTGTAGAAGGATTCTGGAAGTTTTCCGGATGGATTTACTTCTCCAAGAAGAACTTCTGCCATCGCAGTTCCACCTTCCATTCCTGCATACCATCCCCAGACAACTGCTTTTGCCTGATCGATCCATTCACCCATTTCCACTGGTGTTCCACCGATCAATACAACTGGCATATCTGGTTTGATCTTTAATAATTCTTTGATCAGTTCGTCCTGTCCATATGGAAGTTTGAGATCAGGTCTGTCATTTCCTTCGCTGTCATGGTCGTGATCTAATCCACCGATGTAGATGACTGTGTCATATTGTTTTGCTTTTTCCAAAGCTTCTTCTCTTAATTCTTTGCGGCGTTTTAAGATCTCTTCATTTTCTGTTTGTTCTTTTACAGATCCGCCTCCATTTTCAAGGCTTGTTTCCTGCCAGTTTTTATCGCTTTCTTCTTTCTTTACATCTTTGTCATATCCAGCGACATAATCAACCTGAACATTTCCACCAAGGTGTGTCTTTAATCCCATCAGCGGTGTGATCTCATATAAGGCTTTGATCTCAGCACTTCCACCATTATTGGAATGAATCTGTTCTGCATTTCTTCCAACCAGAAGAACCTTCTTTAATTTGTCTTTCTGAAGTGGAAGAATATTTTCTTCATTCTTTAATAAAACAACAGATTCTTCTGCGATCTTTAATGCTTTTTCTCTATGTTCTGGTGTGTTATAAGCACCTGATTTTCTCTTGCCGTCTAACATATGAAGTTTGATCATTAAATTTAAGATGCGAAGCACTTTCTCATCAACCACTTTTTCATCAATCTCTCCATCTTCGATCTTTTTCTTTAATGGATCTGCCATGAAATAATCATCAAAATCATTTGTTACTGACATTTCAATATCAAGCTGTGAGTTTGCTGCTTTTTCTGTATCATGAACTGCACCCCAATCAGATACGACAACTCCGTCATAGTTCCATTCGTCACGAAGGATATCATTTAATAAGAAATCACTCTGACAGCAATGTTCATTTCTGATCTTGTTATAAGCTCCCATGATGGCATAGGCTCCGCCTTTTTTCACTACATCGTAAAAGGCTTTAAGATAGATCTTACGAAGAACTTTTTCGTCAATCTCTACATTTACCCAAAGACGTTCTGTTTCCTGATTGTTCACTGCAAAATGTTTCACACATGCTGCGACATCCCAGTTTTGAACTCCTTTGATATATGGAACTGCCATTTCTCCAGTTAAATATGGGTCTTCACTGAAATATTCAAAGTTTCTTCCACATAAAGGACTTCTCTTGATATTGACTCCTGGTCCTAAGAGCATATCTTTTCCTCTTCCTCGGAATTCTTCTCCTAAGACATTCCCCATTTCATAAGAAAGATCTCTGTTCCATGTTGCTGCCAATGCACTGATACATGGCATATAAGTTACATAATCATCGGTATGATCGATCGTTGCCCAGCTGTCAGGTTCAAATTCCTGACGGACACCCATTGGTCCGTCAGAAAATTTCATTGGAGGGATTCCAAGCCTTTCCACCCCTGCTGTCTGAAATAACTGTGCTCCGTGGATCATGCCGATTTTTTCATCGAGCGTAAGCTCTTTTAAGATTTTTTCTGCCTGATCTTTGTTCTGCATGTTTCCTGACTCCTTCTTATTTACAAATGACTGCTGCTTTTGGATCGTTGACTGTTACAACTGTGTCATTTCCATCAATTGTATATTCTGCATTTTCTACAGTTTCAAATTTCTGATTTACAAAACGGATCTTGTAAGCTTTGTCTGTATCTGCTTTGCATGTCACTGTTTCATTTTCTTTTGTGATCTTGATCTCTAATACCTGTTCCTGATCTTCGTAAACCGTTGTATTGGCTTCATCTTTTAATTCGTAGACTTTTAATTCTAACTGATCTTTGTAAGAATCATCATTTCGTTCCATTGCTTTGCATACTGGCACGATCGAATTTTCTTTGACCCAAAGTGGAATGGACAGGTAATCATGGTGTTCGCTTACCCATACACCACCTTCTCTTGTCTCACCTGTTAAGTAGTTTGTCCATGTTCCTGCTGGAAGGTAATATTCTGCGATTCCGTCTTCTCTAAAGATCGGTGCAACTAACAGTTTTCCACCTAACATATACTGGCGGTCTAAGAATGCGCATGTCTTATCATTTTCAAATTCGACAACCATACTTCTCATCGTTGGAACACCCGTTTTTGATGTGTAAACTGCATTGCTGTAAATGTAAGGTAATAATTCCATTTTTAATTTTGTAAAGAATCTTACAACGTCAACGGCTTCATCATCATATGCCCAAGGCACACGGTAAGAAGTACTTCCATGTAAACGGCTGTGTGTGGAAAGTAATCCAAATGCACACCATCTCTTGTATACATCAGCTGTAGATGTATTTTCAAATCCTCCGATATCATGACTCCAGTATCCAAAACCTGACATTGTAAGTGATAATCCACCACGAAGACTTTCTGCCATTGCCTCATAAGTAGACCAGCAATCACCACCCCAGTGAACTGGGAATTTCTGTCCTCCGACAGATGCAGATCTTGCAAATAAGACGGCTTCTTCTTTTCCTTTTTTCTCTTCTAATAATTCATAAACTACTTTGTTGTAAAGGTATGTATAGTAGTTATGCATTTTGACTGGGTCAGCGCCATTGTAATAAACAACATTTTCTGTTGGGATTCTCTCACCAAAGTCTGTCTTAAAGCAGTCAACTCCCATATCAACTAAAACTGCTAATTTTTCTTTAAACCATTTGCATGCCTCTGGATTTGTGAAATCAACGATTGCCATACCTGGCTGCCACATATCCCACTGCCATACGTCACCGTTTGTACGTTTGATAAAATATCCTTTTTCCATTCCTTCGACAAACAGTGGTGATTCCTGTGCAATATAAGGATTGATCCATACACAGATCTTAAGTCCTTTTGCTTTGATTCTTGCAAGCATTCCTTCTGGATCTGGGAACACCCTGCTGTCCCATGTGAAGTCACACCAATGGAAATCTTTCACCCATTCCATAAACAAGTTCCCCAACGGATAAAGAAAGCTGCTGTCTCATATATGCATCGTCACTTCCTTTGTCATATGCATAGCCTTTCCAGTCTGTCTTCATAAATGCGAAATCTCTTCCGCTGCTCTTTGAAATGACTTCTCCATTTCTTGCATATTCCATACTGAAATATTCTTTTGTGATCGTAAGAGAAAGGCTTCCACTTTTGATCACGATCTTTTCTTCATCATCTTCTACTTCTAATGGAACATTTTTGTTAGGTTCTAATTCAAATTCCGGTCCAACCTGTCTGATTCCAAGATGATGATATGTTTTAATTCTTAATACTTCTGGCATTGGAGATGTGATCTCTAATGTCAGATTGATTCCACCAAGTGTATCTCCCCTGTGGGAAATTCTTGATGTTGGTGTTAGTAATGTTACTTTATCTTCCTCCACTTTTGTAAAGTAAACCTGCTGTGGCGGGAAGCATTCATAACCTTCTTTCTGTAACCAGCATCCATTTCCAAATTTCATTTTTATATCCTCCTAAAGCATATTTTCATCACTCTTTTTCTTTGTCTGTGATAATTATAAGATGGAGTAATTTTTATGAATACCGACAAAATTTAAGATAAAACACACAAATAATTAGACTTTTTTCCAAAGAATTTTAGACCTCTGATTTTGCATGTAAAATATGTCAAAAAAGCACTGTACTTTTTTGACGTTCACTTCTTTTTCTTTTAGGAGAAAAATTATATAATAGAAGAAACAGAAATGATCAAAAGTGGGGAAAAGCAAAATGTTATATAAAAAACTGTACAATAAAGTGACAGGTATGAACGTAAAGAAACAATTGTATTTTATCGCAATCTTTATTCCTGTCATTGTCATCGGTTCTTATCTTGTATACAATACACGTTCTATGCTTTTGGATCATTACAAAAATCAATGTCAATCCGATAATGTTCGTGTCAAATCTATGTTACTTGACATGACTTCTTCGATTTATAATCAATCTGATGCCATTGCATCCGATCAGACTCTGATCAAGCTTCTTGGCAAAAAATATACTTCCAAAAAACAAAGTGAAAAAGCGATCATCAACTACGATAAGATCACAACAACGATCGCACAGGACCCTTCGATTCATAGTATCCGTATTTACAGCATGAATCCTACATTAAAAAAGACAGACTATATCAGTGATATGAATGGGAAATTCAAAAAAACGGATTGTTATGAGCATTTTAAGAAAACTTCCACACCATTTTGGTCTGCACATAAAATAACGGATGAGTTTGGAAATACTTCGATCGAGCTTAGTTTTCATCAAAAGATCTTTCTTCCAAAGATCCGAAGTTACGCAGTCCTTGTGACAACGATCAGTAACAATCAGTTAAAAAATCGTATTGAGAACAGTTCCTTACAGACTGTTTTATGGGTTGGAGATCAGCAGTTTTTCTATTGCAGTTATAATGATAATGACAATATTCCTCCTCTTGCATTAAAAGAGTATGATCAGGAAAAAGGGTCTTCTTATATCGGAACATTAAAATATGATCATCATCAATCAATCGCTGCGATCTCTAATTTATCCACAACCTATTCGGATGACTTGTTTCATATTGCATCTATTGACACCGAAGGATATCCGTATATTCACAAGATTACAATGACTCATATTCTGATCATTTTGCTTGTTCTTGTGACATCGATCATTTTTATTTCGATCTATTCGATTTATTTTAGTAACCGTGTCGTTGCTCTTCGTGAAGCAATGCATGATGCAAGCTGTGGAGATTATCATATTATCGACAATTTTAAAGGCGAAGATGAGATTTCTGAGGCTTTCCGCGACTTAAATGTGATGATCCAGGATATTATTGAAAAAGAAACGACCGCTTATGAAGCAAAGATCAAGGCACAGCAGCTTATAAACCAGCAGCAACAGATGGAATTTAAGATGTTAACCAGCCAGATCAATCCGCATTTTCTGTATAACACCTTGGAGACGATCCGTATGCGTGCCTTAAAAGCCGGGAATCGTGAAGTTGCAAATGCAGTCAAACTTCTTGGAAAATCCATGCGTTATGTTCTGGAAAATACGACTCTTTCCTTTACATCTCTGAATCGTGAAATGAATTATATTGAAACTTACCTTGCAATTCAGAAATTAAGATTTCATGACAGGGTCAATTACTCTCTTCGCACCACCGAAGGCCTTGACCTGTCAAAATATAAGATCATGCCGCTTCTGATTCAGCCGATCGTTGAAAATGCTTTGCTTCACGGTTTGGAGGAAGTCGAAGAAAACGGACGGATCGTTATTCATATCCAGAAGGTTCAAAACCGTCTGATCATTGATGTATATGACAACGGATGTGGTATGACAAAAGATGAATTAGAACAGATGAAACAAAATATGTATGACCATCCAAAGGATTCTTCAAAGAGTATCGGACTTGCAAATATTTACCAGAGGATTCAGTTATATTACGGAAAAGAATATGGATTAAAAGTAGACAGCGAGAAAGGTGTGGGAACAATCTTTACCATGACCTTGCCTGCACAGGAATATGAGAAAGGGGAGACAAAACGATGAAATTATTTATTGCTGATGATGAAATTGATGTGCGTGAAGGTATCCGTTACCTGATCGACTGGGGTGCCCTCGATTTTACCATTTGCGGTGAAGGAAAAAATGGGCAGGAAACCTTAGAAAATATTTTAAAATACCAGCCAGATCTTGTGCTGTTAGATATCAGAATGCCAAAACTTACCAGACTTGAAGTGATCCGCATGGCAAGAGATGCTGGCTTTCTTGGAAAGTTTATTATCTTAAGTGGATACTCTGACTTTTCTTATGCACAAGAAGCCATCCGCTATGGGGTAAATTGTTATCTGACCAAACCAATCGATGAAGATGAACTTGAAAAAGCCGTCATTGAAGCGAAAGAAGAAATCTTAAGCGAACAAAAATCACAAAAACAAATGGTACAGTACCGAAGCCAGGCGAGAGATTCCATCTTAAAAGATATTTTAATGAACAAGGCAGATTACCCTCTTTTAGATCCTCGTGATCTTCTGCTTGATGCTCCTGTATTTCAGGTGATCATTTATACAAACTACAACCAGAAATCCTTCCAGACAACCTGGGATTTTGCAAGTATCTTACGCCTTGCGAATAAGAATCATGATTCTCTGGATTCAATCACAATGAAGAATCAAAACATTATTTTATTAAAAGGAGATTTTGCTTTAACCAGATTCCAGGAGTTATTATCCAAGCATATTTATAACCTGCAGAAAGGTTCTCCGCTTGACAGCCTGTTCTTTACTTACGGACGACCTGTCTACCGCATGGATGACATTCATATCTCTTTTGAAGATGCAGATCACCTGATGAAACGAAGATTCTTCTGCCAGCCTGGGCAGCATACACTGGGATATGAGAATATAGAGGTGACCCTTCTTGAAAAAGATAATGATTCGGACAAAATCCCGGAAGATATTTATGCAGAACCCATTGCAAATTATATTCAGTCTGGAAACCGTCATATGCTTGTAGAAACTTTAGATACTTTACAATATGATCTATCCAAAAATAATATCAATCCTTCTACGATCCGGCATTTCGTTGCAGATATTTTGATTCATGTAAAGAGTATTTTATTACATACTTACGAAAATGTTGATATCCCATTTGCAGGGAATCTTACGATCTTAAGTGAAGCGGAAGAAACCTGTTATCTATATGAATTGATTGACATGCTGACTACTCAATTTGAAGCCTGCATCGCTGCGATCGCTTCTCCTAGCAAGGAGAATATCATGGATGATATTTTGCAGTATATTGATCATAATTATAATAAGAATTTAAAACTTGGAACGATTGCGGAATTGTTTGGTTATAACAGCTCTTATCTTGGAAAAGTATTTCATAAATCGACTGGGAAGAGCTTTAATGCTTATATTGATGAGGTTCGGATTGCAAATTCGAAGTTGTTGCTGCTCAATGAAGAACATAAGGTTTATGAGATTGCTCAGATGGTGGGGTATTCTAATGTGGATTATTTTCATAAGAAATTTAAGAAGTATGTGGGGATGAGTCCGGCAGAGTATAGGAAGCAATTTTAATTTATAAAAACAGATGTGTATTGAGTATAAATAGAAATAAAAAATATAGATTAGGGTCCGAAAAACGAATTCCATTAACGGCATTTTGACCGATCGCTTATCCGCTAGCTTTCCTTGCGTAACTCACTTCGTTCAAACAACGCACCAAGCTAGCTGCGAATCGTTCAAAATACCTATGGAATTCTATCATTTCGGACCCTAATCTATATTTTTTATTTCTATTTATACACCAAAGACACGTGATTTTAAAATTAAGATTTTTACTAACAGAGGGTTGCCTAATATAGGTTGTAGGATTCCAATTAGGTTCCCAACAAACAGAAAATTACGAACCTTTAATTAGGACTTTTTTCCCTTCAAATGCAAATCCATAATGCCTGATATTATCTTTCGAAATTCCTCTTTCTAACAGTTCTGTGTCATAATTCTTCTCTCTAATCTGTACTAATGCAGACTGAACTGTATCTTCTAAGTTTGCTTCCTCCGAATCATGTACTTTAAATTCCAATACAAATGCAGATTGATTCTTCTGTCGTGGAATCAACATGACATCGTATCTTCCGTATCCGCTTTCTCTGTTTGATCTTACTTCATACTGATCTCGCACTTCTACCAATAACCCTAATACAAATCCATGATAAAATCTCTCTGGCTGTGTTCTTCCAGATGGATGGCTGCCTGTGTCAAAGCTGCTGAATGTTGCAAGTGCTACTTCGTTCATATATGCATTCATTTCTTTGAGATTCCCATGTAGCATTGCTTTGATAAATGCATTATAATTTGACCCTGTGTTCTGAAACCACCCAGTGAACATCTCTGAAAACATACCGAGTGTTTCTAAGTTTGTTATCTTTAGATGATACCATGGCACTTGGAAGATTCCTCTGTATTCAATATTCGCTACTTTTAAATAGCCACTTGCTACCATTAAACTCCAGATGGCATTCTCTTTTGTTTCTAATTGATCAAATATGATCTGTTCATCAAAATTTAATACGATTTCTTTATCATTTAAGAGTTCTTCCATCCTTTGTTTTACTTCTGGCTCGGATGTCTGAAGCAGCCTGTTTATCAATCCATTAGAACTTGTCGATGCCCAGTATGCACGGAATTTCTTTTCTTTTAGATAATTCGTGATGGACCATGGATTATAGATATCTTCATGTGATCCAAATGTAAATCCGTCATACCATTGTTTCACTGCATCTTTCTGATCTGATAATTGAAATTCTTCTAATGCTTGAAATACTTCTTCTTCGGTAAATCCAAAACATGTAGCATATTCTTCTGATGTTGTTGTCACAACTTTTAAATTATTTAAATCTGAAAAAATAGATTCTTTGGAAACTCTCGTAATCCCAGTCATCATTGCACGATTTAAATATGGATTGGTCTTAAATGTTGCATTAAATAAACTCCTTATAAATGATGTAAATTCATCCCAATATCCATGAATATATGCTTCCTGCATTGGCGTATCAAATTCATCCAAAAGAATGATAACTTTCTTTTGATAATAATGATAAAGGTAATTGGAAAGATCTTTTAATGCACATTGAGCTGTGACATCATCCATGTAAGGATCAACAGACAAAAATTGTTTTATTTGGACCCCGGTAAGGCCATCCCATCTGGACAGTTCAATATATTGCTGGTATACGTCGGTTATAATTCTCTTAATCTTTGATATTGCATCTTTATAGTTGGTTTGCTTTACGTCTGCAAAACTTAAATAGATGACTGGATAAGTGCCCTGTAATTGCTGGTATTTTTCTTTTTTCCAGATTGCTAAGCCTTCAAACAGATTTCCTTTGTCTTGATAGTGGTTTGAGAAAAAACATTTTAACATATCCATATTTAAAGTTTTTCCAAAACGTCTTGGTCTTGTGATCAATGTAATATCGTCTTCGGACTCCCACCATTCTTTAATCAGATTTGTCTTATCGATATAGAAACAGTTGCTTTCTATGATATCTTGAAAACTTTGTTTTCCGATCCCTATGACTTTTTGCATACAAACCACCTTCTTTCCTGTTTAAAGATTTAACCTTTTTCTTATTTTAGTATACAGAAAATTTGAATACGCAACAATACTGGATATAAACTTAAATTGTTTTTCTATTCTTTCTAACCTCATTCTAATCGTTCTAACCATTCTAACCATTCTTGTCAAACATAATCTTAATTGAAATTCTATATTCTCAATTAAGCTATTCCTACGTCATTTCGATACATTGAATTTTAGCCACTGATGTCTTCGTGTATATGAATAAAAATAAATAAGGATCAGAAAAATCAAGCATTAGAATTTTGCCGTATTTTTTACGGATTCGCAGCCAAATTGGAGGATTGTCTGAGCTTAGAAGATAATATTTTACAATATTCTCCAAAGCGAGTTATCCTAGGAAATTTGGCGGATAAGCGATCTGTAAAAAATGCGTGCATAAATTCTCTAGCTGATTTTTCTGATCCTTATTTATTTTTATTCATATACTCAAAGTCTTCAGTTGGTCAAATCTCAATCTACGCAAATTAAAATTTAATAGTTCTCTTCATGCACTTCAAAATAACTCTGTGGATGTGCACAAACAGGACATACTTCCGGAGCCTTTGTTCCAACTACGATATGTCCGCAATTTCGGCATTCCCATACTTTTACTTCACTCTTTTCAAATACCTGTGAAGTCTCGATATTCTTAAGAAGCGCGCGGTATCTTTCTTCATGATGTTTCTCAATCTCTCCAACTGCTCTGAATTTGGCAGCTAGTTCTGGGAATCCTTCTTCTTCTGCAGTCTTTGCAAATCCTTCGTACATATCTGTCCATTCATAATTTTCCCCTTCAGCTGCCGCTGCAAGATTTTCCTTTGTATCTCCGATTCCTGCTAATTCTTTAAACCACATCTTTGCATGTTCTTTTTCGTTATTCGCTGTCTTAAGGAATAATGCAGACATCTGCTCATATCCTTCTTTCTTTGCAACAGATGCAAAATAAGTATATTTATTTCTTGCCTGTGATTCCCCTGAAAATGCTTCTAATAAATTCTTCTCTGTCTGTGTTCCTGCATATTTATTATTTCCCATAATTATTTCCTCCTTAATGATCAATTTATAATTGCTATATATTTAAAATTCCCTAAAATTTATGATTTCTATTCGTTTGATTTCCATAATCCATGTAGATTGCAATACTCATATGCTGCAATGAATTCATCTCCGTCAGCTAAAGTAAATACTGCTTCTGGTTTATCCCCTGGTGCAAATTTATGTAACTGTCCACCATTCTTTGTTTCAATATATACTCCCATAATATAGTGTTCTGGAAGCATTGGGTGTTCTACAGAAGATACAGCTACTGTAATCTTATTTCCTTCCTTTGTCACAACTGGCAGATGTTTCTCAACTGCGGCATCTGTTGTGTTTGCTTTTAAACCTTTTATATTCTCTAAGGAACTTGCTGCTCCAAATAATTCTAATAATACTGTTTTGTCTTCTGAACGATAAAATTTTGCCATAACCTCTTCTCCCTTCTATTTGTATAAAATAGTAATGATTACTGTTATTATGTATTTATAATAATACATGTGAGAAAAAATGTCAATAGTAAATTTTGATTTATTGGTTTCTTTCATTCAATCTTTGGAATCCTGTATACTATATTCGGCATCCCCTCTGTCTGTAAAAATCTTAATTTAAAAATCACGTGTCTTTGGTGTATAAATTGAAAAAGAAACAGATATCAAGGGTCTGAAATGATAGAATTCCATAGGAGCTTTAACAGGTTCGCAGCTGGCTCGGTGCGCTGCCTGAGCGAAGCGAGTTCGCAAAAAGAGCCAGCGGATAAGCGACCTGTCAAAACTCCGTTAAGTGGAATTCGTTTTTCAGACCCTTGATATCTGTTTCTTTTTCAATTTATACTCGATACACTACATTTTCAAATTATAATTTCACAGCCACCGCATGACATCGAAATTTTTCTTCCTTCTGTACTTTCATTTTCCGGAATCCTGCTTTCTTAAGCATCTCCCGATATTCTTCCTTCTTATAAATTTTCACATCCCCATGCCCAACTAAATGTGCAAGCGGCAACTCAATATGATTCATAAGCCACACAACAACATCAGATGATGTATAATCTCTCAAAATCAATCTCCCACCTTTTCTTAATACACGATACACATTATCCAAAAAATCCTGTGGATTTGGATAGTGATGGAAACTGTTCGTACAGATGATCATATCAAAAGATTCATCTTCAAATGGAAGATTCTCACAGTCACCAACGATGAATTTTGTATTTGACAGATTTTTTTCTTTTGCTTTTTTTATCATTTCTGGAGTCAGATCTAAGCCTGTGTATTGTTTGTCTGGATATTTTTCGCATAGGATTTCAATCATTGGTCCGGTTCCACAGCCGCAGTCCAGAACATCCTTGAATTTCTTGTTTTTTAATTCTTTTAAAACTTTTGGATAATCATATTTACACATTTCATAAATTCCTGATTTCCCAGAATCATAGATTTTGGCTGCTTTTGTGAATTCTTTGATGGACATTTGTTTGTATTTATTAGATGAGATTGGCATGGCATTTTCTCCTTTATTTTTAGTTAGTTCTTTCTAACTATTTTAGCATATTTTATTCCGAATTTGTTTATAAAAACAAGAAAAGGAAATAGATTTCTCTATTTCCCGATCGTTGTATATTTTACTGCTCTTCCTGCACCTTTTTTGCAAATAATATTCCTTTTTATCAAATCATTTAACAGCCGAATTACCGTTGCTTTTCCCAGTTGCATTTCTGTTTCTATCTGCTTTCTGCTCATTTCATCATTTTCTTCTAACAATTGAACAAGTCGTTGTTCTATTATTGTTAACTTTCCTTTCGTTTCGAAGACTGGAAGGGTAATCATGATTGAGTTATCAAATACTTTATATGTTGGTTTTTTAATCGATTCTTCATAAGCATAATTAATTCTTAAAATTCCTGTTCCAAACTTCTCAATATATTTTAGTCTGAAAAATACATTTCCAATGATCGGATTTCTTAGAATTGATATTTGACCATTTAAATATTCTTCTTCACTTAATTCTGATGGCAACCCACCCGGAGAAGATATTTCAATCCTGTCTTCATACATACTTACTTTGATCGATGCATTCACATCCCATGTCCTGTGTACTAAAGCATTTGCAATTGCTTCTCGAAAGGCTTTTTCTGGGATTTTATCAACGAGTTTTCGTTCTTTTCCTTCTATTTTCTCATATTGATAGTATTTCTGAAACATTTGCATGATCTTTGAAAACTGCTCTAAAATTGATATATTTTCATAAGTTTCACGATCCATGATCTCATCGATATTTGCTCCAAATCTGACACTGTCAATTCCTTTGAACGTATTCTGATCTGCTAATAATGCACCTGCATTATTAAATCCTGTTTTATCGGAATATAATTCTAATGTCTTAAGAATATCCATATTAAGTTCTTCTATGTGCATTGCATTTTTTAACTCTTCTTCTAAAATTTTAAATGTTAGATCTTGTTTTTTTGCTGGTAATTCTTCATATGACTGATTCATTCCCTCTAGCACTAATCTATTATATTCAATTCTTTCTACTTCTATCGTAGCAGAATCACTTCTTTTGTAAGCTTTTCCTTTATACAAATATGGCTTATATGAACCTTCATATACCGTGAGCGTTATTGTGGAGTCATTTCCTATTTCTAAAAGATACTGAGGCACAGGCTTCATGCTGTCATTAATCTTATTTTCCAGATTTAAGCACACATCTTCTGGATTTTCGATTCCAACAACTTCTTCATCATCCGTTATTCCAAATATGATTTTCCCCGTTCCATAATTTGCATATGCACTGATCGTTTTCATAAAAGTATTGGAATTTGTATTTTCTTTATATTCTAAATACCTGTTTTCTCTCATCTTTCTCAACTCCTTTTTCTTTCATTATACTTTCGTTGCAATCGTTTTGCAACGATTTTAGTTTGCGTTGCATATTTTTTGCAACGATTTAGTTTTTCGTTGCAAACGAATAATCAATTCCAGTTTTTAAATTAATCTCTTTGGCATTTAAATTCTTAATTTGTACTCTAACTTTCCTATCTATATCTGAATATAATTTCACCTCTACCTGCTTTTCATCCCATTCAATATCCACCGTAATATTTCCCCTGGCTTTCAACCCCGTCACTCTTCCTTTGGTCCATTCAGGTGGCAATGCCGGCAGGATATGTATTGTTTGTTCGTGACTTTGAAGCAATGCTTCTGCAACGCCTGCTGTATACCCGAAGTTTCCATCGATCTGGTATGGCGGATGGGCACAAAGAAGATTGGGATAGATACCTCCGCCAACCGTACTCATGGCTTCTTCTGGGTCTACCAGATGAAACATGGCTTTCAGCAATTTTTGAACATGTGCTCCATCTTTTATTCTTGCCCACATCAGAATCTTCCATGCAAGACTCCAGCCTGTTCCTGCATCGCCCCTTTCCTTAAGACTTTCTTTTGCTGCCTGATAAAGTTCTTTCGTCTCTTCTGTGATTCCTCGTCCTGGGTGTAATTCATAAAGATGAGATAAATGTCTGTGATGTTGGTCTGTTTCTTTGAATTCTTCATTCCATTCCAAAATCTGCCCTTTACTTCCAATCTCCACTGGTGCCATCTGATCCTTCATAGATTGTATTTGGCAGACTAATTCATCTTGAATCTTTAAAATTTCACTTGCTTCCAAATAATCTCTAATCAAATTCCTTACGACTGCATTTTCATTTTCGGTATATTGTGCAACTGTAAGTTTTTTATCTTTATAAACGAATTCATTTTCAGGAGATGTTGCTGGTGAGATTACATAGCCTTTTTCTGTTTTTATTAATAAACTCAGACAAAAACGAACATTTTCTTTTAAAATTGGATAAATTCGTTCAATCCATTTTCTATCTTCTGTAAAAAGATACTGATCATAAAGATTCCTGCAAAGCCATGCAAGTCCCATCGGCCAGAAATTCCATTGTGCTTTTCCGTCTGCGGGTGTTGTCTTTCTCCATAGGTCGGTGTTATGAAAACTGCATACCCCTTCACTTTCAAAGTATGTTTTCGCAGTTTCTTTTCCGTCTTTCATCAGTTCTTCGCATAGTTTTAAAAGCGGCTCTCCCATTTCTGCCAGATTACATGAACCAGTCTGCCAGTAGTTCATCTGTGTGTTGATGTTTAGGGTATAATTAGAAAACCACGGTGGGATTAATTCCTGATTCCAGATTCCTTGAAGGTTGGCTGCCTGTGTTTGTGGTCTTGAAGAAGCGATCAGTAGATATCTTCCGTATTGGAAAAGCAATGCATACAGTAAAATATCGTGAGAATCTTTGTTAAAATTTATAAGTCTGTGATAAAGATCCTGCTCCCAGTTTTCTTTTTCCAAATCTCCTAATGAAAATGTAACTCTGTGATAGTAATTTTGATATTCTCTTAAATGTTCTTTTTTAATTTTTTTGTATGTTTTATTAGTACACAAAAAATCCTTTTTTAATAATTCTTCTGAAGAATTTCCTTCAAGAACTGGATGGTTATCAAATCCTGCAAAGCTTGTCCGAATATCATAATAAAATGTCAGTTCTTTTGCATTTTTTATGATAAGATTCTCGCCAACACCTTCGACCTCTCCATCCGTGACCGTTTTTCCCCATCCTTCATAATACATTCCTTGTTCTTTTGGATTTTCCGAAAAGACTGGAACTGCTTTTTGAGAACTTGATTCACTGATCGTAAATGGATTCCTCCCTGGTGCCTGTCCTTTCGTCTTTAACATACCATCTTCAAATATGGTCTGTTTAGGATATCCACCTTCCACAGATATTTTCATAGAAAATGATTTCTCTGAACGAATCTGATATACAAGCACTTGTGATGGCTGACTGATCAGGCATCTTTTTTCCACTTGATATCCATGATTTTTATAATCTATCAACACTTCTGCTGTATCCAAGCACAATTCTCTGTGATATTCTGAAATACTTTCTTTCAAATTTTCTTCTTCTACAACTTTTTCTTCCGAGATCATTTCCATGCAGAGATTCCCAAATGGCAGATACATCTGTACGTCTTCGGATGTTTGATAACTTTCTTCTACATACTTTGTTGCTTTGTCATATTCTCTGTTTTTTACCAAATTTCTTACTTTCTGTATATAACCTTTTGGAAGCTCTTTCTGTGTTCTTTTTGGGTAACCAGACCATAACGTATCTTCGTTTAATGCAATAATTTCTTTTTTGATCCCGCCATAAATGCACGCACCTAGTCTGCCATTTCCTAGTGGAAGGCTTTCATGCCAATTTTTTGCCGGATGATCGTAGTATAGTTTCATCTTATTTCCTTTCCAGAAATTTAAGCATTTCTTCACTCCATCTTTGGGCGGAAGTTTCATATCCTAATCCGATTCCGTGATCTCCTTGTGGATAAATATCACATCGATGTTTGACTCCTGCTGCCTGCAATTGTTGATCCAGACGGATTGTATTACTCACTGGCACGCAGCCATCATCTTCATTTGCAAAAGCATAAGTTGGTGGATAGTTTTCATCCATATGGCGTTCTACCGATAGTTTTTCTTTTAACTTTGGATCACCGCCTGTCAGATTGCCGCAGCTTCCTTCGTGATAATCTTCGATAAAACTGATGACTGGATAAAGGAGTCCTAATGCATCTGGTCTTGCTGATACTTCATGATATCTTTGCTTTAATAATTCCTGATCTTCTTTGTTCTCTTCAAGAAGTCTTTCCAATACCAGCTCTCTTAATTCTTCATATAAATACGCTTCACTTGCACAAAGATGTCCTCCTGCAGAGGCCCCGACTACAACAATATTGTCTGGATCAATTTCATACTCTGTGGCATGCGCTCTTACATGCATCACTGCCAGGGCAAGATCCATCTGGGGTTGTGGATATTTATTTGGAGCAATTCTGGAATTTAGAATAAATGCTTTGTACCCGCCATCTCGTTCCATTCGTTGTGCTAACTGAATTCCTTCAGAATAATAAGATAACATTTCATATCCGCCTCCAGGACAGAAGATCACTGCCGGGCGCTGATTCTTATAGGAATTTTTCTTTTCTTCTGATACAGCATCTGATTGGTAAGGTGGAATGGATGCACTGCTTGATGTATGTGCAAATGCCTGTTGATCAACGAGTGGGTTTCCAGTAAATAACCATACATCTTCTTCGCAGTTTGTCGCAACTTCTGGAAGATATGTTCCAGTAAAATCTAAAGTTTCATTTTCTGTCCACAGTGGCACAAAACAAAATCGTTTCTTATCCACAGTTTCCTTTAATATATTCGCACATTCCACAAAGGCTTCCGACCAAAATGGCTGTCCCCATTCCATTGTATCTTCTTGTTTGATCTGCTCCATCGTATGATCCCAATGTTCTTTTTTGACACACGGAATCCAGCAGGAGGGAAATAAATTTCCAATCCTGCTTCCGATCAAAGGCGTTTCCATGATTTCTCTCATTGTATTATTTATTGAAAACATATCTAACCTCTTATTCTATCTTATTTTTGTTTAGACTCCTTGAGTCAATGCACTGTGAAATAATAATCTGACTCCATTTTTCTCTAAAGAAACTCTTTCACCTTTGCGAATCTTATTCTTATTTAAAAGGTCTAAATAATTATCTTCTACTGTAACTTCCTTCTCATCTTTTGAATAGTTTAATAAGAACAAAACTTCTCCTTTTTCATTTCTACGAACAGATGCTTCGACTCCCTCTGGTGTAGAAAGAACAGATTTTACGCCTGCTTCTTTGAATACATCTTTTAAAAATGCTGTATAAAATTCATCGTTTGATCTTGTTCCAACATAATATGCGATTCCTTTTCCGAAAGAATTCTTGGTGATCACTGGTGTATCTGCATAAAAGTCTTCTTTGTAGCTGCTGATCTCTTTCGCCCCTTCTAAATGCATCAGATCACATAACATCTGTGCCGGGTATGTTGTTTCTCCATACTGGAAGGCATTTGTCTCTCCTTCTGGAAGTGCATCATTTTCTTCGACCCAGATTCCTAAGATATCTCTTAGCTTTCCTGGATATCCACCTAAGATCACAAGGTCATGTTCATCAACAATTCCGCTAAAATATGTTGTGATAAATGTTCCACCATTTTGTACATAATTACGGATCTTTTCATCATAATCTCCTTTTGTCATATAAAGAAGCGGTGCGATCACGACTTTATATTTATCGATGGAATCTTCGACACTTACTAGATCCACTGGCACATTTTCCTCAAAGGCTACGCTGTAATAATCTCTCAGGGCATCGAGATATTTCATATGAATGCTTGGTCCTGCGGAGTTTTCTAATGCCCACCAGTTATCCCAGTCTACGACGATCGCAACCTCGGATGGTGTTCTTCCTTCTAAGAATACGTCTCCTAAAGATTCTAATTCTGATCCTAATTCTTTTAACTCACGAAAGACTCTTGTATCGTCTCTTCCAGCGTGATCGATAAATGCGCCATGGAATTTCTCACATGCTCCAACAGTTCTTCGAATCTGGAAGAACTGGATCGCATCAGCTCCGTGGGCTGCTGCCTGATAACTTAATCTTCGCATCTCTCCCGGACGTTTTAACTTGTTATATGGAAGCCAGTTTGTCACACTTGGTGTCTGTTCCATCAATACAAAAGAATTCTGGTCTTTGATCCCTCTCATCAGATCATGATTCATTGCAATATGCGCAGGGCTGTCATCTGGCGCCGGGTAGTTATCCCATGAGATGAAATCCATGCTTTTTGCCCATTTCTGATAATCTAATGGCTTATAAAATCCCATTAAGTTTGTTGTGATCGGAATGTCTGGTGTGATCTTGCGGATCGCATCAGCCTCTAAGTTATAACATTCTAAAATACTGTCAGAATTAAATCTCTGATAATCTAATGTGATCCCCTGAAACATTGTACGGTCATATGCAAAATGTTCACTTAAAAGGTTTGGCAGTACGATCTCATCCCAGTCATAAAATGTATGTCCCCAGAATGCTGTGTTGAAACTTTTGTTCACCGCATCTAATGTTTTATATTTCTTTTTCAGCCATTCACGGAAGGCTCTCTGGCAGTTTTCACAATAACACTCCCCGCCAAATTCATTGGAAATATGCCATGCAACAATGTTGTCATAATCTTTATAGCGTTCCGCTAATTTTGCTGCAAGTTTCTCTGCATAATATCGATATGTTGTGCTGTTTGGGCAGGAGTTATGTCTTCCGCCGAATTTACGTTTCATTCCGTTAAATTCGGTTCTTAACACATCCGGATGTCTGTGTGCCATCCATGCAGGATGCGCTCCTGTTGATGTTGCAAGGCAGACCTTTAATCCATTTTCACGGATGTAGTTCATGATCTTATCTAATTTTGAAAAATCATAGACGTCTTCTGATGGCTGAATTGCTGCCCAGGAAAATACGTTTAAAGTCACAATGTTTACATGTGCCTTTTTCATCATTTCCATATCTTCCTTCCAGACTTCTTCCGGCCATTGTTCTGGGTTGTAGTCTCCTCCATATAATACATTTTTTACTTTTTTTCCGTATGCCACTTATGTTTCCTCCTTGATCATATTCTAGAAAAGGGGACCAGACACTTATAGGATCTGATCCCCTTTTTTGTTTTAAAAAGCTATTTTTGACACTTCTATCATTAATTCTTATTTACTTTTTTTCTGAGCGTTGTAATCTTTTAATGCCTGTTTACCAGCTGCTGCTTTGTCTTTTGCATTCTTCATATCAACTTTCAGAACCTTTTCGTATCCAAGTCCTTTAACTGTCTTCTGCATATCTTTTAAGATGCTGTTAAATTCAGCTTCATCTTTTGCGAAGATCATCTTCCAAGAACTGTCTACGATTGTTGATTTACACTGGTTTCTTAATGTTGAGATATCAGAGCTTTCTTCTGGCTGTGTATAAGATGCGCCAGTTCCAACGGCTAACTGTTTGTTCTTCTGTAAATGCTCGATTGTTGTCTTAGCACCGCCGGATTTACTCTGCCAGTCTTTATCAAGTTTTGTATTGTTTTTCTTTAATGCGTAATCCCACATAGTTGCCATGTATGGTTCGTTTGTATTAGGATCTGTATCTGTTAAGCATAATGGTTTGAAGTTTAATGTACAGATTCCATCTTTCCAAGATCCGCCACCCCATTTGCTGGATACTTTTACATCGTTGCTTGGAAGGGCTTTATCACCAAATGCTGTGTAAACGGCTTTTCCGTTTTTCTTTTCCCAAGTTAATCCTTCAGGTCCTGCTGCACCGTTTGCCTGTCCTACACATTCCATACCTTCTGGAGAGTACATCCAGTCGATGAAATCTGCAAGTCTCTGTGGATCTTTGGCTTTACTTCCGATGGCAATGATTGTCTTAGAGTTACCTTCAGAGTAGCATCCTGATGTATAAGGTGTGCTGTCTTTGATTGTTGCAGGCATAAATCCTTTTCCTGCATTTTTATGTTCTGTTGTGTTGTAGAGAGATGATCCCTGATAAGACCACAGAGATGATAAAATCTGTCCGTCTCTGTATTTATCAGATAACATATCATAGTTCTGTGTTGTAGATTCTGGATCGATCAGTCCTGCCTGGTTAGCTTTAAATAAGAATTTTAATGCTTTTACATAAATTCCGTTGCTGTCGATCGCATCCTGATGTTCGCTTCCGTCTGCTTTAGAGAATACAAATCCTGTGTTTTTGTATCCATATAAAGATGCATAGTTAGAAGCTGCCATCATTGTCTCTCCATCCCAGTCTTTAAATAAAGAGATTGCATACGTTTTCTTTCCTGAATCACTCTTTGGAGTGTTAGACTGCATTTTCTTTAAAGCAGGGATCAAATCATCTAATGTATTGATTGTTGGATATCCTGCCTTTTTGTATGCATCCCATCTTACATAGTTTTCTACTAATGGATCAATACCATCTGCAGATGCGTTTGGAGACTGGCTTGAAATCTCACTTGGGATTGCATAAACACCTTTTTTACCTGTTAACTTATTTGTCTTTGTGATCGCCATCTTATAGTTTTTCATAAGATCTTTGTTCTTGATCAGACCTGACATATCTTTTAAAAGTCCAGCTTTCACTGTATCTTTTAATTTACCATTTTCAGTTCCAATGATAACAAGATCACCTAAGTTACCAGCTGTAGAACGTGTCTGGAATAATGTGTCTCCACCACCAGCTACGTTAGGTGCAATGATATTTAACTTCATGTTAAATTTTTCTTTAACAACTTTTGCGAACCATCCAGACTGAATTCCCTGATAGTTTGCCATCGCATCAAATACATGAATTGTGATCTCTTTTTTGTATTTGCTGTTGCTTGAAGAACTGCTGCTTTCATCTGCTGTAGTTTTTTCAGATGATTTGGATGAAGATGAGCTGTCGGAACTCTTTCCACATCCTGTCAGCACTAATGCAGCTGTCATAATACTGCAAAGTACAACACTTACTATTTTCTTTCTCATTTTTTCTCCTCCTTATCCCTTGACTGATCCGATCATGATTCCTTTTGCGAAGAATCTCTGGAAAATAGGGTAAATAAACAAAATTGGAAGTACAACGATTACAGATACTGCAGAGAATACAGTTTCTGATCCGTAATATAAAGCAAAGTATCCTGGAATGAGTTCCACTGTGCTACGGCTGCGAAGATCGCTACGGTTGCAAGGATAGGTTTTGCTGTTGGCAGAATGATCTTACGAAAGATCGTTAAGATTCCTGCCCCATCAATCTCTGCGGCTTCCTGCAAAGATTTTGGAATTGATTCAATATATGTTTTTACAAGTACAATGTTAAATGGCTGTACGATCGCCGGGATAACATATACCCAGAATGTATTGGTAAGGTGTAATGTCTTCATTGTAATAAATGTAGGGATCATACCTGCATTAAAGTACATTGTGATAACGAAGAAACGATACCAAAATTTTCTATGCTGCATTTTCTCCTGTGTGAACATAAATCCTAAGAATGCACATGCAAGGACTGTACATGCTGTACCGATCACAGTTCTTCCAAGAGATACAAGTGCTGCTGTTGATAATCCGTCCAGACCAAATACCTGCTTGTAGTTATCAAAATGAATATGACTTGGCAGGAAGTTGATCAGTCCGTTTGCACTTAAGTCATTGGCACTGATCGTATTAATGATCATGTAATAAAATGGATATGCACAAATGACTGTGATAATAATAAATATTAAATAGTTTATAATGTTAAAAGTCAAGTCACCGGATTTTATTTTTTTCTTGTGCTTGATCGCTTTGGCTTTCACTGACAATCCTCCTTTCTAGATGATAGATGCTCCACGAGTTTTCTTAGATACAAAGTTTACGATTGCTAATAAAGATACACTGATAACACTCTTTAACATACTGATCGCTGTTGCCAGTGATAAGCTGTTTCCAGTCATACCAATATTATACACGTAAAGGTCTAATACCTGAATATGAGCTTTATTAAAAGCGTTCTGGAATACATAGTACTGATCCATTCCATTATTTAAGAAGTTAGCAACGGACATCATCAGTAATACGAAGAATGTTGGCATTAAGGCTGGTAACGTAATGTTCTTCATTAACTGGAAGCGGTTTGCTCCATCAACCTTTGCTGCCTCGTATAATTCTTCATCGATACCTGCGATCGCGGATAAGTACATGATGGCTCCCCATCCAAGACCTTTCCATAAGTTCCACAATGTCATCCACAGATATGTATGTGCATCACTGTCAAGGAATTTGATTGGTGTTGTAATGATTCCCATATTCTGAAGTAATGTGTTTACCATATCACTGTCTGTAAATAAACTGAATGCTACAGAGTAAACTAATACCCAGCTGATAAAGTTTGGTAATGTTGTTAATGTCTGCACCAGGTTTTTGAACCATTTACATTTGATCTCATTTAAGAAGATTGCAAATCCTACTGGTAAAATGGAAGTTGCAATTCCAAGTAAGCTCATTGCAAATGTGTTTCGCATAACTTCGATGATCTGTTTTACCTGTGTTGGATTATTAAATAATGTTTTAAACCATTTTAATCCAACGAATTCACACTGTGATAAGGATAGCGGCGGTTTGTAATCAAAGAACGCGTAAATCCATCCATGCAGTGGAAAGTAGGAAAACAAAAAACATAAGATGATAAATGGTATGATGCAATAAAACAACTTTCTGCTGTATGCAGTGTTTTTTTGTTTCTTTGCTGCGACTGCTTGTTTCATTTTTCTCTTTCTCTCCTTTCGAATGCACTCTCATGCATCAAGATTTTTCGCTGCAACTTTTCAAGTCATCCTTATTGTAACGACAATGCACCAAATTAAATACCATGCAAATTTGACTGCCAATATGTCAAAAATCATATTTTTACAGTACTTTGTTTAAAATATCTATTTTTTACCGTATTTTACCTCCATTTTCTTCGGTAGTTTTTTTACCTGTTTCCAAATAACATTAAATTAAATTCAAAACACACTTTTGATGTTCGAGATTCATGCGGTTTTGAATTTACATATTAGAATTCACATGATTTATATATTGAAAAAGGAGGTTCTTATGAAATTCAATATTAATAGTCCTGTATTTACTTTTATGGGTACGTTCGCAGACTATGTTCTATTAAATTGTATCTTTTTGATCAGCTGTATTCCTATTATTACGATCGGACCAGCTGTCACAGCACTTGTAAGTGTCACGATGAAAGATGCAAGAGGTGATCAGCCATCTATGATCCATGATTATAAAGATGCGTTTGTTCAAAATTTCAAATCTTCTTTTATTATATCCATCGGATATTTTGCAGTTGGAGCCGTTTTACTATTTAGTTATGTATTCTGGTTTCAGGTATCTTCACCACTTGCTATGGTAGTCCTTGTGGTGTTAACCCTTGCCGGAATCGTTTACCTTAGTTCTTTATTATATGTATTTGCATTAAACGCAAGATTTGAAAATACAATCCGCCAGACAATTAAAAATTCTGTACTTCTGGCAATTACAAATGTAAGACAAACAGTATTTCTGTTTTTGATATTAATTGTAGCAGCAACCTTACTCTACACTACGGCAATTTTCCGTATATTTATGTTAATATTCGGTTTTGCTTTTCTCTTTTACTGTTTGTCTTACCCTATCGTAAGGGTTTTCAGCCCTTACGACTCCCCTGAAATGCAGGAATAAATGCAAGGCGGCATTCTATTCTTTCGTATATATTTATTTTTAAGAAAAGGAGAATTATAAGTATGAAATTTGGTTATTTCAACGACCAGGACAAAGAGTATGTGATCACTGATCCCAAAACTCCAAATCCTTGGATCAACTACCTTGGAAATGAAGATTTCTTTTCTTTGATTTCCAACACTTGCGGAGGTTACAGCTTTTACAAAGATGCAAAACTTCTGCGTCTGACCCGTTATCGTTACAACAATGTGCCTGCAGATTCCAACGGACGTTACTATTTTATTAAAGACGGAGAAAGCATCTGGAATCCGGCATGGCAGCCTGTCAAAGCGGACCTTGATTCTTATGAATGCCATCATGGACTTGGATACAGCCGCTTTGTTTCATCAAAAGATGGTTTAAATGCAGATCTGACTGCTTTTGTTCCACTTCATGAAACATGCGAAGTCAACTATTTAAAATTAAAAAATAACAGTGAGAAAGAAAAATCTATTTCTTTAACTTCTTATGTTGAGTTTTGTTTCTGGAATGCTGTTGATGATGCGACAAACTTCCAGAGAAACTTAAGTATCGGTGAAGTTGAGATTGATGGCTCAACAATCTATCATAAGACAGAATACAGAGAACGTAGAAATCATTATGCTTTCTATACAGTAAATACACCAATTGATGGTTTTGATACAAGCAGAGATGAATTCCTTGGAGCTTATGGAAGTATTGAACACCCAAAAGCTGTCATCGAAGGAACTTCTTATAATACAGTTGCAAGCGGCGGAGCTGTGATCGGTTCTCATCGTATCGACCTTACACTCGCTCCTGGAGAAGAAAAAACTTATATCTTCTTACTTGGATATGCTGAAAATGATGATGAGCATAAATGGGAAGCTTTAGATGTGATCAATAAAACTCCTGCCAAAGCTACGATTGAAAAATTCGTAACAGACGAACAGGTTGTAAATGCTTTAGCTTCTTTAAAAGAATACTGGAATACTTTACTTGCAAGATATACAGTTGAGTGCGGTGATGAAAAATTATCCCGTATGGTAAATATCTGGAACCAGTATCAGTGCATGGTTACATTTAATATGTCACGTTCTGCTTCTTACTTTGAATCTGGAACCGGACGTGGTATGGGATTTAGAGATTCCTGTCAGGATCTTCTTGGTTTCGTTCATTTAATTCCTGAACGTGCAAGAATGAGAATCCTTGACATCGCAGCAACACAGATGGAAGATGGTAGTGCATACCATCAGTATCAGCCACTGACCAAACGTGGAAATCTTGATATCGGAAGCGGTTTCAACGATGACCCATTATGGCTCATTGCAGCTACATCTGCTTACTTAAAAGAAACTGGTGATTTCACGATCTTAGACGAGATCGTTGATTTTGATAATGATCCAGAAAAAGCACAGCCTTTACTTGAGCACCTTACACGCTCTTTTGAATACACAATGACACATTTAGGCCCTCACGGTCTCCCTCTGATCGGTCGTGCCGACTGGAATGACTGTTTAAATCTAAACTGTTTTTCCAAAGAACCAGGAGAACCTTTCCAGACAACCGGACCTTCTGAAGGACCTGTTGCCGAATCCATTTTCATCGCTGGTATGTTTGTAAAATACGGCCGCGAATATGCGAAGATCCTTGAACTTCTCGGAAAAGATGAGAAGGCAAAAGAAGCCCTCGCTGAGGTCGACAAAGTATACGATGCGATCTTAAAAGATGGATGGGATGGAGAATGGTTCCTCCGTGCTTACGATGCTTTTGGCGAAAAAATAGGATCTAAAGAAAATGAAGAAGGTAAGATTTTCATCGAACCTCAGGGATTCTGTGTTCTCGCCGGTGTAGGTGTCAAGGAAGGACATGCCAGAAAGGCACTTGATTCTGTCAAAGAACATCTCGATACCAAATATGGCATTATGTTACAACAGCCTGCATACCGCACTTATCATTTAAATCTTGGTGAAATCTCCTCATACCCACCAGGATACAAAGAAAATGCTGGTATCTTCTGCCATAACAACCCTTGGGTGTCTATCGCAGAAACTGTGATCAGCCGTGGAAACCGCGCCTTTGAAATCTATCAGAAAACCTGCCCTGCTTATCTTGAGGATATCAGTGAGATCCATCGCACGGAACCTTACGTATACTCCCAGATGATCGCCGGTGCAGATGCCCCAAAACATGGAGAAGCTAAAAACAGCTGGTTAACCGGTACTGCCGCATGGACTTTCGTGAATGTCTCCCAATACATTCTCGGAATCAAACCAGATTATGCTGGACTTGTTATTGATCCTTGCCTGCCAGATAGTATCAATGACCTTAAGATTACAAGAGTCTATCGCGGTGCTGCTTACCATATCCATGTAACAAAAACAGATGGAACCGAAAAAGGCGTTACAAAAATGACAGTTAATGGTCAGGTTGTCGATGGAAATTGCGTGCCATTTGAAAAAGACGCAAAAGATTATCAGGTAGAGATTATCATGTAATTTATACTTGGAGTTACCCCCTACACTCAATATGTAAAAACGGAAGTAAAAATCCTCCTCCTTTGGATTTTTGCTTCCGTTTTTTGTATAATGTTCTTATAATTTTTGTTTTGAAAGGCAGCTGATCCTATGAGTAATACAAATATCACACATGAAATCATATCCATCAACCCAGATGTTGATGTCCATCTGCAAATGTCAATTGATCAGGGAAGTTATATCTCCCCTCACTGGCATAACAGCATTGAACTAGTTTATATGATCGAAGGCAGCATGGATGTTTATTTTGAAAATGAAAAAGTCCATCTCGCTGCCGGCGAATTTATTCTTGTAAATTCCCGTGTGATCCATTCTGTCTTAAGCCAGAAAAATCATGCACTTCTGCTTCAGATTCCAGAATCTGTGCTAAAACGATTTGTCCCTGATTCTGATCTTACTTATTTTGAAGTTGATATGCATCCAACCTCTGAGAAATATCAAAAACTTCTTCATCATTTAAAAGAAGATTTCCGTGAAATGTATGAGGTATATGTTTATCAGCCAAAAGGATATCTTCTACGGTTTTACAGCTTTTTTTATGATTTTTTGTACACTCTCATCACCTATTATTCCAAAACAATGTTACAGGAAGATGCGACCAAAAATGAAAAGATCTTAAATCAGTTAAAAGAAATCATGATCTATATTGAAGACCACCACCATGAATCCCTGACCGTAAAAGATCTTGCTGCTACCTTTGGCTATCATCCAGATTACTTCTCAAGATTTTTCAAAAAACATCTCGGATTGTCTGTAATTGATTATATTTATGAAATCCGTTTAAATCACATTGAGCATGATCTTCACGATCCAAACCTTCTGATCAATGAGATTTTTGATCGTCATGGGTGTACAAACTATCGTGTTACAATGAGAAAATTTAAGCAAAGATTTTCATGTACTCCAAAGCAGAAACAAAAAGAATTCTTATCTCCAGAAAAATAAAGGTCAGAATCGTCCTATTTTTATGTCGTTTTGATGCATATTTCATCTATCAAATGTCTGATATGATTAATTTATCAAAAAGATGTTGTATCAAACAGGAGGATGAAAAATGAATCAAAAGAGTAACTTAACCTTGCGAAAAGTATTTGAAAGATTTTCTTACGGCTGTGGAGATTTTGGTTGTAATATTATCTACACAGCAATGTCAGCATTTTTGCTTTTCTATTATACAGATTATGCCGGAGTGAGTGCAATGGCCGTTGGAAGTATCATGATGATCTCCAGAGTTTTTGATGGAGTCAGTGATATCATTATGGGAGTCATTGTTGACAGAACAAAATCAAAATTTGGAAAAGCAAGACCTTGGATCTTACGTATGTGTATTCCATTTGCAGTATCAGGAATCCTTTTATTTTCTGTCCCTGTAAACTGGGCACCTGCTCCAAAACTTGTTTATGTATTTATTACATATAATCTGGTTTCTACCGTTATCTATACTTCTATCAATGTTCCATATTCTGCATTAAATGCCTTAATGACACAGGATCCATATGAACGATCTGTCTTAAGTATTTTCAGAAATCTGCTTGCAACAGCTGGAACACTTCTCATCAATACATTTACATTACCAATGGTAGAATTTTTTGGAAACAATGCATCTGCATGGACAAAAACATTCTTTGTTTTAGGTATCGTTTCCATCGTCGCATTCTTATTTACCTTTTTCGGAACCGAAGAACGTGTACGGCAGAATGAAACCGAAGAAGAGAAAAAAGAAAATGTACCATTTCTTGTTGGAATCAAAGCACTCTTTAAAAATAAATACTGGATCATGATGACATTAATGCTTGCACTTTTCTTTTTAATGTACTCTGTAAATGGAGGTGCTACTGTTTATTATGCAAAAGATATCTTAGGCGATAAAAATCTTGTTGCAACGATCAATGGAATTTTTAACCTTGTTCAGATTGTCGGTATGTTCTTCATTGCCATGCTAGTTAAAAAATATGGAAAAAGAAACGTTTTTGCTTTAGGACTTGTATTTGATATCGTCGGTATGCTGATCCTTAATTTTGGCGGCGGTGCTATGCCAAGTATTGTTGTTTCCAGTCTTATTCGTGGTATCGGTAATGCATGCAGCGGAGCAACCATGTGGGCAATGGTATCTGATACGATCGACTACGGAGAATGGAAAACAGGATATAGAACTGAAGGACTTGTTAACAGTGCCTGCAGTTTTGGTTATAAAATCGGAAATGGTATTGGTTCTGCTTTATTAGGTATCATACTTGAACTTGGTGGATATGTTGGTTCTGCAGCAGTTCAGACAAGTGCAGCACTTACTTCTATTAAAATCTGCTTTGTGTGGATTCCGATCATCGTATATGTCTTAGGTCTGATCATCATGAGATTCTGGCATCTAGACAAAGAATTTGCTGGTATTATCGCTGATCTTCAGGAACGACACAAACAGCATGTTTAAAACAAAATGATATCAATCGGAGGACAATTATGAACGTAAAAGGTGTAAATTTAGGGAACTGGTTAGTTTTAGAAAAATGGATGAGTCCTGCACTATTTGAAGGGACGACTGCGAAAGATGAATACTATCTTCCAAGGCAGCTTTCCCCTGAAGTCTATGAAGCAAGGCTCAAAATTCATCGTGCAGAATATATTTCGGAACGAGATTTTGTCACCATCAAGCGAATGGGCATGGACACTGTGAGAATTCCGGTTCCATATTTTATTTTCGGTGACAGAAAACCTTTCATCGGATGCATTGAAGAACTTGATAAAGCATTTAACTGGGCGGAAAGATATGGTCTGAAAATCCTCATTGATCTTCACACTGCACCAGAAAGCCAGAATGGTTTTGATAACGGCGGAATCTGTGGTGTTTGTAAATGGGCACAAAATCCTGACGAAGTAGAATTCGTCCACACCGTATTAGAACGTCTCGCAAAACGCTATGGGCACAGAGAAGGATTATGGGGAATTGAAGCGATCAACGAACCGATCATGGAAGGTATGTGGGAATTATTTGATGTACCGAACCGCTACCCTGCTGTTGACAAAGAAATGGCAAAAGGCTCCGGTCCAATTTCTCAGGAATTTCTTAAAACATTTTATGAAGAAGCTTATTTCAGAATCCGTAAATATATGTCGGAAGAAAAATATTTTGTTTTCCATGATGGATTCAATCTGACTGCATGGAAAGATTTTATGAGAGATCCGAAGTATGTAAATGTCGTCTTGGACACTCACCAATATCTGATGGTTGCTGAGTCAAAAGGCTGTGAACAGACACTAGAAGGTTATGAGAAATATGTAAAAGAAAATCTTTCCAAACAGATCAAAGAAATGGAACAATATTTTCCTGTAATCTGTGGAGAATGGTGTCTCTTTAACTCCCTTGCCTGCGGCTATGACACAAATGGCGGCAAAAACATTTTTAATGACGTAGAAAATGTAGGAGAATCTGTTGTTGAAGACGATAAAAAAGCTCAGATTTACCGTGAGCTTGCAAAGATTCAGATCGATGCATGGAATCAAGGCAGTGGATATTTTTATTGGAACTATAAACTTTTAATTGATACTGTAAACGAACAAGGATGGATCGGCTGGGACAGCTGGGATCTTGATCGTTGCGTAAACTTTGGATGGTTTCCTGTAGAGAAAGGAGAAGAAACATGTTAAAAAACCCTATACTTCCTGGATTTAATCCAGATCCTTGTATTTGTAAAGCTGGAGGTGATTATTATATGGCGGTATCCACATTCGAATGGATGCCGGGAATTCCAGTCTATCACTCAAAAGACTTAAAAAACTGGGAATTATACACCCATGTATTAACAGATGATGAAATCGTAGACTTAAAAAAACTTCCTTCCGCAAAAGGTATTTGGGCACCTTGTCTGACTTACTGCGAGGAAGAACAGTTATTTTACGTTGTCTATGGTGTTATGAATTCTATGAATGCAAGATATTTCGATGTTGACAATTACGTCATCACTGCAAAAGACATCAAAGGACCTTGGAGCGAACCTGTTTATCTGCATTCTTCTGGATTTGATGCTTCCATGCTTCATGACGATGACGGCCGCAAATGGGTTGTTTCTCTCGACTGGGAAACTCGTGCAGGTTATGAAAAACCGGGAGCGATCTGTCTTGTAGAATACTCTCCTGAGAAAAAAGAGATCATTGGTTATCCAAAACGTATCTGGCATGGCGGTACCGACCGTGGATGTATTGAAGCACCTCATTTATATAAACGAAACGGTTATTACTATATTATGTGTGCAGAAGGTGGAACTGGTTATGGGCACAGCGTTACGATGGGCCGTTCTAAAAATGTATGGGGCCCATATGAAAAAGATCCTCAAAATCCAATCGTAACTTCCATTCCCGGAGACTTCAATGAACGCCACGACCCAGATCATTTAAAGCCAAAATATTTTAACCCTGATTCTGTCTTACAGAAATCTGGTCATGGAAGTTATATTGAAAATGAACTTGGAGAAGTTTATCTTGTACACTTAACCTCCAGACCATTTGTTCCAGAACTTCGCTGCACTCTTGGACGTGAAACAGCCATGCAGAAAATGAAATGGACCGAAGATGGATGGCTTCGTATGGCGGATGGAAGCAATCTTGCAAAAGAATATTTTGAACCTAGCAAACTTCCTGAAGTTCCAGTAAAACAGATTCCTGATTTTGATGATTTCGATGATGAAACACTTGGAATCCAGTACTACGCACCAAGGATCATGCCACAACGTTTTGTCGATCTAAAATCAAGACCAGGTTACCTTAGAATGCGCGGTCAGGAATCCCGCACATCCCTAAATAAAGTCAGTATCCTTGCAAGAAAGCTTACTTCCGTTCATGCAACAGTCACTACAAAGATGGAATTTAAACCAGAAGTTCATCAGCACAGTGCTGGACTGATCATGTACTATGACAATATGAATTATATTAACCTTAGAAAATATTACAGCGAAACACTCGGACAAAGTGCACTATCCATCATCCACCTTGAAAATGGAGAAAAAACAGAGTTCTTAAATACAAGAATTCCTGTTGACGATGTACCAATCTATCTTCGCCTGCATATTGATGGAAGAAAGTCTTATTTTGAATGGAGCTATGATGGCAAAGACTATCTGGCGATTGGAAAAGTTTTTGATACAACAAAATTTTCTGATGAATACTGCAAATACGGTGAATTTACAGGAACATTCGTAGGAATCACATGCGCTGACCGTGTAAAACACCAGCATTATGCAGACTTTGATTTCTTTGAATATGTTGCAGATGAAACAAAAGATGTAAATTAGAAGACAACAGTATTTCTGTTTTTATATTTTTGCTTTTCTTTGATACTGTTTGTCGAAAGCCTCGTAAGGATTCCCGTCCTTACGAGCTCCCCTGATAAAACAGAGTTTTTGATGAAGCCCTTGAACATATAAATATAATGAAGGCAATAGAAGTAATGATCTTTTTTGAATCATTGCTTCTATTGTTTTTCTAATCATACAATGCTAAAATATAACCATCAATATACAAAGTTACTGAACATTCAATCAATAAGGAGGTAACAATTATGGAGGGCAAAATCACAAAAGTATTCAATGCAGCCGACCAGATTCAGGCTGAGATGATTCATGATCATTTAAAACAAAATGGAATTGAAAGCATGTCCAAACAGCCAGGCACTGGGGAATATATGAGTATTGCGATGGGGTATTCTGTTTATGGAACAGATATTTATGTAAGAGAGGATCAGAAAGCTAAGGCTGAGGCTTTGATCAATGAATTGTTGTATGATAGTGATTATGATGTTTCGGAAGATGAAGAGATTAAGTTGCCTTGGTGGCAGAATAAGGTGGTTGTTGCGAAATGTATTTTAGGATTTTTTGTAATTGCTATTTTGTTGACAATTCTTTTTTGAATTTTGATTTGATTTAGTCTTTGATGTATATGACGGAAAGATGATTTGAACCGATATTTCTAATAACCCGATGGCAACACGCAGATTTCTGTTTGTTGGAATCTAAATTGGCATTCTGTAACCTAGATTCAACATCCCCACTGTCTGAGAAAATCTTAATTTTAAAATCACGTATCTCGGCGTATAAATTGAAAAAGAAACATATAGAAAGGGTCTGAAATGATAGAATTTCATAGGTATTTTGACCGATTCGCAGCTAATTTGGTGCGTTGTTTGAACGAAGTGAGTTACGCAAGGAAAATTAGCGGATAAGCGATCGGTCAAAATGCCGTCAATGAAATTCGTTTTTCAGACCCTTTCTATCTGTTTCTTTTTCAATTTATACTCAATACACCCTTTAATGCCGGATAAATTTCCTTAAACTGCTGATATTTTACCTCATACTTCGCAACAAGCTCCGCATCAGGTTCCACTGTATCAACAACTTTTACAAGCTGATCTGCTGCTTCCTGAACACTTTCGTATTCTCCGCATCCAACGGCTGCAAGCATTGCTCCGCCTCCGCAGATCTTTGTGCGTTCGATCTTGATTCCAAGACTTCTTGCAACTTCCAGAGAATCACGTAGTCCAAATGCGACTCCTTCTAACACGGCCTGTGTCATTTCTTCTCTTGTTGTATCCATGGACATTCCAATAAATGTTGCTCTGGCTTTTGGGTCATTGTGTGGAGATCTTTCTCCCATCAGGTATGGAAGATAGAATACATGATTTTCTCCAAGTTTTGTGATCCCTTCTTGTTCTTTACTGTATTCTTTTGTCTTTAAGATCTCATCCATCCACCATTTATTGCAGGATGCGGCGCTTAGCATGCATCCCATAAGGTGATAATATCCGTCTGCGTGATCAAAGGAATGTAATGCATTGTTTGAATCTACGCCAAATGTTTTGCTGGATATGAAAATCGTTCCAGATGTTCCAAGTGAAATATTGCACATTCCATCTCCAACGGTTCCAGTTCCTACCGCTGCTGCCGCATTATCTCCGGCTCCTGCAATGATCTTGACTTCTTTGGATAGTCCAAGTTCATTTGCGATATCTTCTTTTAATGTTCCAACGACTTCATAACTTTCGAATAATTTTGGAAGCTGTTCTTCTGTTACTCCACAGATTTCCATCATCTGTTTTGACCAGCATTTATTTTTTACATCCAGTAATAACATTCCGGATGCATCAGAATAGTCTGTACAAAATGTTCCAGATAATTTATATGCCAGATAGTCTTTTGGCAGCATGATCTTTTTGATCTTGTTGAAATTATCCGGTTCGTTTTCTCGCATCCACAGGATTTTTGGTGCTGTAAATCCTGCGAAAGCGATGTTGGCTGTGTATTCGGATAATTTATCTTTTCCGATTTCGTTGTTTAAGTAATCTGTTTCTTTCTGTGTACGTCCGTCGTTCCATAGGATTGCTGGACGAATCACGTTATCATTTGCATCTAAGACTACAAGTCCATGCATCTGTCCTCCGAAGCTGATTCCGGCTACCTGTGATTTATCACATTCGCTGATCAGTTCTTTGATTCCTTCCATAGACTGTGTATACCAGTCTTCTGGTTTCTGCTCAGACCATCCTGGATGTGGAAAATACAGATCGTATTCTTTGGAAACGATTTTTTTAATTCCACCTTCCTCATCCATTAAAAGCAGTTTTACTGCAGATGTTCCAAGGTCTACACCAATATATAACATAGCAATTCTCCTATCTTATCCCCAAGGATTCTCTGTTGGGTATCTGACTCCAGCTGGCTGATTGTATCCAATCTCTTCTACTGGTACTCCAACATATTTAAATACTTCATATAATGTTTTTCCGAAATTACCAAATGCTACAGCTCCGTGATGAGGGAAGTTTTTCTCGATCAATACGTGGCGGTAGAATCTTCCCATCTCAGGAATTGCGAAAATACCAATAGCCCCGAAGGATCTTGTTGCAACTGGAAGAACTTCTCCCTGTGCGATATATGCACGTAATTTGCAGTCTGCTGTGCTCTGAAGACGGAAGAATGTAATATCTCCTGGTTTGATATCTCCCTCAAGTGTTCCCTGTGTTACCTCAATTGGAAGAAATCTTGCCATGATCTTCTGATATTTCATTTCGCAGAAAGATAATTTCTCTGCTGCTGTGTTTCCACAATGAAATCCCATGAATGTATCTTTCTGTGTATAATCATAAGATCCTTTAATATCTTCTTCATACAGATCATGAGGAACTGTGTTATTGATATCCAGTAATGTTACCGTATCTTCACTGACAACTGTACCGATAAATTCACTTAATGCTCCGTAAATATCTACTTCACAAGATACTGGAATTCCCTGTGCTGTTAAACGGCTATTTACATAGCAAGGAACGAAACCAAACTGTGTCTGGAATGCAGGCCAGCATTTTCCTGCAATCGCTACATATTCTCTGTAACCTTTGTGATCTCTTACCCAGTCTTTTAATGTCAGTTCATACTGTGCAAGTTTGGAAAGAATCTCTGGTTTCTTATTTCCAGCTCCTAATTCTTCTTCCATTTCTTTAACGATCTCTGGAATTCTTTCATCACCTTCGTGTGCTTTAAATGCTTCAAATAAGTCTAATTCAGAGTTTTCTTCAATCTCTACTCCAAGATTATATAACTGCTGGATTGGTGCATTACATGCTAAGAAGTTTAATGGACGAGGTCCAAAACTGATGATCTTTAAGCTGTTTAATCCAACGATAGCTCTTGCGATTGGTACGAATTCATGTAACATCTCTGCACATTCTTCTGCATTTCCAACTGGATATTCTGGAATGTAAGCTTTCACACCTCTTAATTTCAGGTTATAACTTGCATTCAGCATACCACAATATGCATCTCCACGTCCATCTAACAGGTTATCTCCTCTTTCTTCTGCTGCTGCAAAGAACATCTTTGGTCCCTCAAAATGTTTTGCAAGTAATGTTTCTGCGATCTCTGGTCCGAAGTTTCCAAGATAAACTGCTAATGCATTACATCCAGCTTTCTTGATATCTTCTAATGCTTCCACCATCTGAATCTCGCTTTCAACGATACATACTGGACATTCATAGATATCTGCATCTCCATATTTTTTTGTATATGCATCTACGACTGCTTTTCTACGATTCACTGATAAACTTTCTGGGAAACAGTCTCTGCTGACTGCTACGATTCCGATCTTTACTTTAGGCATATTGCTCATTTGATTCTCCATCCTTTCAAAATTTCAACTTATATTTTCTGATACTTTTTAATCTAATGTAATATTTTCTCCAACTAATCCACAGAAAGCTCCAGAAATCTCCGCTTCTTCATGTGCGATCAGCCATTTATTCTGGGCAGTTAACAGTCTGTCTTCTCCTTCTTTATCTGATGTAAATGTTAATTCTTCATTTGTTCCTTTTGGAAGGATCACGACACAACGGAAACCTTTTTCACCCTCTGCATTACATGGTGCATAATGAAGTGTTGTTGCATAAACTTCGATTGCCGTTCCTTTTGGTACGAAAAATGCTTCTGCTTTGGATGTTTCATATGTATATTCATCTGTGACATCCTGCTGTGCTCCAAGAATTAAAACAAGGTCATTCACTGCGATATTGATCTCTGAAGATCTGTGATACTCTAGTCCATTTAGTTTGTGGTTGTTACCGTTGCAGTATCCAATCTCAATCTCTAATCCGCCAAATCCTTTTTCTTTAAATACCTTAGCATCTGTTGTTGCTTCTAATGTGTCAACAGATGGCACATAAATCACATCGTCTGGCAATGGTGTATGCTGCATTTCTTTTAAGATCTTTTCAACTGGATAACCTTTTAATACTTTTCCATATTTCTTAAAAGATGCATCATTTACATTTTGAATCTTCATAAAAAAATCTCCTTATAATTATGATATGGACGTTTTTTGTCTTTTACGTTTATCACTTATAAGGAGATTATAACAATATACTTTTATTTTCTCGACTAATTACTTATCTCATTTATGGCACTTTTTTGTCTTTTTCGAAACTTAGCAGGCATAATTCCATACTTTTTATAAAATGCTTTCGAAAATGCCTTGTTGTTTGGGAATCCATTTTCCATAGATATCTCCCCGATTGTCATATCTGTCTCTACTAACTGCCGATACCCATGTTCGGTGCGAATTGCTTGTAAATAGTCTTTATAATTGATTCCTGCGTATTTCTGGAACATTCGAGATAAATAGGACGGAGAATACCCGAATATTTCAGCAAGTCTTGCAAGAGACAATTCATCTTTGTAATGTTCTTTCATATAATCTGTGATCACAGACAGCTTCGTTAACTGCTTATGCTGGTGTAGAATATCTGGATGTACATCGGTCTCACGATACCTTGTTACCATCAGATATAACATGTCATAAAACAGACTTTGAATCTTGAGATCATATCCACATTTTTTATCTGAATATGCCATGTACATCTCACAGATCATTTCCATTAATTGCTCATCCTGTGCCTGTGGAGCATGGGCAAAGCAAATGAACTGATCACCAGTATAATATTTTTCAAACATATCAAGAGACATCTGCAGTACAACCGTCATATTTTCCTTCGGTGCATGAATGGAATGTACTTCATTGGAATTGACGATGATAAAATCACCACATTCTAATAAGTATTCCTGATCATTTAAATAAAACTCCAATGTTCCTTGGAATACTGCGAAAATTTCAATCGATCTGTGCCAGTGTTTTTCTCTGATGTAATTTCCCTCTCTGCCTTCAAAAAGAAACATCTTAAATGGAAGATCTTCATTTGGCATGATAAGTTCGTGCTGGATATTCAAATTTGCCACCTCATTTTCCCCCTTAATCCTTTTATTTTCCCTTAAAATGTATCAAAATTTAACGGAAACTTCAATCCATTCTTTCCATCCATTTCATCTTGAGTTATACTTATTTTAGTCTAAAAATCAGGAGGAAGTTATTTCATGAAGAAACCAGCATTAGTAATTTTGGCTGCCGGTATGGGAAGCCGTTACGGAGGATTAAAACAGATGGACCCGATGGATCCGATGGGACATGCGATCATTGATTATTCTATCTATGACGCAAAACGTGCCGGATTTGGTAAGGTTGTCTTTGTCATAAAGAAAGCAATCGAAAAAGATTTTAAAGAAACTGTCGGAGCAAGAGTTCCTGAGGGAATGGAAGTATGTTACGCATATCAGGAAGTAGATGCATTACCAGAAGGTTACTCTGTTCCAGAAGGACGTGTAAAACCTTGGGGAACTGCCCATGCCGTTTTATGTGCCAAACCATTTATCAATGAACCATTCGCAGTGATCAACGCTGATGATTATTATGGCGTCGATGGATATAAAGTTATGGCTGATTTTCTTACAAGCCACGAAGAAAAAGATGGAAAGGCACCATTTGCCATGGTTGGATATCATCTTGGAAATACGGTAACAGACAATGGCTATGTATCCAGAGGTGTCTGCGAAGTCGATGATAACCATCAGCTGCTTTCTATCACAGAACGAACACATATTGAAAAACGCGAAGACCACGCAGAATTTACAGAAGACGATGGAACGACTTGGACTTCTTTATCTTTTGATACATTAGTATCTATGAACTTCTTTGGATTCCAGCCAATGATCATGGATGAACTAGAAAAAGGATTCCCTGCATTCCTTGATCAAGCGATCAAAGAGAATCCATTAAAAGGTGAATACTTTATCCCTAGTGTTGCAAGTGATCTGTTACATGAAGGAAAAGCTTCATTAGAGGTTCTTGTATCTAAGGATCAGTGGTATGGTGTTACATACCCTGAGGATAAAGAAAGTGTTATCAATGCTTTAGCGAAATTGCGTGATAACAAGGTTTATGAATTTTAATTTGATTTAGTCTTTGATGTATAGACAGAAAGAAACTGAGAAGCAATATTTATCATATAAGCAGATGGCGCTGCGAATTTGTAAAAAAGGTACTCAAAAAGTGCTCATGTTGCCATCTTGCTTATATGATAAATATTGCTTCTCAGTTTCTTTCTGTCACATACAACTAAAGGCTATCGAAATCACAAAATGTTGTTTCTTATTAAAGTTTAAAGGATTCCTATTAAAGTTATTTAAAACAATAGTTTCTGCACTATAAATTTTTTGATTTATTCCATTTAACCTTCGATGTATATAAGTAGAAAAACAAAATCCTAGGATAGCAGATCCAGAACCATTAGAATTTTGCCGTCGTTTTGAACGGTTCGCAGCGAACTTGGTCGGTTGTTTGAGCGTCAAAAGCTATTGGTTTCAGTACCTTTGAGCGCGAGTTACCGAAGGAAAGTTCGCGAATCAGCGACCGTTCAAAACGGCGAGCATAAATTCTTGGTCTGGATCTGCTATCCTAGGATTTTGTTTTTCTACTTATATACTCAAAGACTAAATAAAAATCAGGACCACCCGTCCAACGGGTGGTTTGCTCTAGGGCTATAAGCCCTT
>ERZ1035025.142-NODE-142-length-51604-cov-42.369745_pt1 | contig 51604 bp, 58 predicted proteins | sample MGYA00520619_ERZ1035025 | MGnify/ENA primary metagenome ERZ1035025 (study PRJEB33766, sample SAMN09781742) | gut metagenome | biome: gut microbiome | host: Homo sapiens | place: Madagascar | study: EMG produced TPA metagenomics assembly of the PRJNA485056 data...
CGAATCCGAATCGCCGTTTTTGTTGGTTGGAGTTGGTGGGTTTTCTATTTTTTCCGAATCAGCGTTTTTGGCAGGTGGTGGCGAATCTAGGCTGATAGGGTCTTTATTTTCTGGCATTGCAACCGCTTTGGGAAAACCCGCATTGGTCAAAATGGTGTTGAGCCGTTCTGGGTCAAAACCTTTTTGAATGGTGGAGCCAACAGTAACAGAGGGCACAATTTTTTCCCCGGTTTGTTTTAACAACCATTCTTCATCCAACTCGTCTTTGATACGTTTTTCGGTAAATGCCACGCCCCGCTCGGTTAAGAGTTTGCGAATTTCAGCACAGTTTGCGCCGCACGAATGCGATGTGTAGAGAATCACGGGCGTGAATTTAAAATTTTTGGCTGGGCGTTTTTTGCGTTTCAGAGGGCGGCTTTGGTTTTCATCCCTTTGGCGCAAATCGTAATAACGCGAATCTTTGGCGGTTCTAGGCGGCGGCGCATCGGTTACGTATTTTCTGCCTTTGTTGTCCGTCCAACGATACACTTGCGCATCCACGCTTGCCACGCTAATTGCCACAAGGCTTATTGCAAAAAGAATTTTTTTAAACATTTTGATTCTCCAACATTCCGTTGTGCCGCAACAATGCGTCTATTTGTGGCGCGCGGCCGCGAAAACTTGTGAAAGATTGTAATGCCAAACGCGAGCCGCCACGGCACAAAATTTCATTTAAAAAACGCGCGGCGGTTGTTGCATCAAACAAATCCCCCGATTCTTCAAATGCGGCAAAGGCATCTGCCGACAAAACTTCCGCCCATTTGTAGCTGAAATAACCCGCCGCGTAGCCGCCTGAAAAAATATGCGTAAAGGAATGCGCAAATCGGTTGAAATCCACGCTTGGCAAAACGCAGCATTCTGTGCGCACGTCTTTTAATAATTGCAAAATATCCGCATCCTTTTTTGGCAAAAAATCGGCGTGCGCTAATAAATCAAAAAGTGCCAATTCAATTTGCCGCACAAAAGCCAAACCGCTTTGAAAATTTTTGGCTTTTAACATTTTGTCAAAAAGCGTGCGCGGCAAGGGTTCTCCCGTTTTTTCATGTGCCGTTAGGTTTTTTAAGACTTCATAATCCCACGCGTAATTTTCCATAAATTGCGATGGCAATTCCACGGCATCCCATTCCACGCGGCGAATGCCTGATGCGGCAACTTCATCCACGGTGCTCAACAAATGGTTCAAGGCGTGGCCGGTTTCGTGAAAAAGCGTCAACACTTCATCGTGGCGCAGTGTTGCGTTTTTTTGAAAATTGCAAACAATCAATGCCGCAGGCAACACAATTTCACCGTTTGGCAAACGCTCGCGCGTTGCCAAATCGTTCATCCACGCGCCGCCGTGTTTTTCTGTTCGGGCAAATAAATCCAAATACAAAAAGCCAAGCGGTTTGCCCGCTTTTTTTAATTGATAAAAGAAAACATCCGCGTGCCACACGCGGCCTGCGGTTTGGATGAAGTCGACGTTGTAAAGACGTTTGACGGTTTCAAATAATCCGCTTAAAACGCGCGGCAAGGTGAAAAACGCGCGAACTTCTTCATCGGAAAAATCAAAAGTGGCTTCTTTTAATTTTTCAGAAGCAAAAGCCACATCCCACGGTGCAAAATCTTTGATTTTTAATGTTTTTTCAGCAAAATCTTTTAATTGCCGCGCGTCTTTTTCAGCAAAGGGTTTGGCGCGTTTTAACAAATCTTTTAAAAAATCGTGCGCTGTTTTAAAACTACCTGCCATTTTGGTGGCGGTGGAAAGGTCGGCAAAGTGCTGAAAATCAAGCAATTTTGCTTCTTCACGGCGTTTTGCCAAAATGTTGCGCATTAGGGCGGAATTGTCCCATTCGGGCGTAAATTCAGAGGCGCGTTCAACATAAGCGGTGTAGAGTTTTTCACGCAATGTTCTATTTTGCGCAAACTGCATCATCGGCAAATAGCAAGGCATTTGCAGGGTTAAGGCGTAGGTTGTTTCATTTTTAATGGCAGATTTTAAACTTTCAGGCACGCCTGCCATTTCACTTTCTGTTGCCATATAAGAAAAAGCGTTGGTTGCATCCAAAACGTTTTCAGAAAACTTGGCAGATAACATGGCGAGTTCTTCATCCAATGTTTTAAAACGCTTTTTATCCGCTTCGTTTAAAAAAGCGCCGCCCAGTTGAAAATCACGCCATTCATCCAGTGCAATTTTTTGGTGAATTTCATTTGAATCGCCCGAGTTTTTCAGCATTTCCCATTGCGAAGCCAGTTTTTCATTTTGAGCAAGTGCGCTAAAAAAAGCGGAAATTTTGGGCAAAATTGCATTAAAAGCCGCACGCCAGCCTGCGTTATCTTGCACGTGGTGCAAATGCGCAACAACGCCCCACGGGCGGTTTAAGCGCTCAATTGCCGCAAAATAAGGCACGGCAAAATCATTCCACGTGGCAGATTTTTCCAAAAGCGTGTTTAAGGTTTGTTGCGTTTGGCGGAGCAACTCGTCTATGGCAGGCTCGGCAAATTCGGGGGAGATTTTGTCAAAATCGGGTAAGGCGTGCGCATCGCTTGCCAAGGTTAAAAATGGATTCATTGTTGGATGGCATAAAAAAATTAAAAACGTTATTTTGGGCGATTTTTTGCAATTTTCCACGGTCAACAAGCTATTTTTTTGAAAAAAATTGCAGGTTTACCGTGGATTTTAAAAAACAAAAACTGCCAAAAAATGTCAATAAAATAGAAAAAAACTGACAAAATTTGCCCCCCCCCCCGAATTTAAAAACATTTGTTTTTTCAAAGGGTTATGAATGGCATATTTTATGCTGAGCCGTGCGCACCTCAAATTTTTCTTTTAGGAGTAGACAAATGAAAAAACTACAACAAGGTTTCACCTTAATTGAATTGATGGTGGTGATCGCCATCATCGGCGTTTTGGCGGCTATTGCTTTGCCGGCTTACCAAGACTATGTGATTCGCTCGCAAGTTACCGCCGCTTTGGCTGAAATTGCACCAGCCAAAACCAACTTTGAAGCCGCCAAAGCGGAAGGCAAAACGCCAACTTTTTATGCCGACTTCACCACCAACAACTACATTTTTATGGGCATTGGTGATGGCTCCAAAAACGCCGATTCCGTCAAAACTTCTTATTGCGAAGTAACGGCTTGGGGGGCAGCGGGTGGCAACCAAGGTTTGGCTAACAAATATGGTGATTTCAACTCTGGTGTGGAGTGCCACATTGGCAAAGGCAACAATGTGGTCAATGAAAAATTGTCAAACGATAGAATTGCAATGCTCCGCCACAAAAACTACGGCGTGTGGCAATGCTATGCGGAAGTTCCAGCCAAATACATGCCTTCCACTTGCAGAAAATACAACTAATTCTTGCGTTGTTGCAACATTTGAGAAAACCGCCTGCGGGCGGTTTTTTTGCGCTTGTTTTTTTGTGATTTTCCACGGTCAACATCAATTTTTTTTGAAAAAAATGTTGTGTTGACCGTGGATTTTTTAAATTTGGCGGATTTTTTTGGCTGGCACGCCCGCATAAATTGAAAAAGCATCGGTGTTTTTTGTTACCACAGCGCCTGCGCCGATAATGCAAGCACGCCGCAAACGCACGCCACTTAAAATCACAGCGCCCGCACCTATCCAAACATCGTCTTCCACAAAAATGGTGTTTTTGTAACGCACCAAGTTTTTTGAAACATAAGGGTTTTGGCACAACGTTGGCGAATTGTTGGGCGCACTATTGGGAATAAACGCCACATTCGGCGCAATGCTCACATTGTTGCCAACACAAACCGAAGGTGAAAAATCGTCATTGGGGGTGAATTGCAAACCCAAATTGGTAAAAGAATTTTCGCCCAAAACAAAACCTAGGCGATTTAAATAAACCTTGCGCACCACGGCATCGCCGTAATAAAAGGCAAGCATTTTGACAAAACGCATCGGCATTTTGTCGACATTTTTAAGCAAAAAATCTTTTGCGAAATTATCAAGGCTATTTAAAAAGTGATTCTGGGGGGGGGGGGGTTAAGATTCATTTAACGCTCCGCGTGCAAAGTCAGCAAGGTAATTTCAGAAGGCACAAAAAAGCGCACGGAAAAACCGCCCCAAAGGCCAGTGCCGCGGCTAACATAAAGTTGCATTGTTTGGGAATTTTCAGTAGAAACATTGTAATGGCCGGCAACAAAGCCATCATTGAATGCCGCAACAATGGGTTGCAAGAAAAACATCAAACCGCCGTGCGTGTGGCCAGAGAGTTGCAAATCAATGCCGGCTAGCGCATTGTTTACCGCACCACGTGGTTGATGCGCCAATAGAATTTTAAAGGTTTTGGGTTCAATGTTTTTTAGTGCTTGGTGAATATCGGGCTTTGTGCCGCCAAAGCGCCCTTGGCTTGGGTCGGGCGTGCCAATAATCGCCAATTTTGCTTGGTTGATATTTAAAACGCGGTGTTCGTTATCCAACATTTGAATTGGCGTTTTTTTGAAAAAATTGAGCCATTCGGTTGCGCCTGCGTAATATTCGTGATTGCCCGTTACGCCAAAAACGCCATAGCGTGCGCGCAAATCGTAAAAGGGCGCGACTTCGGATTCTAATTGTGCAACAGACGCATCAACATAATCGCCTGTTAAAAGTATTAAATCCGGGTTTTGCGCGTTGGCGCGCGCCACAACTTCGGCAAGCCACGCTTTGTTTAATAATTTGTGAATATGCGTGTCGGTGATTTGAATAATTTTAAAACCGTTTAATTCGGGTGGCAGATTTTTAAAAGTTAAATCAACTTGGCGAATGTTTGGCACAATAATGGCGGAAATTCCACTATAAAAACCTAAAATTAAAGCGGTAATAAAAAACAAAAGCGCATTTTTTGTTTTTTTATGCCAAGAAAATGGGCGTTTGAATATTTTGCAAATCATTAAAATAACATCGCGCAAAATAATCATAAACAACAAAATTAAAACCGAACCCATTAAACTTTCGGTTAAAAATAAAAGGCTTTTGGGCAATGCGGGGTTAAAAAAATCACCAGCTAAAAAATAATAAATGGCATATTTGGAGAGCATTACCAAAATAACCATTGAAAATAAAAGTTTGGTTAAACGTGTGGATTGAAGTGGGTAAATAAACCGCCAAAAAATTAAAAGAAAAACAAGAAGGGATGGAATCAGTGTGAACATTTTAAAAAAAATTGAATGTTTACCGTGGATTTTTAAGATTTTTAAATTTGCGTTAAGGATTTTAATAAGGCGGCATTATCCGCCCAACCGTGCTTGACCTTTACCCAAACTTCCAAATAAACCTTGATGCCGAATAATCGCTCCAAATCACGCCGAGCGGTAGTTGCAATGTGTTTTAATTTGTTACCATTTTTGCCGATTAACATCGCCTTGTGGTTGTCGCGCTCAACCCAGACTGCCGCAAAAATGCGGGCGAGTTTTTCTGTTTCTTCAAATTTTTCTATTTCCACCGCACAGCCATAAGGCAATTCATCGCCCAAAAAGCGAAAGATTTTTTCTCTGATAAATTCCGCTGCCAAAAAACGCATACTTTTGTCGGTGATGGTTGATTCTTCAAAAAACAAAAAATCGTGCGGCAAAAACGTTTGGGCAACATTTAACAACGGCGCACTTTCTTTTTGCGAAATGGCGGCAATCGGCACAATGGCGGCAAAGTTGAAATGTTCTTGGCATTTTTTTATAAAAGGCAACAAGGTGTTTTTGTTTTTTAAACGGTCAATTTTGTTAATTGCCAAAATCACTGGTTTTTCTTTGGGCAAATAGGGCAAAAGGGCAGAATCTTTGTCATCAAATGTGCCGGCTTCAATAATAAAAATCACCACATCAACTTCAAAAAGCGTGTTTTTAATATTTTGATTCATCCCGCGGTAGAGCGCATTTTGAAAACGGTTTTGAAAGCCGGGCGTGTCCATAAACACAAACTGCGCGGCATTCGTTGTTAAAACGCCCAAAATGGTGGCGCGGGTGGTTTGCGCCTTGCGCGAGGTTATGCTGATTTTCTCCCCAATGAGTTGGTTCAAAAGCGTGGATTTGCCAACATTCGGTTTGCCAACCAATGCCAAAGTGCCTGAACGCATTTACATTCCTAATGATTTTAAAAGCTCGTTGTGATTTTCCGCGGTTTTCTTTTTGTGGTTTTTTTTGGGCAAAGGCTGGGCGGCAGGGGATTTTTGCAGTGGAATAAAGCTAACATCATCCATTGCCAATTCCACGTAAAACACGTGGTTGTTGCCGGTGTAAAAGGAAATGCGGCGCGCTTGCGGATGGTCTAAATTGGTATCGACTCGCAACATCACTTCCTTATTCAACACCAACATTTTGGGTTGGCTTTGCGTGATATTGGTGTGCAAATCGGCTTCAATGCGGCGCGTGAAGTCGCCCACCATTTGGTTTAACAATTCGCCCATCACGTTTGCCACTTCTGCTGCCGTGTGTGAATGCGCCAACTCGTTGTTTGGAAAACCCATGTTGGAGAGATATTTGCTGTAAAGCTCCATTGCCGCATCGGCTGAAAAATTGATGACAACCAAACCCGAAAAACCGCCATCAAATAACACAAAAGAGGCAATATCCGGTTTTAAGCAGGTTTTTTGAATCACTTGAACCATTGGCGAATAGCGCACGCAGTCGTTGGTGGCGGTGTTTAAAACATTGGTTACCGATTCGCACAAATTCAACAAAACGTCTTCCACACCGCGAACGGCAGAATTATTGGGCATTGTTTTATCCTTTCTCACTTTCCAAACTTGGACGAAATAACGCAATGATACGCCGACTCATCTTGTGAAATTCTTCAATTTTTTGTTCAGTTTCTTTGCAACGCGCATGCACATCGTTTAAGCGTTCTTCCAAGGAATTGGTTGCTTTGTGAATGCGAGATAGGGCTTCAACTCTGCGTTCCAACTGCTGTTCATATTCCCGCACCTGCGCTTCCAAAGGAATGATGATGCTATCCAACCACACGGCGCAATCGCTGTTGGTTTTTTCAACCACATGCCGAACGCTCAATGTGACTTCTTCAAAAAAACGTTGGGTAACTTTTCGTTTGTCTTGGGTTAAAAGACTCAAGGTTGAATTGCTATGTTTGGCGCACCACAAGTGCAAACGCCCCACTTCTTTTTCGCAACGGCGCAAATCAAAAGCGGCAGGTGGTGGAATTTGTAAGCCGTATTCTTTGGCGAATTTTTCGTAAGCGCTGGTAATGAGCGCGTGGATTTTTTTAATCTCTTCTTCTGCCGCCCAAAGCACATCCAACACGCGCCCGAAGTAAACTTCCATTGCGCCGGCTAAATGCTTGGAAAATGCGCCACTCAACATCACTTTTCTGGTTGTTTGCGTCAATTGCCGCAATTTTTCCACATCCAAATTGCTTTGCAAATGGCGCACGCGGTCGGCAAAAACCTTGCGCATGGCATCCAAATAATTCACACTTTCGGCAAATTTTTTGCGTTCAAATTGTATGCGGTTGAGCATATAAGTAACGGCATTTTTGTTTTTGCCGCTTAATTCTTCCAATTCAAAGCATTGTTCTTTGAAATTATCTAAGCGAGATGCCAACACGCCTTGAATAAAACCGAAGATATCGTTTAATTCCGCCTGCGCATTACTTTTGACCAAATCGTATTGGTCGGGCAAAAGCGAGTTGGAAAGCGTATTTTCTAATTCTTTTAAGCGCGAACGGGCAAGCAGTTGGGCATCGTTTTTAACCTTGGCAACCAAGGCTTTGTGCGCTGAGACGGCAAAAATTTGCGTTGGTGGAATTTCCAAAATCTGCGCGCAGTTGGCGGCTTGTTGTGCGATGATTTTGTTGATTTCCTCTTCTGTTTTGAGTTCGTCCCACAAGCTATCAATTTTGTTTAAAACAACAATTTTTCCGGCATGACCAGTTTTGGTTTGTGCGCAAATATGCTCGCGCCACACGGTTAAATCCGATTGTGTAACGCCTGCGTCAGCTGCCAAAACAAAAAGCGTGGCGTGCGCCGAGGGCAACAAAGACAAAGTCAATTCAGGTTCAGCGCCAATGGCATTCAAACCGGGCGTGTCCAAAATCACCAACCCTTGGCGAAGTAATGGATGCGGAAAATTAATCAAAGCGTGCCGCCAACGCGGAATTTCCACTTGGTTGTTTTCATCAATTTGAAATAGCTTATTTGAAGTGTTGTTGGCATCATCCCCGATATCAAAACCCAAACGGCGCGCTTCATCCACCGGCACGCGAATGGTTTCTTGCACGTGTTGCAGAGCGGCGGATAAAGATTGCGCAGAATCAATATTGATTCCAATAAAATGCCAAGCGTCTTTTTGCTGGCGATAATCGCTCACATTGCCGTCTGTGGCGCGGGTTTGAATAGGCAAAAGTTCCACGCCGTGCGGTTTTTTAACGTCAAAAAATAATTCCGTTGGGCACATTGTTGTGCGGCCGGCGGAAGACGGCAAAATGCGACTGCCGTAATCGGAAAAGAAAATGGCGTTAATCAACTCCGATTTGCCGCGCGAAAACTCCGCCACAAAGGCAATCATCAATCGGTCGGCGCGCAGGCGCGCCAAGAGATTTTTTAAGCGTTCTTCAATTTGCGCATCTGATAAGCCATTTTCTGCCAAGCATTCGCGAAAAATTTCAATGCGGGAAGTCAAGGCGCCGCGCCATTCGGTATATTCGTCAAATTTTTTTGAGAGCGACATCATTGATAAGCGTGAAGATTTTTTTTCATTATTTGTTATTTTATGGTGATTTTCCACGGTAAACGCCAAAATTTTTTGGCGTTTACCGTGGATTTTTTTATTCCTTTTCTTTATTTTCTAAAAAACGGGCGCAAAATAAACCGATTTCGTAGAGCAAACACATCGGAATAGCCAAAGCAAGTTGGGAAACCACATCGGGCGGGGTGATGACCGCCGCAAGCACAAAAGCAAAAACAATGAAATAAGCGCGCCATTGTTTCAATTTTTCCACATTCAACACATTGATTTTAACCAACACCAACAGCGCCACAGGCACTTCAAATGCCAAGCCAAAAGCGATGAACATTGTGATAACAAATGACAAATACGCTTCAATGTCTGGCGCGGGCGTGATGCTTGCCGGCGCAAAGGCGTTGATGAATTTGAAAACTTGCCCAAAAACCAAAAAATAGCAAAAAGCCATTCCCAAAAAGAAAAGCAAAGTGCTTGATATCACAAGCGGCAAGCCCAAACGTTTTTCGTGTTGATAAAGCCCCGGCGCAATAAATGCCCACGCTTGCCACAAAACAAAGGGCAAAGCCACAACAAACGCCGCCAAGGCGCTTACTTTGAGCGGAATTAAAAATGGCGTGACCACGCCAATGGCGAGCATTTTGGAGCCTTGAGGTAGCGCTGCGGTAAGCGGCGCGGCAAGAAAATCATAAATGGCAGAAGGTCCCGGATAAATGCACAACACCAACAAGGCAATTAAAACCGCCGCTAGCGATTTGAGCAAGCGGTCGCGCAATTCAATCAAATGGGAGATAAGCGATTCGTCCATTATTTTTTCTGCGGCGGTCCATAAAAGTCGGGCGGCAAGTTTTCTAATGTTTCTTGGATTTCAGCCACGGTTTGCCGAGTTTGCGCCGTGATTTTTTCTGTGATTTGTTGGCTTTGGTTTTCTAAATCCGCTTTGATTTGATGCACTTCTTGAAGTGGTATTTCTTTTGTCAAATCGTCTTTAAAATGCTGCGCCATTTTTTGAAAGCGCCCGATGATAACGCCTAATGTGCGTGCCACTTTGGGCAAACGCTCGGGACCAACCACAATCAAGGCGACTATGGCAATGACCACAAGTTCAGAAAAAGCAATATCAAACATTCTTTTTCAAAAAAATCACGGGTTGACCGTGGAACATTGCAGTTTTAAAAAAATCCACGGTAAACGCCGAATTTTTTTACGATTTTTCATCGCTAATTTGCTTTTCTGCTGGTTTTTCAGAAGCGCCTTCTGCCATTCCCTCTTTTAAACCTTTGATGGCAGAACCCAAATCACGCCCAATGTTTGGCAATTTTTTGGTGCCGAAAATCAAGACCACAACCAACAAAACAATTAACCAATGCCAAATGGAAAAAGTGCCCATTTTTTACTCCTTTGAAACCATTTTGCCGATGGGGTCACTACCACCCAACACGTGCAAATGCAAGTGCGGCACTTCTTGGCCGCCAATTTTATTGGTGTTTACAATTAAGCGAAAACCATCTTTTGATAATTCTTGCGCAATGGTTTTTGCCCGCAAAACGAGTTTGCCAAGCAATTCGGCATCGTTTGATTCGGCTGTGAAAAGCGATTCAATGTGCTTTTTGGGAATCACCAAAATATGCACTGGCGCCAGAGGATTGATATCTTTGAATGCCAACAAATCAGCATCTTCAAACACTTTTTGAGATGGGATTTTGCCCGCTACAATTTTGCAAAATAAGCAATCTTGCATTTTTAAGTTCCTTTCCTAGAATTTTTTTCTGCAATGCCGCTTGTTCCTTCCCGCCTTGCAAGTTCATCCAACACTTCGGCAAGCGTAACTTTTTTAAACTGCAACAAAACCATTAAGTGGAATAATAAATCCGCTGTTTCATAAATCAAATGGCGGCGGTCGGCTTCTTTGCTTGCCAAAATAGTTTCAATCATCTCTTCGCCAAGTTTTTTCAAAATGCTATCTTCGCCTTTTTGAAAAAGGGCAGCGGTATAAGATTCAGCAGGGTTGGCAAATTGGCGTTCATTGAGCGTTTTTTCCAAACGCTGCAAAATATTATTTTCCATAAATTTCTTTCGGATTTTTTTGAGGCGGTGCATTTTCGCACCACACACCGTTTTTTAAATCATAAAAAAAACACGAACGGCGCCCCGTGTGGCAAGCAAGCCCGATTTGTGCAACGGTTAAAAGAATGGTGTCTTTGTCGCAATCCGTTTGGATTTTGAGAATTTTTTGGTAATGCCCCGATTCTTCGCCCTTTTGCCACATTTTGCCGCGCGAGCGGGAAAAATAAACGGCAAAATTCGTTTCCAAGGTTTTTAAAAGTGATTCGCGATTCATCCACGCCATCATCAAAACCTTGCCTGATTCGTCCTGCGCAATGGCGGGAATCAAACCGTCTTTATTCCATTTTAATTCGTCTAAAAAATTCATTGCCGCACCACAATGCCGCTTTTGGCTAAAAAATCTTTGGCTTGCCTAATGGTATATTCGCCAAAATGAAAAATAGAAGCCGCCAAAACAGCGTCCGCCTTGCCAAGCAGAATGCCGTCTGCCAAATGTTGCAAGTTGCCAACGCCGCCCGAAGCGATGATGGGAATAGGCACAGATTCTGATATTTTGCGGGTGAGCGCCAAATCAAAACCATTTTTGGTGCCGTCACGATCCATGCTGGTTAAAAGAATTTCACCGGCGCCGCGCGCGGCGACTTCCTTTGCCCAAAGAATGGCGTCAATGCCCGTGTCGTTTCTGCCGCCGTGGGTAAAAACGTGCCATTTTTCATTGCCGCATTGCTTGGCATCAATGGCAACCACAATGCACTGTGCACCAACTTTTGAAGAAGCTTCGTCAATTAAATCAGGATTTTGAATTGCCGCCGTGTTGATGGAAACTTTGTCTGCACCGGCATTCAACAATCGGCGCACGTCTTCAATTTTGCGCACGCCGCCGCCAACTGTTAAAGGAATAAAAACCTCGCGCGCGCAAGATTCAACAACGTGCAAAATAATGTCGCGCTCGTCTGATGATGCCGTAATATCCAAAAAAGTCAGTTCGTCGGCGCCCATTTGCCCGTATTGTCTAGCGATGGCAACGGGTTCGCCCGCGTCTTTCAAATCCACAAAATTGGTGCCTTTGACCACGCGGCCAGCGTTTACATCCAAGCAAGGAATAATGCGTTTGGCTAACATTTTTTAAAACGCTCGGCGAACAACGGCAATGGTTTTAAGCGCCTGCGCAAAATCAATGGCGCCGTTGTATAAAGCGCGCCCGGCAATCACGCCTTTAATTGTGCCTGTTAAAGCAAGCGATTCAATGTCGGACAAAGAGGATAATCCGCCGCTTGCAAAAACGGGAATTTTTAAGGATTGGGCAAGCTTGTCGGTTGCTTGAACGTTAATGCCTGTCATCATTCCATCGCGCGCAATGTCGGTGTAAATAATGCCAATCGCCCCCGAATCTTCAAAGCGTTTGGCGCATTCCAAAACGCTTAAATCGCTTAATTTTGCCCAGCCGTCTGTGGCAATTTTGCCGTCTTTGGCATCCAAACCGATGATGATTCGATTGGGAAACTCTCGGCAGGCTTCTTTCACAATGTTGGGGTTTTGCACGGCAACCGTGCCTAAAATTACCCATTGCACGCCCCAATCCAACACGTTTTCAATGGTTTTTAAATCGCGAATGCCGCCGCCCAATTCCACAGGAATTTTGCCGTTTAAGGTTTTGAGAATGTTTAAAATCGCTTCTTTATTTTGCGGCGTGCCAACAAAAGCACCGTTTAAATCCACCAAATGCAAGCGTTCTGCGCCTTCGGCTTGCCAGCGCGCCGCCATTTCTTCTGGTTTATCAGAAAAAACCGTGGCATTGTTCATCTCGCCTTGCTTCAAACGCACGCAAGAACCGTCTTTTAAGTCAATTGCAGGAATGATTAGCATTTGTTTAAATCGCCGTGAAAAACCGCATTTTACGAAAAAAATCAGCGTTTACCGTGGAAAATTGCTCAAAACTGCCATTGCGTAAAATTTTGCATCAATTTTAAGCCGTGTTCCGCGCTTTTTTCGGGGTGAAACTGCACGGCAATGCAGTTGTTGGCAATGATGGCGCTGGTGAAATCATCTGAGTAATTGGTGGTTGCGGCAACAATATTTTCAGAGGTTTGAACAAAAAAACTATGCACAAAATAAAAACGTGAATCCTGCGCAATGCCTTGCCAAATGGGATGCTCAAAACTTTGATGCACCGTATTCCAACCCATATGCGGAATTTTGAAGTCGGTTGGCACTTGAAAACGCTTCACCTTGCCTTTAAAAATGCCAAAACCTTGGGTATTGCCTTCTTCGCTTGTTTCAAAAAGCATTTGTAACCCCAAACAAATGCCCAAAAATGGCTTTGTTTTGGCGGCATTCAAAATGGCGTTTTGAATGCCGCGCCTTTTGATTTCAGCCATGGCATCAGGCAAAGCGCCTTGGCCGGGAAAAACCACGCGGTCAGCAGAATCAATGGTTGAGGCGTTATTGGCAATTTTAATTTCTTCATTTGTAACGTGCCGCAAGGCTTGGTAGACCGAGCGCAAATTGCCAAAGCCGTAATCCACAATGGCAATCATAAGGCGCCTTTGGTGCTGGGCACGTCTTTGACGCGCGAGTCTATGGCCATTGCCATTTTCAAGGCGCGCCCAAAGGCTTTGAATAAACTTTCCGCTTGGTGGTGTGCGTTTTCACCTTTGATATTGTCCAAATGCAAAGTGATGGCGGCGTGATTCACAAAACCTTGGAAAAACTCACGCACCAGTTCAGAATCAAAATGACCGATTTTTTGCGCCGTGAAGTTGCAGGAAAAATACAAACCCGGGCGACCAGAAATATCAATCACCGCGCGGGACAAACTTTCATCCAAAGGCACATAAGCAAAGCCATAGCGCGTAATGCCTTTTTTGTCGCCTAATGCACTGCGAAAAGCCTGCCCCAACACGATGCCGATGTCTTCTACTGAATGGTGGTCGTCAATGTGCGTGTCGCCCTTGGCGATGATTGTTAAATCCACCAAAGCGTGGCGCGCAATTTGGCAGAGCATATGGTCCAAAAAAGGCACGCCGCTGTTGATTTCTTGGCTTCCCGAGCCATCCAAATCGATTACCACGCTGATTTGTGTCTCATTTGTGTTGCGGCTTACATCCGCTCGGCGTTGTTTCATTTTTTTCTCCTTTTTTCCACGGTAAACCAAAATTTTTTTTGGTTTACCGTGGATTTTGTAGTCTTTCAATTTCTTGTCGCAAATAATTCGGCATTGTGTTGGTGATTTTGAGATATTGCACCTTGTCTTCAAAAAGCGCATCGTAAAAAAGCACCCAAGGATTTTGCGCATCCGCCGCTTTGGCTGATTCTAAAAAACTTTTTGCCTTGGCTAAATTGTTGTTGCGCCAAAAAGTGCCCGCCACAATCGCTTGCAGTTGTGCATCGTTTTTGGGAATTGCCGATTCTGCCGCAGTGAAAATTTCCAGCGCCAAATCATAACGGCGCAAATTGTGTGCGGCTTTGCCCAAAATGAGCAAAACGGCTTGCGATTCGGCACTTGGCGCAGCATTTAAAATTTTATCTTTTAAATCAATAACTTGGGCGATTGCCGCGGATTCATCATCCGCTGACAATTCGCCTTGGCGGATTTTAATGTCGGCTAATGTGTTTTCAATCATCGCCACAACGCGCGGGTCGTGGTTGGTGGTTTTGGCTTTTAACAACAATTCTTTGGCACGTTGAATGTCGCCTTTTTCAAGCAGTGCGTAACCCAAAAAGAGCAGGGCGCGCGGGTTTTGGGAATCAATAGAGGCGGCGCGCTCCAACATTTTTAAAGGTTCACCCAAAAAACTGCCTGTTTTATTCCACAAAGCGCTTGCGTAAAGACTCAACAATTCGGCGTTTTCAATGTTTAATTGTTCTACGGCGGGCAAAGTTTCAAGGGCGCGGTCAAATTGTTCTGCGTTTTGCAATTCCATTGTTAGCGCAACAATATCGGCAAGCGCTTTTTCATCCTTTGGGTTTTCTTTTAAAGCGGCAATCAATTGGTTCTGGCTGAATTGAATCGGGTCGCGCAATTCCAAACTCAAAGCATTGGGGTTGCCCCACAAAAAATAAAGAAAAAGGGTGAATAAAGGCAAAATAAATAATAAAACCCAAGCTGTGGCAATCGCAGGTTGCCACGGTTTGGGCGAATCGGATGAAATGGCTTCTTCAAGAACGCGTTTTTTTAAATCCGCTGTTGCTTCTAAAAATTCCGATTCGCTTAAAACGCCTGCGGTTTTTTTGTATTTTAGTTTTTTCAGCTGGGTGCGCAAAATTGCCAAGTTGTCGTTGAAATCTTGGGTTTTTGGCGGAATAAAAAACGCGCGAAATAACACAAAAAAAACGCCTGCCAAAAGCAAAAACGCCAAAAAAGCAAAAAGCAAGACTTCACTCATCGCCTTTCTCCAAAAGTTCAGCGGCTTTTTGCAAAGCCTTTGAATCAGGTGTTGTGGCGGCAATGCGTTGGTTGCGTTTTTTGAAATAAAGCAAAAAAGCAATGAAACCGATGGCAAAAAAAACAGCAGGCGCTGCCCACAAAATCAGCGTGTTGGTTTTTACGGGCGGGTTGTAGCGCACAAAATCGCCGTAGCGTTCAGTCATAAAATCCAAAATTTGTGCGTCCGTTTTGCCGGTTTGAATCATCACACGGATTTCGTTTTTCAAATCCGTTGCCAAATCGGCATCCGAATCGGCAATGCTTTGGTTTTGGCACACCAAACAACGCAATTCGCTGGATAATTTTAAAAGCCGCGAGTCGGCATCATCAGGTGTTTGCGCAAACACCAAAAATGGGAAAAAAACGAATAAAAACAAAAGATTAAGACGCATTTTGTAACTCCGCAATGGCGGGGAGAATTTTATCTTTTAAAACATCTGCGGTGATTGGTCCCAAATGTTTGAAGCGAATGGTGTTGTTGGCATCTATCAAAAAGGTTTCAGGCACGCCATAAACGCCGTAATCTATGCCGACTCTGCCGTTTAAATCCAAAACGGATAAGGTATAAGGATTGCCACGTTCTAATAGCCACGCATTGGCGCGGGTGGTGGCTTGGATTTTTTCATCTTCTGGTGAAATTTTAGAAGAATCAATGGTTGCATCGCCACGAATTTCTTTGTAATTCAAACCGATGATGGGAATATTGCCGTTATTTTTTGCAAACTCAACCAACACGGAATGTTCCACGCGGCAAGACACACACCAACTTGCCCAAACGTTCAAAAGCCAGATTTTGCCTTTCATTTCAGCTGGGGAAAACGCGCGCGTATCGTTTAAAACAGGCAAGCGAAAATCAGGCGCAGGTTTGGCAATTAAAGCGGATGGAATATCGCGCGGGTTGAGCGTGAGCCCCATGCCCAATAAAATGACCAACAGCAAAAATGCGCCAAACAACAAAAAATAACGATTCATTTTTTAGCCTTTAAAAATGCGAATAAACCGCCGATTGCCATCAACAGCGCACCAGCCCACAACCATGAGATAAAGGGTTTGTAATAAACGCGCACAATCCAAGCGCCGTTGGTTTTTTCTGCATGGGCAGGTTCGGCAAGTGCTACGTAAATATCGCGCAAAATGTTGGCGTTGACGGCGGCTTCGCTCATTGGCATTGCAGAGGAATGGTAATTGCGTTTTTCAGGGTTGAGTGTGGCGATTTTTTGATTGTCTTTTTCCAACCAAAATTCGCCAACATAGGCGGTGTAATTGGGGCCTGTTTTTTGTGTAATACCTTTAAAAATCACCGAATAATCGGCAATTTCAACGTGATTTTCCACGGTCAACACCACATTTTTTTCAATTTCAAAGGTTGAGACCATTGCCGCGCCAAGCACAAAAACCGCCACACCCAAATGCCCCAGATGCATACCCAAAAAATCCAAGGGCAAAGGCGCTTGACTTTGTTTGATGCGGTTAAAAATATGCGCGAGTGCGCCAAAAAAAATCCAAAAAGCCAAAAACAACGCCAAAAAACTTGTGGTTTGGAATTTTTTGTAAATGGCTAAAAGGGCAGTGGCGGCAACAAGGCTTAAAACAAAAGGAATTGCCAATTTTTTAAGAATGGGGGATGAATCCGACTTTTTCCAGCGCAACCACACGGCAATGCCGATAAAGAACAATAATGGAAACACAATCGGCACGAATACGGCGTTGAAGTAGGGCGGCCCAACGGAGATTTTTCCCCATTGCAAAGCGTCTATTAAAAGCGGATACAAAGTGCCCAACAAAACCGTGCCGCAAGCAACGACTAATAAAATATTGCCTAAAAGTAAAAAACTCTCGCGTGAGATGAGCGAAAACCGCGCGCCCAAGCCCACTTTTGGTGCGCGTAAGGCAAATAAAAATAAGGATGAACCGATGACAAGGCTTAAAAAAATCAAAATAAACACGCCGCGTTTGGGGTCTGTGGCAAAGGCATGAACGGAGGTTAAAACGCCCGAGCGCACCAAAAATGTGCCTAACAACGACAAAGAAAACGCCGAAATTGCCAACAACACCGACCAATTTTTAAAACTGCCGCGTTTTTCCGTAACAAGCAAGGAATGCAAAAGCGCCGTGCCGATGAGCCACGGCATAAAAGAAGCGTTTTCTACTGGATCCCAAAACCACCAGCCGCCCCAGCCGAGTTCAAAATATGCCCACCACGAGCCAACCGCAATGCCAAGCGTTAAAAAAATCCACGCCAACAAGGTCCAAGGGCGTGATTTTTTAGCCCATTCTGTGTTGACTTTGCCTGAGATGAGCGCCGCCACAGCAAAGGCATAAGCCAAGGAAAAACCGACATAACCCATATAAAGCAAAGGCGGGTGAATAATCATTCCAATATCTTGCAAAAGCGGATTCAAATCGCGCCCGTTGAGTGCCATTGGCAACAAGCGATTAAAAGGGTTGGAGCTTGCCAAAATAAAGAGCAAAAAACCAAAAGAAATCAGCGCCAACACGCCCAACACCTGCGCACGAAAAAAGGGTGGAATGTTTTTGGAATTGCAAACAAAGGCAGCGCTCCACCAGCCCATCATCACAATCCAGAGCAAGAGCGAACCTTCATGCCCGCCCCAAATTGCCGCGAATTTGTAAAAAGCAGGGAGATTGTTGCCAGAATTTTGGGCAACGTATGCCACGGAAAAATCATCCGTTAAAAAAGCAAAAGCCAAGGCAGCAAAGGCGATTGTGGTTAAAAACGAGAGCGCCAAATTGGCGGGCGCTGCAAAATTCACCCAAGCCAAGCGGCCTTTTTGCGCGCCCAAAATCGGCAACACGCCCGCAGGCAAAGACAAAACCAATGCCAACACCAAGGCAAAATGTCCGAATTCAATAATCATTGTTGTGGTTTTTCTTGTAAGGTTTTTGCCAGCCCCCGCGCGTGTGCTTCTCCTAGTGCTTGGGCGGCTTCGGGCGGCATATAGTTTTCATCGTGTTTTGCCAAAACTTCTTGCGCCACAAATACGTTGTTTTCAATTCTGCCTTGCGCCACAACGCCTTTGCCTTCCGAAAACAAGTCGGGCAGAATGCCTTGGTAAATCACGGGAATATCGGTTTCGGTATCCGTTACCACAAAGTTTATTTTTAAGGAATTGGCTTCTCTTTTAACTGATTCATTTTTCACCATACCGCCCAAGCGAAAAACTTTGTTTTTTGGTGCTTTGCCAGCGGCAATGTCGGTGGGCGAAATATAAAAGGCAATGTTGCTGTTTAAAGCATTCAAAACCAAAGCGGCAATAGCGCCCAAAATGGCAAGTGCCACAGCGATGATGATTAGTTTTTTGTGGCGTAGTTTCATTTTTCCACGGTAAACAAATAATTTTTTTGAAGTTTAAAAGTCGCTCAAATGAAAAACTTTGATTTTTTCCAAAGTTTTGCGTGATTTTAATTTTAAAAGAACGACTTCTAGCGCCATTCCCAAAGCTGTTGCGCTCAAAGCGCCCCAAACGTATAAAGCATAACCGCCCATTGCAAAAAAGTCGGATACATTATTCCAATAAGGTGTGAGATTCATTTGGTTTCGCCTTTTACAACGATTTTTTTCACCCATTCGCTTGCCATTTCGCGCTCCAAAATAATGCGCCGCACGCGCATTAAGCTTGTGGCAAAGGCATACATCCAAAAGGCAAGCGACATCAACAACATTGCCCACAACATAATTGCGGCAATGGAAGGCGTTTTGCCGATTGCCACACTAGCGCCTTGGTGCAAGGTATTCCACCATTTGACCGAAAAATAAATAATCGGCACGTTGATGACCCCAACCAAAAGCAAAATTGCGCCTGCTTTATCCGCGCGCCTGACATCATCAATTGATGCAATCAATGCCCAATAGCCGATATATAAAAATAACAAAATCAATTCCGATGTTAGCCGTGCATCCCAAACCCACCACGTGCCCCACATGGGTTTGCCCCAAAAAGCGCCTGTCCAAAGGGATAAAAATGCCATCAAAGCGCCTGTGGGTGCAATTGCGCGGGTCATCATTGCCGATAATCGCGTGTTAAACGCCAAGCCAATTGCCGACCAAAAAGCCATTACCACATACAAAAACATACTCAGCCACGAGGCAGGCACATGCACGAAAATAATTCGGTAGCCTTCGCCTTGTTGAAAATCAATGGGCGCAACAATTAAGCCCAAATACAAACCCGCCGCAGCAAAAATAAACGCCAACACCCAAAAAATTGGAATGAGTTTTCCAGCCAAAGGATAAAAGGTTGCGGGGGAAGAAAAATAATAAAGTGATTTCATAACGCTATTCTAAGGCTAATTTTAAAGCGGCGGCACAGGCAAAGGGCGACAAAGAAAAAGCAGCAAGCGCCATTGCGGCAATTAAGGACAAATGCGCATCAAAAGCCATTTGGTCAAGTGCGGCATCTACTGCCAGCGCACCAAAGATTAAAACGGGAATATACAAAGGCAAAATAATCAAAGACACCAACACGCCGCTTGATCGCAAACCCAAAGTTAGCGCAGCGCCAATTGTGCCGATGGCTGATAACGCTGGCGTGCCGATTAAAAGCGTTAGCATTAAAACAAGCAAAGCATCAAAAGGCAAATCAAATTGAATGCCCAAAATTGGAGCGATAACACCCAATGGCACGCCTGATAACAACCAATGCGCCGTTGTTTTTGCCAACACCACAAAAGGCAAGGGCAAAGGCGACAAAGCCATTTGCGCCAGTGTGCCGTCAGCAAAATCATCCGCAAAAAGCCGAGGCAACGACAACAAAGTTGCAAGTAGTGCGGCAACCCACAAAATGCCCGGCGCCAAACGTTGCAACAGTTTTAAATCGGCACCAACGGCAAGCGGAAAAAGGCTTGCAACCATTATGAAGAAAAACAAAATCGCCCAAATGTCTGCGGCTCTTCGGCACGCCAACAAAAAATCCCGCGCGATGATTTTCAAAAAAATGGCCATTGTTAAAATTTTTTTGGTCTACCGTGGAAAAGCGCCGATTCTACGAAAAAACAGCGGTTTTTTAAAAAAAATCGGCGTTTACCGTGGAAAAACGCGCTTGAAACGAATTGGCTGAAACGTTTTTTAAAAAATGTGGTTTTCAATGAAAACGCCGATTTTAACGAATCAAAAAAGCAGAAAACGAGATTTTGCGCGTTTGTTTTTCAAAAAAAATTTTTGTTTACCGTGGAAAAACGCCGATTTTAAAGAATCAAAAAATTAAAAAAAAGCGTGTTTTAAAAGCGATTTTTTTAATGTGGCGATTTTAAGCGCAAATGCTTCATCGGTGCGCTGGCGGGTTTTAGTCCGTCTATTTTTTGGTGGGAAGTAAAAACCAACAAGCCGCCGTTTGCCGAATGCGCATTGATTTTTGCAACAAGCCATTCCAATGCTTGCGAATCCAATGCAACAAAGGGTTCATCCAACACCCACAAGCAGCGCGTATCAAAAGCCAAGCGCGATAAGGCAACGCGCCGTTTTTGTCCTTGGGATAAAAATTTGGCGGGCACATCCAAACGTTTTTTTAAATTGAGCGCAGCAAGTGATTGCACTGCCACATCCAAATGCAAGGCAATGCCTGCAATTTCGGCGGATATTTGCAAGTTTTCCAATGGCGTTAATTCTTCCTTGATGGCGTTGGAATGCCCGATAAAACAAAGGTTTTCTTTAAAATCGGGCGATTGGGCAATAGGCACATTGTTCCACAACACAACTCCAGAATCGGGCGTGGCAAGTCCCAACAAAATGCGCATTAAGGTTGATTTACCTGCGCCATTTTCGCCTTCAATATGTAGCATTTCGCCTGCGGCAAGCGAAAAACATACGTTGTTAAAGAGCGGCAGCGCGCCTCGCCAACAAGAAATATCCTGTCCACACAACTGCATTTTTTCAAAATTAAAAAAGGAAGGAATTTTAAGATTTTCCACGGTAAACCGAATGTTTTTTTGAAAATTTTGTAAGGTTTACCGTAGAAATTATTCAATATTTTGCACTTGTTCACGCATTTGTTCTATGAGAACTTTGAGTTGCATGGCGGCGCTCGTAACCTCGTTTGAAATGGCTTTGCTCGCCAAGGTGTTGGCTTCGCGCATCAATTCTTGCATCAAAAAATCCAAGCGTTTGCCGTGCGGCGCAGGGCTTTGGATAATGGTTTTTAAATTTTCAACATGCGCTTTTAAGCGGCTTAATTCTTCTGCGACATCTGTTTTTAAAAGCTGCACGGTAAATTCTTGCACCAAGCGTTCCTCGGGCAATTCGGCTGTTGAAAATTCCTTGAAGCGTTTTCGCATTTTTTCTTGCCACAACGCGTTGAGCGCGGGCAGATTTTCGTTTAAAAAGTTTAAAACATTGTCAATGGCAAGCGCTTTTTCTGTTAAAAAAGCAGCCAGTTGCGCGCCTTCGGTTTTTCGGCTTATTTTGAATTGGGCGAATATTTCAGTAAAAAGATTTTGAATATCAACAGCAAAATTGTTCTGCAATTCTCCAACATCTTGCAACACGCCGTCCAAATGCAAGAGTTCATAAGCGCTAAATTCGCGCAAATTGGGCAACTTGGCAGCCAGTTGCGTTTGCAATTTTAAATAATCGTCAATTGCCGATTCGTTTAAAAGCCGTTTGTTTTTTTGGGTTTCTCGCTGCCAATTAAAAACGATGCGCACTTTGCCGCGAAACAAATTTTGTTTGCAAAAATTGCGCAAAAATTCTTCCGATTCTATCGGCAATGCATCGCCTGAAAATTCAACGTCTAGCGCCCGATGATTGACGCTTTTGATGGTGATTGAAACCGATTCTTTTTTGCCTTCGGCAAAACCTGTCATACTTTGCATTTGTGGAACTCTTGGTAAAATAGCGCGTTTTAAAAATGAATTTTAGCTGATATAAAAAAATGGTGGCACAAGTCAATAGCGCACTGCCTAACGGCACACGTCTGGAAAATTATGTAATCGTCAAACAACTCTCATTAGGCGGGTTTTCTATCGTCTATTTGGCGCGGGATTTCAAAACCCGCGATGAAGTGGTTATCAAAGAGTTCTTGCCGAATAATTTAGCCTTGCGAATGGCAGGGGAAATGCGCCCGCAGGTCAATGAAATCAATCGCCCGCTATTTCGTTACGGCTTAAAATGCTTTTTTGAAGAAGGCAAGGCTTTGGTGAAATTGAATCACCCGAACGTAATACGCGTTTTGAATTTTTTCCGCGCCAACGGCACGGTTTATATTGTGATGAATTATGAAAAAGGTTTTTCATTGCATCATTACATCAAAAAACAACCAGTGGATGAAGCCTTTTTGCGCGATGTTTTTACGCGTTTGTTAGATGGTTTGCACGAAGTGCATGCGAATCATCTTTTGCATTTGGATATTAAGCCAGCCAACATTTATTTGCGCGAAGACCAATCGCCTGTGCTATTGGATTTTGGCGCCGCGCGGCAAATGTTGGAAAAAGCACCATTGGAATTAAAACCAATGTATACGCCCGGTTTTGCTTCTCCCGAGCATTATGGCGATCGTTCCAAGTTGGGCACGTGGAGCGATATTTATAGCATTGGCGCATCGCTTTACAACTGCTTATCCAAAGTTGTGCCGCCTGCGGCGGATGAGCGCCAAAAAAATGACACCTTAATGCCTGCAATGCGCCGTTGGGAAGGACAATACACCGATCGCTTTTTGGAGATTATTGATTGGTGTATGAATTTGAATTATTTGTATCGGCCGCAAACCGTGGCTGTTTTGCAAAAAGCCTTGTTGGATTTGCCCGAATTGCCGAAAAAAGGCGAAATTCAATGGGGCGAACTCTGGCGCAGCATTCGTAAAACTTTGAATACGGAATTGTAATGAGCTTTGAAATCTTCCAAGAAAGTCGACTCGGTCAACGCAAAAATAACGAAGACCGCGTGGGTTATTGTTATTCCAAAAATTCCGTGTTGATGGTAGTGGCGGACGGCATGGGCGGCTATGAACACGGCGAAGTGGCTTCTCAAATTACGCTTCAAACCTTAACAGACGTTTTTCGCCAAAAGGTTTTAAAAGGTTTTAGGGATCCAAAAGCCTTTTTGTTGGATGGCATTTTGGCTGCGCATCGGGCAATTACCGAATATGCGCTTGATCACTTCACCGATTTTCCGCGTTCAACCGTGGTTGTTTGTTTGATTCATAAAGAAAAAGCCTATTGGGCGCACGCGGGCGATTCGCGTTTGTATGTTTTGCGCAACGGGCAGGTTTTCTTTAAAACGCACGACCATTGCCGAGTCAATGATTTATTTGAAGCTGGGCAAATCACCGCCGAAGAAGCGCACAATCACCCCGACCGAAACAAAATTTACAGTTGTTTGGGCGGCACCATTACGCCGATTATTTCCATTTCCGACCCATTATTGATGAAAGCAGGCGATATTATTCTGCTTGCCACAGACGGGCTTTGGGGCAATGTTGATGACGCATCAATGATTAACGCCTTTGGCACGCAGCCCTTTACCGATTCAATGAGTCATTTGTTGGATTTGGCAGAACAAGGTGGCGGCAAGTTTTGCGATAACTTATCAACCGTGGCGCTTTTGTGGGATGGCGAGGTCTCTGAATACAGCATTACGCCTGAGGACTTGGCGAAAAATGAAGTGAAGATGGAAAAAGCCGAGCCTTATGCCCAAGATGTTGCCGCCGTGGAAGAAAGCAACAATGAAGCACCACCCGAGGTTGCGCGCGAAATTGAAGACGTGTTTGCCGATTTGCGCGCTGTTTTGGAAAAAAATCAACCCAAAAAGCCCAAGAAAAACAACAAGATTTTCTACCCACGGCGCTAAAATTGTTTGGGTTGACCGTGGAAAAAATAAGCAATTTGCCGTTTGAATGGTTGTTGGGTTTGCGTTATACGCGTGCGCGGCGGCGCAACCATTTTATTTCGTTTATTTCGGTTATCGCTATTTTGGGCATTGCCTTGGGTGTGGCGGCGTTAATCGTTGTTATGTCGGTGATGAACGGTTTTCAAAGCGAATTGCGCGAACGCATTTTGGGCGTGGTCTCCCACATTCAAGTTAGCGCCATGGATGGCCATTTAAGCGATTGGCAAAAAGTTCGCCAAAACGCTTTAAAACACCCCGAAGTTTTAGCCGCCGCCCCTTTTGTGCAATCGCAGGTGATGATTTCATCTTCCCGCGCAAAAGGCGCCATTGTTCGCGGCATTGACCCAACCTTGGAAGAAGGCGTTGCGGCATTTGCGCAATCCATGAAAAAAGGGCAATACGAGGCTCTAAAACCGGGCAGTTTCGGCGTTATTTTGGGCGAAGATTTGGCGCGAGCAATAGGCGTAGGTTTGGGCGATTCGGTGATGATGATTGCGCCTGATGCGGACATTTCCATCGCAGGAATTTTGCCAAGAATGAAGCGGTTTTCTGTTGTTGGCATTTTTTCGGTTGGTATGTATGAATACGATTCAGGTTTGGTGTTGATGAATCTTGCCGATGCGCAGGTTTTTTTCAAAATGGACAATGCCGTCTCTGGCGTGCGTTTGAAAACGCGCGATTTGTTCCGCGCGCCCGCCATTGTTTTGGACTTGGCTCAAACCCTAAACACGCACGCGTGGCTTACCGACTGGACGCAAAGCCATGCGAATTTTTTTCGCGCCGTGCAAATTGAAAAAACAATGATGTTTATCATTTTGTCTTTAATTGTTGCTGTTGCCGCTTTCAACTTGGTTTCCACTTTGGTAATGGCGGTAACAGATAAAGAATCGGATATTGCCATTTTGCAAACCTTGGGCGCTACGCCCCGTTCAATTATGTTGATTTTCATTATTCAAGGCGCCATTTTGGGTATTTTTGGTTTGGTTCTTGGCATTGCAGGCGGCGTGGCGCTTGCTTTGAATATTGATGTGGTTGTGCCTTTTATTGAAAACCTTTTTAACGTGCAATTTTTATCCAAAGAGGTTTACTACATTTCCGATTTGCCAAGCGAATTGCATTGGCAAGACGTTTTTGGCGTTGCGCTAATGGCGCTTGTTTTGGCTTTTGTTGCAACGATTTACCCAAGCTACCGCGCATTAAAAATCAACCCTGCCGATGCTTTGCGCTATGAATAACGAAATTGTTTTATCTGCCGAAAATTTGCACAAAACCTTCCGCGTGGCAGGTCAGCGCGTTTTGGTTTTAAACGGCATTTCGTTGGTGTTAAAAGCGGGCGAATTTTTGGTTATCACAGGACCTTCTGGCGCAGGAAAATCAACCTTGTTGCATTTGTTGGGCGGTTTGGAAAAACCAGACTCGGGTGCGGTTTTTTTAAAAGGTAGCGCACTTTCCGCTTTAAAACCCAAAGATTTGAATGCGTGGCGCAATCAATATTTGGGCTTTGTTTATCAATTCCACCATTTGTTGCCGGAGTTTTCCGCCTTGGAAAATGTGGCAATGCCTTTGATTATTCGGCGAATTGAGCGCCGCGAAGCGGCGCGCAAGGCGGCGGCAATTTTGGAAAAAGTGGGCTTAAAACAGCGCTTTAATCATCGCCCATCGGAATTATCTGGCGGCGAGCGCCAACGCTGCGCCATTGCGCGCGCAATGGTGGGCGAGCCCGCTTGCATTTTGGCAGACGAGCCAACAGGCAATTTGGATTCCAAAACCGCAATAGAGGTTTTTCAATTATTAAAAAGCTTGTGTGCAGAAAAGGGGCTTGCTTTAATCATCGTAACCCATGACGAAAAAATCGCAGCTTGCGCCCAAAAACGCTTTCAACTTTGAAAAAAAGCAATTTTCCACGGTCAACGCAGATTTTTTTTGAAAATTTTAAAAGGTTGACCGTGGATTTTAAGCAGAAAGCATTTGGATTTATTTAAAAAAATCCACGGTAAACGTGAAAAAAATTTGACGTTTACCGTGGAAAATCGTTATTTTTAAGCAGATTCAAGGCGAAGGTTGGTGGGCGTGCGTTGGTTTTGGTCGGCGAGCAATTCTTTGATATCTAAAATCAACACGATTTTGCCGTTAGAAAGTGTGGTTACTCCCGCAATGCCTTTGGGACGAAAACCTTCCAAAGATTTCACCACGGCATCGTCCCGCCCAACAAAGCTATCCACGCTCAAAATAAAACTGCGGTCTGCCGTTTGCACAAAAACGCCGTATTCCGGGTAGCGTTCTTGCTCCCACCCCAAAAGAGAAACGAGCGAAATAACAGGCAACACTTCGCCGCGCACCACCAAAGTTTCTTTGCCGCCTACTTCTTGAATGCTGTCGCGAAAAATTGGCAAAATTTCGCGCACCAGCGACAAGGGCAGGGCAAAGGGTTGGTCGCCCAACTGCACAATTAAAACAGGCAAAATGGCAAGCGTTAAAGGCAACGAAATTACAAAAACCGAGCCTTTGCCCAACTCCGAACGGATTTCAACCGAACCGTTCAATTTTTGAATGTTGGTTTTAACAACATCCATCCCCACGCCGCGCCCAGAAACGCTGGATATTTGCGTTTTGGTGGAAAATCCGGGTAAGAAAATTAAATTCAAACTTTGGCGGTCGTCCAAAGTGTTGGCTTCTTCCTCAGAAATTAAACCTTTTTCAATGGCTTTGGCGCGGATGGTCTCAGGGCTCATCCCTTTGCCGTCATCGGCAATCATCAACACAATGTGGTCGCCTTCTTGGCGGGCTTCCAAGCGCACCAAGCTTTTTTCAGGTTTGCCTGATGCGCGGCGCTCTTCGGGCGTTTCAACACCGTGGTCGACGGCGTTCCTAACCAAGTGAATCAACGGATCCGCCAAGTCTTCAATCATCGTTTTGTCGACTTCGGTTTCTTCACCCGCCATCACCAATTCAATGTTTTTGCCCATTTGGCGCGCCAAATCCCGCGCGATGCGTGGGTATTTTTGAAAGAGTCTGCCAATGGGTTGCATGCGGGTTTTCATCACGGAATTTTGCAAATCCGAGACCAACAAATCCAGTTGATTGACCGCTTGATCCAATGCGTGCAAAGTTTCGGTATCGTTTTTGCCAGCCAAAATATCGCTTCTTAAACTGGTGAGCCGATTTTTGGTCAAACCAATTTCGCCCGACAAATTCAAAACTTGGTCAAGCCGCGCAGTATCCACCCGAATGGTTGTTTCGCGGTTGGATTCAGAGGCGCGCCGCGCCGCACCATTTGCGGCAGGCGCGGCGGATTTTTTGGTTGGTGCGGTTGCCGCCGCCGCAGGCGTGGGAACGCTGGTGGACGCAGGCGTTCCTGTTGTTTGGGCTGGCGTGGCATTGTTCGCTGTGATGGCGGCGTGAACGGCATTCCAATCGGGCTCGTTTGAGTTGCCCGAAGCAGGTGCAGGCGTAGTAGAAGTTGCCGCAGGTGGTGTTGGCGCGGCAGATGCGCTAGCCGTAGCCGCCGCAGGCGCGGCTTTGCCTGCCACGGCGGCTTGCAAAGCCGCCAAAATGTTGGGGGCGGCGGGTTTTGGTTGTATGCTTTGTTGGAGTTCATCAAACATGGCGTGCACGCCTTGGGTTGCCGCCATAATGGTGTCCATCAACTCGGGGGTAAGTGATAGCTCGCCGTTCCTCAATTTGTCAAAAATGTTTTCCGTTAGCTGGCACAAGGTAACAAGTTCTGTGGCGTTCAAAAAGCCTGCACCGCCTTTGATGGTGTGGAAACCGCGGAAAATGTCGTTCAACAAATTGTGGTCGTCCGGGGCTTTTTCCAAGTCCACAAGTTTGTTATCCACATCGCCCAACAGGTCATAGGCTTCTTGCAGAAAGTCCTGCAACAATTCTTCCATGCCGGCAAAATCGCTCATGTTTGTTCTCCCTTAAAAGCCAAGGCTATCCAAGAGCTCATCGACTTGTTCTTGATTCACCACCACATCCGTTCGGCCTTGTGCGTTGATGACAGGTCCTTGCAACATACTGCTGACCTCTTCGGTTTTCTTCGTTTCTGGCACAACTTGCAACAAGACGCTCATCAAACTTGTTTCTAGATCTTGGGTAACTTCAATGATTTTTTTAATCACCTGACCGGTTAAATCTTGAAAATCTTGCGCCATTACAATTTCCATCAACTGCGCGTGCAACATGGCGTTTTTGGTTTTGAGGTCTTCGTTTAAGAATTTTTTGGTATCCAGCGCCAACTGCCGCAAACCGTTTGAATCCAAGCGATTCGCAAATAAATCATCCCAACGCTTGGATAGCGCCGCCGCAGAATTATTCACTTGTTCTAATAACGGATTGGCAATATCCGTGGCGTTTAAAACGCGCCCTGCCGCTTGTTCGGTAAGATTGGCCACATACGCCAAGCGCGCTTTGGTATCGGGCATAGCCGACATATTTTTTTCTAACATTTTGTCGTAACCCAACTGCCCCAAAGTATCGTGCAAAGAACGGGTCATTTGCCCCAGTTGATTAAAAACGTTTTCTTGGGTATTAGACCAATTTTCCACGGTAGACGCGGAATTTTTTTGAGAATTGGAAGAAGCGCTCGCGGCAGTTGCAGCAGGCTCAGCGGGATGATTGTTGGCAGCAATGGAATCAAATAAGGCTTCTAATTCGTCAGAATCGTTGGTGGCAGTCATTGTGGTTGCTCCTTATTTGCCCATTTTTTCAAAAATTTTGTTGAGTTTTTCGGACATCGTGCCTGCTGTAAAAGGCTTGACAATGTAGCCGCTGGCACCCGCTTGCGCAGCCGCAATGATGTTTTCTTTTTTGGCTTCCGCCGTTACCATCAAAACGGGCAGATTTTGCAAAGCGGGCGTTGCGCGGATATTTTGCAAAAGGGTTAAACCATCCATATTCGGCATATTCCAGTCGGTCACCACAAAATCAAAGCCGCCTGCGGAGAGTTTTTCCAACGCCACTTTGCCGTCTTCGGCTTCGTCTACGTTGGTGTAACCCAATTCTTTCAACAAGTTGCGCACAATGCGGCGCATGGTGGAAAAATCATCCACCACCAAAAATTTAGTTTGGGGATTTGCGGCCATTTTGCCTTACTCCTTTTCTATTATTTTTTAACGCTCCAACAATGGGCGCAAGGTATCTGCCAGTGCCACGGCATCAAATTTTGCCACATAGGCATCCACGCCAACGTTTTTGCCCATTGACCGATTTGCTTCTGATGACAAGGACGAGTGCATAATCACCGGCACGTCTTTAAAGCGTGCGTCAGCTTTGATGTTTTTGGTTAAAACATAACCGTCCATCTCCGGCATTTCGGCATCCACCAAAATCAAGCGCACTTCATCGCGCATATTGCGCCCGGTTTGTTGAACGTGCATGGCAATGGCTTGAAGGCGCGTCCAAGCTTCTTGTCCGTTGGTGGCGTGTTTGTGGCGCACGCCCAATTTATCCAACACTTCGGCAATTTTGCGCCGAGCAACAATTGAATCATCCACAAAAAACACACACGCATCGGAATCAATTTGCGCTGGTGGAATGTCGCTAATCATCGTATCGCCAAAGGCGTTGGTTAAAATTTGTTCCACATCCAAAATGGAGACCAAATTGCCGTTGTCAAGTTCAATCACAGCAGTAATCAAACATTGATTAGACGACAACACGCTTTCAGGCGCTTTAACGCGGTCCCAGTCGACTCGGATGATGCGGTCAACTTCGTTTACCAAAAAGCCAAGCGTGCGTTGCGAATATTCTGCCACCATCATTGTTTTGCCCAAACCTTCAGGCGCATCGGTAAGCTGCAAAAAGGCGGAGATGGATAAAACTGGAATGGCGTTACCGCGCAACGACACCAAACCTTCCACGCCGTGTGGCATATTCGGGGTTTTGGTGATATGCGGTGTGCGGCTGACTTCTCTGACCTTAAAAACATTAATACCAAAGATTTCCTTGGTGCCCAAGTTGAAGAGCAAAATCTCCATTTTGTTGGAGCCTGCCAAACGCGTGCGGGCATCAACCGTTGCCAATAGATTTTTATTTTCGGTTTGTTCTTCCATCAAAATCTCCTAGGAAATCGCCTTCAAGCGCCGTGCCAAGGTTTCAGACAAGCGCAAGGGGTCAAACTTCGGCACGTATTCATCCACGCCTACGGATTTGCCTAATTCCTGATTGGATAAGCTGGATAAGCTTGAGTGCATAATCACTGGAATGTCGTTCAAACGCGGGTCGGTTTTGATTTTTTTGGTCAAAATGTAGCCGTCCATCTCCGGCATTTCAATGTCGGTTAAAACAAGTGCCACGCTATCTCGCGCACGTTTGCCGGTGCTTTGCTCCAAGTTGGCAATTTTGTCTAATTCTTCCCAAAGCAGGCGACCGTTTGCGGCACCAACGCCTTTCACACCCATTGTCTCTAATGTTTTGGCGATTTGTTTTCGTGCCACGCTCGAGTCATCACAATAGTAAACCGTTAAATCGTGGCGGTTCAATTCTTCAACACCGCGGAAGGCAATATCGTTGTCAATGGAAGTTGTTTCAGACAAAACTTTTTCTACGTCCATCAGCATCACAAGCCGACTGTCTTCTAATTCTGTAACAGCCGTTACCAATCCACCCGTTTGCGCCGTCAACATCTCTGGCGGCACGCACATTTTGGACCAATCCAAACGCAAAATGGTATCCACGCCTTCCACCAAAAAACCCTGCGTGTGGCCGGCGTATTCGGTAACAATTAAAATCTCGCGCGGAGTCGTTACCGGAATGCCTGCGTATTTGGCCAAATCAATCACTGGCACCAACACACCACGCAAACTCACCATTCCTTCTACCGCCGCAGGCATATCGGGAGCGGCGGTAATCGTCGGGGTGCGCATGACTTCGCGCACTTTAAAAACATTGATTCCATAAGTTTCTCGGCGATTGGTGCGGGGGTCGACCCCCAAATAAAAGAGCAATATCTCCAGCTTATTCGTGCCCGCCAACTTGGTGCGGGCGTCGATACTTTTGAGCAAATCCGACATGCCAATCCCCAAACGATTGTAAAAATATGCGTTAGTTTAAACCAACACGCCTTTTAATAAAACACCCCCACGGTAAACCTTTATTTTTTTCAAAAAAAGAGGCGTTTACCGTGGATAAAAAAAACGGCGAAGATTTTCGCCGTTTTTTTGTTTTGTTTGTAAATTTTTACATCCGCTCAAAAATAGCGGCAATGCCTTGGCCGCCGCCGATGCACATCGTTACCAAACCGTATTTGCCACCTGTGCGTTGCAATTCATAAAGCGCTTTGGTTGCCACAAATGCGCCCGTGCAGCCCACCGGATGCCCCAAAGCAATGGCGCCGCCATTGGGGTTGGTTTTGGCTGGGTCAAAGCCCAATTCATTTGCCACGGCACAAGCTTGTGCGGCAAAGGCTTCATTGGCTTCAATCACATCCATTTGGTCTAAACTTAAACCGGCTTTTTTAAGCGCCAAGCGCACGGCGGGAACAGGACCAATGCCCATAATTTCATGCGGCACGCCTGCCACAGCATAAGAAACCAAACGTGCCATCGGTTTTTGACCAGCGGCTTTGGCGGCTTCTTCGGAAGCCAACACAAAAAAGCATGCGCCATCATTGAGCGATGAAGCATTGCCCGCGGTTACCGTGCCGTCTTTTTTGAAAACAGGTTTCATTTTGGCTAATTTTTCTAAGGTAACTTCTTTGGGATTTTCATCCACATTGAACACCACATCGCCTTTGCGGGTTTTTAAAGTGATATCCACAATTTGCGATTTAAAATGGCCAGCTTTAATGGCGGCAGCGGCACGCGTTTGCGAAGTTAAAGCCAATTCATCTTGCATTTGGCGCGTAATGCCGTATTTTTCTGCGACATTTTCAGCGGTAACACCCATATGCCCAACACCAAATGGGTCGGTTACAACTGACACCATACCGTCAAAAGCGCTCACATCGCCCATGCGTGCGCCCCAACGCAAATTAGGCAACATATAAGCCGCACGCGACATGGATTCCACACCGCCGCCAATGCCGTATTGCACTTCGCCCAACATAATTTGTTGTGCGGTGGTCACAATGGCTTGCAAACCCGAAGAACACAAGCGATTGACCGCCATTGCAATGGAATTGTTTTCATCACAACCAGCATTGACCGATGCCACGCGTGCCACATAAGCATAACGTTTATCGGTGGGCATGGTGTTGCCAACGGTCACATATTCAATGGCCTTGGGATCCACGCCGGAACGCGCAATGGCTTCTTTCATCACCACCGTGGCCAATTCACAAGGTTCCATATCTTTCAAAGAACCACCATAAGCACCGATTGCAGAACGCACAGCACTCAAAACCACAACGTCTTTACTCACGCTTTTCTCCTATAAGAGTTAAACAACAAAAAAACGCCCGACCATCTCAATTAGAAATAGCAGGAAACAAAAAAACAACCACATACCAAACATGCGGTCAACCAAGCTCTCGCCGTGCAAAAGCACGGCTGATGGATTTTGGAAGTCGTCATTTTTTAAGGCTAATGCGGCTTTGCCAGAATCCGACAAAAATGCGGCGTTTTGTGCCATTGTCATCAAACAATCGGTTTTTGCCTTTGCCATGGCGCCTTCAAAATGCCCCATCAACGCATAACCGAATATGGTGATGCGAGATGGCAACCAGTCCATATAAACGAATATTGTCCAACTAAAACGCCAAAAAGGCGAGTCGCTTTCTTCAAAAACTTCAATTTTTTGCGCAAGCGATTCGGCAATTCTATAAAAAAGTGCGCCTGCTGCTCCAAAAATTAAGAAAAAATAAAGCGGCGCAAAAAAATGCCGATGCGAATCAATTAAACCCTGATTGAGTGTTTCTTCTGCAATTTTTGCGTTATCTTCATGCACGGTTTCTTCTTTTGGAATGCCGTTCATTTTTTGCCAACGGATTAAATTTTGCCGCGCGGATTCAACATGCGCGCCATTAAAATCTGAAACAATTTTGATATAAAGATTCTGGCGCGGCAAAAAATCCAAGGATACCCAAAGCAGAACCACGTTAAAAACCAAAAACACCCAAAAGGCGCCGTTATCTACCCAAAAGGAAAGAATAAAAAGCAAAAGGGCAGGCAATATGCCAACAAACCAAGCCAGTGGCGCATCGCGTTTGTGGCCGGTTTCAAAACGGGAAAATAGCCACATTTGCAGACGCATTAGAATTTTTCGCGCATCAAATGGGAAGAAATGCGCCAAAACCACCGCCAAGATTATTGACAAGAAACTCATCTGCGGATTGCCACCTTGAAGAATGCAAAAAGGGTAACACAATTTAAACCCAATCGCATAATTTGCGATTTTCTTAAAATAAATTAAAAGTTTTGCAATTTTCCACGGTAAACCTTTAAAAACTTTCAAAAAAACTTTTTGTTTACCGTGGATTTTTAACTGGGATAAACGGAAAAAATAAGGGCTAAAAGGCGCATAAGAAAAGCAATAGCTGGCAACATTATGCTGTTCAAAATGTTGGTGAAAAGCAAAATTAAAATAATCCAAAAGCCATAAGGTTCTATTTTGTTGAGAATTGCAGCAAGCGGTAGCGGCAACCAACCCACCGCGATTCTGCCGCCATCCAAAGGCGGAATTGGAATTAAATTTAAAACGATTAAAACCAAATTCACCAAAATACCGCTACCCGCCATCGCCACCCAAAATGTGGCATTGTTTGTGCCGTTTAAAAAGCAGAGTTTTAAAATCATCGTCCAAAAAAGCGCCATTGCCAAGTTGGCAGCGGGGCCAGCCAGCGCCACCCACGCCATATCGCGCCGCGGGTTTTTAAAAAATTGTGGATTAACCGGCACAGGCTTGGCATAACCAAACAAAAAACTACCGTTGCTAAACAACAAAATCAAAACAGGTATCAAAACCGTGCCGATGGGGTCAATGTGGCGGATGGGATTTAAAGTAATGCGCCCCATTTGTTCGGCTGTTGGGTCGCCAAAGTAGCGCGCCACATAGCCGTGCGCTGCTTCATGCAACGTGATTGCCAAAATCACTGGTATGCTGATGGTTAAAATATTTTCAAGCATTGTTTATTCTTAAAAAGTTTTGAAAATGCGCCAAGTTGCTCTGCGCTCAACAATCGCAAAAGAAGCATTTTCTAACATTTCGCCCAAACGCCCAAACGATTTTCTACTATTGTTAAAAAATTGTTTTCTTAACATTTTGCTTAAAAAGAGTTGATAAATGGCAAATTTAAAAATCCACGGTCAACGGCTAAAAAATTTTAAAAAAAATCAACGTTTACCGTGGAAAAACGCCAATCGTTATTTTTTAATATTTTTTTATTTTTGAAACGGCGAAACATCGCCGGCGCCGATGCGGATGATTTCAGGCGCAGCGCTTGTTAAATCAATCACCGAGGTTGGAATAACGCCGCAATGGCCGGCGTCCAACACCCAATCAATCATATTGTTTAAGCGCTCGCCGATTTCCCAGCCTTGCGTCAAAGGCTCAGAGTCGCCCGGTAGTTGTAAGGTAGCGCTTAGCATTGGTGCGTTTAGTTCTTTTAATAAACCTTGCGCCACAGCATGTGCGGGAATGCGAATGCCAATGGTTTTGCGTTTGGGGTGCATCACGCGGCGCGGCAATTCTTTGGAGCCTTCTAAAATAAACACATAAGCGCCCGGTGTGGCGGCTTTGAGCAAACGGTAACATTGGTTATCAACTTTGGAATATTGGGCAATTTCGGATAAATCCCGCACCATTAAGGTCAAGTGGTGGCGCGGGTCAAGTTGCCGAATTTCGCGAATGCGGTCAATGTTGCCTTTGTCGCCCAAGGCGCACGCCAAAATGTAGGAAGCATCGGTTGGCAAGGCAATCAGCGCGCCTTGGCGCACCACTTCTGCCGCTTGCTTCAAAAGCCGCGGCGCGGGGTGTTCGGGGTGAATTTGCACAATGCGCGTCATTTTAAAATCTCAAAAAAAATCGGTGTTTACCGTGGAAAAAAGCGCTAATTCTACAAAATAGCGCGCGCCTAAGGACAAAATTTCATCGTTAAAATCGTAATGCGGGTTGTGTAGCGGTGCGGAATCGCCGTTGCCAATCCATGCGTAACAACCGGGTTTTTCATCCAACATAAAGGCAAAATCCTCCGAGGTCATTGCGGGGTTGGCTTGGGTTAAAACATTTTCTTTGCCAAAAACTTGTTGGGCAACATTTTGCGCAAATTGCGTGGCTTTGGAATGGTTGATGGTTGGCGGATAATGCGGTGTTAAATGCGCTTGCACCAAAACGCCAAAACCCGCCGCAATGCCTTCTGCCATTTGGCGAATCTTGGGGAGAATGGTGTTTTCCAAAAGCGCTTTGTCAAAATAGCGCAGCGTTCCAGTTAGTTTTGCCACAGGCGGCAACACGTTAAAAGTATCGCCCGCATGAAATTGTGTAATGCTCAACACAAGCGGGTTTTGCGCCGATTTTTGCCGTTGAATAAAAGCTTGAAGCGTTGTAACAAAACTTGATGCCGCCAAAATCACATCATCGCCTTCAAAAGGCAAAGCGGCGTGGCAAGTGCGCCCAGAAAATTCAAATGCCACGTGGCAATTTCCTGCCATAATTGCGCCCGGGAACAACGCCATTTTGCCCGCTGCAAGCCCCGGCCAGTTGTGCAGTGCAAAAACGGCGCGGCAGGGAAATTGTTCAAATAAGCCGTCCTCAATCATTGCTTTTGCGCCTGCTCCGCCTTCTTCGGCAGGTTGAAAAATGAATGCCACGTTGCCTTTGAAGTCTTGCGATTCGGTTAAGATTTTTGCCGCTTTTAAAAGCATTGCCATATGCCCATCGTGCCCGCAGGCGTGCATTTTGCCAAGATTTATAGAAGCGTAGGGTTTTTCGGTTTTTTCTAAAATTGGCAAAGCGTCCATGTCGGCTCTTAAACCGATCAAGGGCGCAGAGTCGCTTCTTTTTAAGTGCGCAACCACGCCCGTTTTGCCAAGATTTTCTACAATCGGCAAACCTAATTTTTTCAAAAAATCTGCCACAAAAGCGGCTGTGGCGTTTTCTTCATAAGCCGTTTCAGGATGCGCGTGCAAATGTTGGCGAATGTTTTTCATTTTAAAAGTTCCTCCAAGCGTGCCATGTGGTCAAGGTTGGCGTGGTGGTAAGCGGATTTCACATAGTCTGCCAAATGCGCGTGTTCATTTGCCAAATCGCTGGTTTCATAAGCAAAGGTTAAGGCAAAACCTTGGGATTCATCGCCTTCAATGGTGATGGTTAAATTGCCGCTCACATGCTCGCCCGAAGGAATTACATCAAAGGACAACCACGTTTCTTCTTGCCAGCGCACAATGTCGCGCACCACAATGTTGTTGGCAAAATGCAAGCGGCGAAAAATGGCATCATTTTTTCGTTCCACAATCGCAAAATTTTCCAGTGCGGCTAAAAATTGTGCGGGGTTTTCCACGCGCTCCCACAAGGCGCGCCACAAGTTGGGTCTGGTGGATTTGGCTTGAAGTTGTAAAGTTTCTTTAAAAATCATCGTGGTAGACTGCGCAAAATGATGGCATTAGAAAAAATTTTACAAAAAGAAGGCTTTGGCACGCGCCGCGCCTGCCGCCGTTTGATTGAAAGCGGCGCAGTGAAAGTTCAGGGCATTGTTTGCCAAAATCCAAGTGCGCTATTTTCTCAAAAAAATTTGCCGTTGACCGTGGAAAACTGCGATTTTTTAGCAAAAGAAAAGGTCATTTTGGCGTTCAACAAACCCGTGGGCGTGGAATGTTCGCAAAAATCTTTTCACCAAAGCATTTTTTCTTTAATGCCGCAACGCTTTGTTAATCGCGCAATCCAGCCGATTGGGCGCTTGGATGTGGCAACATCTGGCTTGATTTTTTTAACAGACGATGGGCAGTTGAATCATTTTTTAACTCTTCCTAAAAACAAAATCCCGCGTGTTTATATTGCCGAATGCGCCGAACCGTTGGCAGAAAACGCTTGTGCGCGCTTAAAAAAAGGCATTTTGTTGAAAAACGAAAAAATAAAAACCATCGCCGAATCGGCAGAATTGTTGGATGAAAAAACGCTCAAAATCACGCTTTCAAGCGGCAAATACCACGAAGTGCGGCGCCTTGTCGGCGCGCTCAATAATCGCGTTGTGGCTTTAAAACGCGTGGCTTTTGGCAAATTTTTTCTACCCGATGATTTGGCGCTTGGCGAATTTTTGGAAATAGAAAAGGATGCAATTTTATGATGACGCTTACCGAAATCCGCTACGTTGTGGCATTGGCGCACGAAAAGCATTTTGGGCGCGCGGCTTCGCGTTGTTTTGTCAGCCAACCGACTTTGTCTTTGGCGATTAAAAAAGTGGAATCTCGCTTAAATGCGGCGTTGTTTGAACGTATGGCAGAAGGTGTGAGTTTAACGCCTTTTGGTCAGAGCTTTTTGCCGCAAGCCGAGCGGGTTTTAGAAGAAGCCTTGCATTTAAAAGAATTGGCGCAAACGGCAGCCAACCCGTTATCTGGCCCGCTTCGCATTGGCGTGATTTATAGCGTAGCGCCGTATTTGTTGCCGCCTTTGGTTGTTGCTATGCACCAAACCGCGCCGCAAATGCCGCTTTTTTTAAAAGAAGATTTCACCCAACAACTTATTTTTGATTTAAAAAGCGATGCCATTGATATTGCCATTTTGGCTTTGCCAATCAATGAGCCCGGTTTGGTAACCAAACCGCTTTATGAAGAAGATTTTTGCGTGATTGCGCCCAAAAATCACCCATTTAGCAAACACAAAAAAATCAAACGCGCTATGTTGGATGAAGCGCCCGTTTTGTTATTAGGACAAGGCAATTGTTTTCGCGACCAAGTGTTGGAATCCTGCCCGAATTTGAATAAAAATGAACAACCTTTGAGCGGCATTGAAGGCAATTCATTGGAAACCTTGCGCTATATGGTGGCAAGTGGCGTGGGCGTGGCGATTGTGCCGATGAGTGCGCTCAACCCCAAAATGCAAAAAAACGATTTGATTTGCAGCATTGCCTTTGCTGAACCTGTGCCAAGCCGCACCATTGCGCTTGTGTGGCGGGTGAGTTTTCCGCGCACTCAAACAATAGACGTTTTGCAATCCGCCATTTTGTCTTGCCCTTTGTTTGGCGTTCGGGCTTTAACAAAATGATAAAATGGCGACTTTTTTTAGCCAAGCGAGTCATTATGAACAACGCCCTTTTTGAATCCGACATTCAAAGTTTAAATCTTATTAACCGCGGCAAAGTGCGCGATATTTACGCCATTGATAGCGAAAAAATGCTCATCATCACCACCGACCGCTTATCTGCTTTTGATGTGATTTTGCCCGACCCGATTCCTTTAAAAGGTTCGGTGTTAACGGCAATTTCCAATTTTTGGTTTGATAAATTAAGCGATATTACTCCGAATCATTTAACCGGCATTGCGCCAGAAGATGTGGTAATGCCTAACGAAATTCCACAAGTTAAAAACCGCGCCGTTGTGGTGCAACGCTTAAAACCCTTGCCACTGGAAGCTGTTGTGCGCGGTTATTTGATTGGTTCAGGCTACAAAGATTACATGGCAACGGGTGCTGTTTGTGGCATTGAATTGCCGCGCGGTTTGGTGCTGGCAAGCAAATTGCCACAAACGATTTTTACGCCAGCCACCAAAGCCGAAGTAGGCGCACACGATGAAAATGTTTCTTTTGAGATCATCATTCAAAATATTGACAAAGCCTACGGCGATTTTTTAAAAACCCACGGCACCAACGCCGAAGAAATTGCCCATTCTGTTCGCGCCAAAGCCGTGGAACTCTACGAAGTGGCGGCACTGCACGCCGAAGACCGCGGCATTATCATTGCCGACACCAAGTTTGAGTTTGGCTTGGATGAAAACGCCAAACTAATTTTGATGGACGAAGCATTAACGCCCGACTCATCGCGCTTTTGGCCGGCGGATATGTGGGTGGAAGGTCAAAACCCGCCATCTTTTGACAAACAAAGCGTGCGCGATTATTTAGAAACGCTTGATTGGAACAAAAAAGCGCCCGGGCCAAAATTGCCTGATTCCATCATTCAAATGACCTCTGAAAATTACGTGATGGCTTTTGAGCGCTTGACCGCTTTATCCAAAGACGATTTGTTTTGATGATTTTCCACGGTAAACGCAAAAAAAATTTCAAAAAAATGCAAGGTTTACCGTGGAATTTGGCGCAAAAAAACGGCGCAAAGGAATAAAAATGCACAAAATTTTGATTTTGGATTTTGGCTCGCAATTTTCTAAACTCATCGCGCGGCGCGTGCGGGAGTTGCAGGTTTATTGCGAAATTCACCCGTTTGACGTCTCTGAATCCTTTATCCGCAATTTTGCGCCCAAAGGCATTATTTTGTCGGGCGGACCAAATTCCGTTAATGATAGCGACTTCAAAGCGCCTGAAATTGTTTTTAAACTGGGCGTGCCGGTTTTAGGCATTTGCTACGGTATGCAAACAATGGCAACACAGTTGGGCGGTGCGGTTGAAAAATCCGCCACGCGCGAGTTTGGTTCTGCGCGCATCAATATTTCTGCCGAATCGCCTTTGTTTTCTTCGGTTTTGGAGGGCGCCAACTTTTTGGACGTTTGGATGAGCCACGGCGACAAGGTTGTTGCCGCGCCAAGCGGTTTTAGCATCATCGCGCAAAACGAATCTTGCCCTATCGCCGCTTTTGCCGATGAAACCCGCCATTTTTACGGCTTACAATTCCACCCCGAAGTAACGCACACTTCACGCGGTGAGGCGATTTTTGAATCCTTTTTGCATACCATTTGCGGTTGCGACAACGCTTGGACAATGCCGCATTTTTTGGAAGAATCGGTGATTAAAATCCAAAAAGAAGTAGGCACAGATGAAGTGATTTTGGGGCTTTCGGGCGGCGTGGATTCTTCCGTTGTGGCAGCGCTTTTGCATCGCGCCATCGGCACGCAACTGACTTGCGTTTTTGTGGATAACGGGCTGTTGCGCTTAAACGAAGCACAACACGTTTTGGATACTTTTCGTGCGCATTTGGGCGCGCGCGTGGTGTTTGTTGATGCATCTGATCGCTTTATGAACGCTTTAAAGGGCATTAGTGATCCAGAAAAAAAACGCAAAATCATCGGGCGCGAATTTGTTGCTGTTTTTGAAGAAGAAGCGCAAAAATTGCCAAAAGCCAAATGGTTGGCGCAAGGCACAATTTACCCAGACGTGATTGAATCGGCAAAAGGTTCAAAAGCACAAACAATTAAAAGCCACCACAACGTGGGCGGTTTGCCTGAAACCTTGAATTTAAAACTTTTGGAACCCTTAAAAGAGTTATTCAAAGACGAAGTGCGGCGCTTGGGCGTGGCATTGGGGTTGCCTGAAAAAATGGTCTACCGCCATCCTTTTCCCGGGCCGGGCTTGGGCGTTAGAATTTTGGGCGAGGTAAAGCGCGAATTTGCGGATTTGTTGCGGCAGGCGGATGCCATTTTTATTGAAGAATTGGAAAAATCAGGCTGGTATTTAAAAACCAGCCAAGCCTTTGCGGTGTTTTTGCCGGTGAAGTCGGTAGGCGTGATGGGCGATGCGCGAACTTATGAATATGTTGTGGCTTTGCGCGCCGTGGAAACGCAAGATTTTATGACTGCCCGCTGGGCAGAATTGCCACACGCTTTGCTTGCCAAAATTAGCAACCGCATTATTAATGAAGTCTCGGGCATCAACCGCGTGGTCTATGATATCTCCACCAAACCCCCCGCCACAATTGAATGGGAATAAAAACCAAATATCCACGGTAAACGCAAATTTTTTTGCGTTTGCCGTGAAAAAAAGCATAAAATGCACGCCTTTTAACCATTTAAGAAAGTGGCACGATTTATGCAGAGAGAGAGAGAGAGAGAATTCTAGCTCGTTGCAAAAAACTTTTTTGTCGCCTGCGGGGCGATGCGCATTTTTTGGAAATTAGGGGCGAGTTGCGTCGGCAGAGTTTTTTGCAAATCCTTCCTAGCCATCCCGATTACATTTTTGAAATTCCAAATATTTGGCACGCGGCAATCGATGAAAACGCCCCGCCGATTCGCTTTTATCTGCCAGATGCCATGCACGATTTTATTCAAAACCGCATTGCTTTGAGCAATAGTTTTTTTGATGTGGACGTGATTGAGTCTGCCAATCCATTTTTTCCAGACGGCGCTAATATTTTGGATATTGGCACCAATATTGGCAATAATGCCTTGTATTACGCTTGCGTGCGTCGTGCTAAAAAAGTCATCGCCTTTGAACCAATGGCGGACGTTTTTGCGATTTTGCAAAAAAATGTTCAATTGAATAATTTGGAAAACGTGGTTTTCCCGCAAAAATTTGCATTAGGCGAGAAATCAGGTAATGCCAGTGTGCCACGGCGCTCGCTTGAAAATTTGGGCGGGGCGGGGATTCGGGAGGATTCTAAGGGTTTATTAAAAATCAAAAGTTTGGACGAATTGGAAGCGCAAAACTTTTTTCCAGACAAAATCAACTTCGTTAAAATTGACGTGGAAGGTTTTGAAGCCCATGTTTTAAAAGGCGCACGGGAATTTTTAAAACGCCACAAACCAACCATTCAAATGGAATGTTTTTCAGCCAAAAGCGCTGAAATGGTAGCGTTGGTGCGTTCCTTGGGTTACAAAAAAGAATGCGCAGTCGGCTTTGCGGATTACATTTATTTGCCAGAGTGATTTTCAAAATTCCACGGTAAACGTTTTGTTTTTTATCGCTGTTGATCGTGAAAAGTCATTTTTTCGCAAAAATCCACGGTAAACGCTAAAAAGTTTTGAAAAAAAGAATCCGTTCACCGTGGATTTTGGTTGTTTTGAAAATCAGCTTTCGTTTTTGTAGCTTTTTCCCCAAGCGGAAAGGCTCTCCAAAATGGTGTTGAGTGATTCGCCTAATGGCGTAAGCGCGTATTCCACTTTGGGTGGAACTTCGGCAAAAACCTTGCGTTTGACGATTTTCGCTTCTTCCAACTCGCGCAAGTTTTGCGTTAAAACCTTTTGCGAAATGCTTTGATTTTTGGTGTGCGAGACCGATTTTTTCAATTCGCCAAAACGCATTTTGCCTGCCAACAAATCGCGGATAATCAAAAACTTCCATTTGTTGCCGATGATATTGAGCGTCGTTTCAATCGGGCAGGGTGAAAAATATTTTTTCTTTGTAGCCATTGTAATTCCTAAAAGGTATCCAAAAGGTGCTTATCGCATAAAAAAGTGCTTACTTGTTTTTATGTATCAACACGTCTAAATTAAAGCTACCCGCTGTTGGGTTGTCAAGCATTTTAAAAGGATATTGCAATGAAAAAATTCAGCAAAATTACGTTGGAAACTACGCCGCGTGTGGAATTGAAGGAAACCTTGTCGCTAACAGGGTGTGAGATTTCGCACAATATTTTGAAAGCCGGGCAGGCGGTGCCTTTTTTTCACGCGCATAAAGAAAATGAAGAGATTTATTTCTTCATTGAAGGCAACGGAGCGATGGTGTTGGATGGTGAAAAAATCGCCGTTGGGAAAAATGACATTCTCAGGGTGTCGCCGCCTGTGATGCGCAAGATGCGTGCTGTTACGGATTTGCGTTATTTGTGCATTCAAGTTAAAGAAAATTCTTTGACGCAGTGGACGAAGGAAGACGCGATTTGCGCATAAATCTTTGATTTTACACGGTAAACTTCAAAAAAATTGCGGGTTTACCGTGGATTTTTGTTTTTGTAAAATAAAGCCGTTTTTTTTAAAGGAGCTAAAAAATGGATAAATTGTTTGCTGATATGACTCCCGAAGAATACGAAGCGGTGATGGCAGAAATTGAAGAGCAAGACAGAGAACAGCGCGCAGAATGGGAAGCAATGATGGAAATTGTGTGCGAAGTGCAATGGATAGAGCAGATTTTGGATAGCGTTGCTGCGGATTTTGAAAAAGATTCCGGGCTTTATATGCGCTTTTATTAAAACGAAAAGTCGCTGTGCGATTTTTTGCAGATAAAAGAAAACCCCGCATTCTGCGGGGTTTTTTGATTCGGTTTTAAAACCTAAAACTTTTGAAAGCGCTTACACCGCGCGCACTTTTACATAAGAGCCGGGCGCGGCTTCCAAAGGTTTGTATTGCGCATTGCCCAAAGTTTTGGGTGGCGTTTGTTCTTTGCCTTGCAAAGGTTTGTTCCAAGCGGCCCAATCTTTCCACCAGCTGCCGGGATGTTCCGAAGCACCTTCATACCAACTTTGTGCATCTTCGTTTAAATTTTCGTTCGTCCAGTAGCTGCGTTTGTCTTTTTTGGCGGGATTGACTGTTCCTGCCACGTGGCCAGAAGCGCCCAAAACAAAACGCATATTGCCACTTAAAATGCGTGTGCTTTGGTAAGCAGAAGTCCAAAACACAATGTGGTCTTCTTTGGCGGCAAACAAATAAGTGGGGCAATCAATTTTGCCCAAATCCACTTTCTCACCGCAAACGGTGACTTTGCCCGGCACGCGCAAATTGTTGTCGTAATAAGTGTTGCGGATATACCAACAACCAAAAGGCCCTGCCATATTCGTGGAGTCGGAATTCCAATAAAGAATATCAAAAGCGGCTGGTTTTTCGCCTTTTAAGTAATTGTTGACCACGTAACTCCAAACCAAATCATTGGGTTTCAAAAAGGAGAAGGTGTTTTGCAAATCGCGCGCGGGTAATAATCCGCCTTTGCCGATGGTGGCATCGCGCGTTGCCAAAAAGTTGGCATCAATCATCAAACCAATATCACCCGTGTCAGAAAAATCCAACAAAGTGGTCAACAGCGTTAAGGAATGGGCAATTTTTTCACCGCGCGCCGCCAAAACAGCCAAAGCCGTGCAAAGCATTGTGCCGCCCACGCAAAAGCCCAAAACGTTGATATCTTTGGCACCAGTTACATTTTGCACAATGTGCATGGTGTCAATAATGCCTTTTTCAATAAAATCATCCCAAGTGAGTTTGCATTGCGGGTCGGTTGGGTTAATCCAAGAAACCAAGAAAACGGTGTTGCCTTGCTCAATCAAATAACGCACAAGGGAATTATCCGGTTGCAAATCCAAAATGTAGAATTTGTTAATAGAAGGCGGCACCACCAAAAGCGGACGCGCGCCCACTTTTTCGGTTAAAGGTTTGTATTGAATGAGCTGCATCACTTCATTTTGAAAAATCACACTGCCTTCTGTGGTTGCCAGATTTTTGCCGATTTCAAAAGCGGATTCATCGGTCATAGAAATGCGGCCTTTTTGCATATCGCCCAACAGGTTGTTGATGCCATCGGTAATGCTTTGACCGCGCGTTTCCATGGCTTTTTGGATAAATTCCGGATTGGTTGCCGCAAAATTAGAAGGCGAAAAAGCATCGCCGATTTGCGTTGCCAAAAAGCGCATTTTTTCTCTTGCGCGCTCATCTTCTGTGGGCACCGATTCCACCAAACGATTGAGCATTTCCACATTCAATAAATAAGATTGATAAAGGTATTCGTAATATGGATTTTTATGCCACGCTTCACCTTGAAAACGGCGGTCTTTATCGGCGCCAGCAACTTTAAAAGTTGGTTCAATGCCTTGTTGTTTTTGCATAATGGATTGCCAAAGTTCCATTTGCTTTAAAGCATATTCGCGTTGCAAGTTGGTTACCAGTTGTGCTTCTTGTGGAATTTGCACATTGGCATTGTTCATAGAACTCATTTGACCAACTGCACCCATAAATTGTTGAAGCATATTTTGCCCGGCTTGCATAAATTGCGCCGCATTTTGTAAAAAATCTGTGCCCGAATTGGTTTCTTGCGTCATTTTGACCTCACTTCGTTGAATGTGGAAAAGGGCATTGTGCAGTGCAACTTAAACAATGTCAATTTAAAACAAAATAGCTTTAAAAATCAAAGTTTTAGCCTATCCATGCCCGTGGCCAATCAATTGTTGCACTGCAAAAATTGAGAGAATTCCAAAGATAATTAAAAGAATTTGCAATGCGGCACTTTTTAAATCGGTTTTGTGGTGAAGCCCGGGAATCAAATCCGCCATCGCCACATAAATCATACTTGCGGCAGCAACGCCCAAAAACAAGGGCAAAATCTCGTGCAATTCGCCCAACATTAAATATGCCAAGGCGGCGCCCAAAATCATTGTGGCGTTTGAAATAAAGTTGAACACAATGGCGCGTTTTAGGCTGTAACCCGAATGGCGCAAAATCAAAAAATCGCCAATTTCTTGCGGAATTTCGTGCGCGATAATCGCCAACATTGTTACCCAACCGATTGTGGCATTTTCCAAAAAAGCGGCGGCAATCAACACGCCGTCAGCAAAGTTGTGGAAAGCATCCCCGATTAAAATCAACACGCCCGCGCGGTGTGGCGTGGGCGAATGGGTTTCGCAATGATTGTGGTGGCAATGTCGCCACAAAACGAGTTTTTCCAAAATAAAAAAGCCCAAAATGCCGCCAAGCAAAATAATGGAAAGTTGGTGCGCATCGGTTTCTTCAAAGGCGTGCGGCAGAATTTCCAAAAAAGCGGCACCAAGCAAAGCGCCGATGGCATAACAAATTAACAAATGCAAATGCCGCGCACGCAAGCCCACCAAAGCGCCAACAGCAACGCTAACGGTGCAAACAAAAAAAGCGGCTAATAAGATCCAAAAAAACATGGTCGGGTTAAGAAAAAGAAAAAAGGTGATTATAAAGATTGCAATTTCCCACGGTAAACTCCAAAAAATTTTGAAAAAAATGCGGCGTTTACCGTGGAAAATCGCGTTTTTTTAAACGGGATTTTAAAATTTGGCGCACATGCTCGGCATCTTCCAAGGTATCCACGCCAACAAAATCGCCATTTTTTAAAATGGCCAAGGCAATTTTTTCGCCGTGCCAGAGTGTGCGCAACTGCTCCAACATTTCTATTTTTTCCAAAGGCGATGGCGGCAATTCCAAAAATCGTTTGACGAAAGCGGCGCGGTAGGCGTATAAGCCGATATGCTTGAAAGCCGCGCAGGGCATGGCATTGGGATTATCGCGCGAGAAAGGAATTGCTGCGCGCGAAAAATAAAGCGCCTCATTTTTTTGATTGGCAACCACTTTGACGTTATTGGGATTTTGAAAAGCCGCAAAATCTTTAAAAGGTGTTGCCAAAGTTGCCATTGCCGCGCCAGATTTTTCCAAAGTTGTTGCCACCAAATTGAGCGCTTCGGGGTTCATCAACGGTTCATCGCCTTGCAAATTCACAATGATTTCATCATTCAAAAAACCTTGCAATTTCAAGGCTTGCGCCAAACGTTCCGTGCCGTTTTGGTGGTGTTTGTCGGTTAAAACGGCGGCGATGTTGTGTTGCTGGCAAGTGTGCAGAATTTTTTCATCATCGCAAGCCACCACCACGCTTAGGGCGTTGGATTGCAAAGCAATTTGCGCCACGCGCACAATCATTGGAATGCCGTTTAAATCAATAAGCGGCTTTTGTGGCAAGCGAGTGGATTCTAATCGCGCGGGAATAAAAACGTGAAAATCAGGCATTTTTGAAAAAAATGAAACGTTGACCGTGGAAAACAGCGAAAAATCAGGGTTTTTTCTGCGCAGATTCGGGTGATTTTGCTGATTCGTTGGATTTTTCCATTTTTGCCAACGATTCTTTTACCGCAGCGGCAATGCCTTGGGTAGAAGTTAAATTGATTTTAAGCGTAGCGCCTACAAAAGCGCGTTGGTCGGGCGTGTATTCGCTAAACGACGCGCTGCGCGCCAACAAGGCGTTGACTTCGTCATTCAATTTTTTGTATTTGCGCTCAAAATTTTTGCCGCTCAATTTGGCTGCATCTGAGGCGATTTGTTGTTCTAATGCCATATCTTCGGGCGACACTGCGGCAATGTAGTGCGCCATTTTTTTCATAATCTTGGTGAAATCGGCGTCAATTTTTTTTAAATCTTCTGTTGTCATTTTTTTATTAAGCCGCTCCAAAAGAGCGCTCAACTCGGCTTTTAAAGCGCGGTCTTCTGCCATACTTAAAGATATTGGCAGGTTTTCAATTGCCGCTGCGGCTTTTTTTTCTGCCGAATTGTTTTGCTCTGCAAAAACTGGCAATGCCAAAAATGCGGCGCACAAAATTGCAATGGTTTTCATTTGAAATCTCCTTTTTAATAAATGCGTTGTTGCAAAGATTGCTGTGCAAGTGTTGCCATTTTTAAGAAAATGGCTTCAATGCCAAATTGAAATTCGGATGCCAAATAATTGCGTTCATCCAAAGTGTAATCGGCAAAATTTTTGTTCAATTCCAAGTTGGCTTGCAAAATTTCCATCTCGTTTTTGAATTTTTTGTTAAAACCTTCTTCGCCCAATTTTTGGCGTGCGTCTGCCAAATCCCACAATTCGGTTGGTTTGAGCGCCAGCACATAACGTTGCCAAAATGCCGCGCGGCGTTCCATTTTTTTGGCGTATTCGCTTAAATCTTGCGCGTGCATTTGCAAAATGCCCTCAGAACCTCGGCTTGTTACTTCGCCCAATTCTTTGTAAAAAGCTTGAAATTCGGTTGTAGATAAAGCCTGCGGCAAATCGCGCGCTGTTGATTTTGTTGCGGTGTAAGGAATTTTGGCAACCGTAAAGTTTTCCGGTTTTTCATAAGTGGGCGCTGATGCGCAAGCCACAAGAATGCTTGCTGCAAAACCCAAAAAAATATTTTTCATTCAAGATTCCTTTTTCAAAAAAATTTTCAGTTGACCGTGGAAAAAATTAAATTTTTTGGTAAATTTCCCCGCCTTTTTGTTGAAATTCTATGGCTTTTTCTTTCAAACCTTCTTGCGCAAATTGCCGCACTTCTTCTGTGATTTTCATTGAACAAAAATGCGGGCCGCACATGGAACAAAAATGCGCCACTTTGGCGGATTCTTTGGGCAAGGTTTCATCGTGAAAACTTTGCGCTTTCAAAGGGTCAAGGCTTAATGCAAATTGGTCATTCCAGCGGAATTCATAACGCGCTTTGGAAAGCGCATTGTCGCGGATTTGCGCGCCTTTTAAACCTTTTGCCAAGTCTGCCGCGTGCGCGGCAAGTTTGTAAGTAACAATGCCTTCCCGAACATCGTTTTTGTCTGGCAAACCCAAATGTTCTTTGGGTGTTACATAGCAAAGCATTGCCGTGCCATACCAACCAATCATTGCCGCGCCAATGGCGCTGGTAATGTGGTCGTAACCGGGCGCAATATCGGTTACAAGCGGCCCCAAAGTATAAAAAGGCGCTTCAAAGCAATCTTTTAATTCCTTGGTGACGTTTTCTTTAATCATCTGCATAGGAATATGCCCGGGACCTTCAATCATCACTTGAATATCGTGTTGCCAAGCAATTTTGGTCAGTTCCCCCAAAGTTTTGAGTTCATCAAATTGTGCTTGGTCGTTGGCATCATAAATAGAACCCGGGCGCAAGCCATCGCCCAAGCTAAACGCCACGTTGTAGGTTTTCATAATGGCGCAAATTTCTTCAAAATGCGTGTATAAAAAACTCTCTTTGTGGTGCGCCAAACACCATTTCGCCATAATGGAGCCGCCGCGGCTCACAATGCCGGTTAAGCGCTCAGCCGTTTCAGGCACATAACGCAACAACACGCCCGCGTGAATGGTAAAGTAATCCACACCTTGTTCGGCTTGTTCAATCAAAGTATCGCGAAAGAGTTCCCACGTTAATTCTTCGGCTTTGCCATCTACTTTTTCTAATGCTTGATACATCGGCACGGTGCCGATAGGCACAGGAGAATTGCGGATAATCCATTCGCGCGTTTCATGGATATTTTTGCCGGTGGATAAATCCATCACGGTATCCGCGCCCCAACGAATTGCCCAGAGCATTTTTTCAATTTCTTCTTCAATAGAAGAACCCAAAGCGGAATTGCCAATGTTGGCATTGATTTTGGTTAAAAAATTGCGCCCGATAATCATCGGTTCCACTTCGGGATGATTGATATTGCAAGGCAAAATGGCGCGGCCTTGTGCAATTTCATTGCGAACAAATTCGGGCGTAATTTCTTTTAAATTTGCGCCAAAATCTTGTCCTGAATGTTGCTTTGTTAAAACTTTCAACAATTTGGGATTGTCTTTTAAAGAATCCAAATACGCCGCACGATTTTGATTTTCGCGTATGGCCACAAACTCCATTTCTGGGGTAACAATGCCCTTTTTGGCATAATGCATTTGGCTCACATTGTTGCCGTTTTTGGCGCGCCGCGGCATTTTTAAAACGGGAAAATTCTCTTCACTTGCCAACTTTTGCAAGGTGGTTTGGGATGAAAATGCCGCGAGTTCTTCGGTGTCGCTTCGCTCAATAATCCAAGGCGCACAAACGGCTGGCAAGCCTTTTTTGATATCAACATTTTGCGATTCATCGCCAAAAGCACCTAGCGTGTCATAAACAAAAACGGGCGGGTTGTTTTCTGCACCTGTTGGGGATTGCGTAATTTCGCGCATCGGCACGCGCAAGTCGGCGCGAGAACCGGCAACATAAATGCGGCGCGATTGTGGGAATGGTTGAATATTTTTCATTTTTCGTTTTTGGGTAAAATTTTCGCTATTTTAAAAAAAATTTTGGGTTCACCGTGGAAAATTCCAAAAATTTGCCAAACTTGCCGATTTTTGAAAAGGAATCGGCGATTGTTGCCGCATTAGAAAAAAATCAAGTCGTTATTGTTGCCGGCGCCACAGGTTCGGGCAAATCCACGCAACTTGCCAAAATTGTTTTAAAAGCAGGCTTGGGGCAGAAAATTGCCCACACGCAACCGCGCCGCTTGGCGGCAAGAACCTTAGCCGCTCGGGTTGCTGATGAATTAAATATGCCAATAGGCAGCGGCGTGGGTTTGGAATTGCGTTTTGTAAATGAAACAAGCGAGAATGATTGTATTACTTTTTTAACCGATGGTTTATTACTTTCTAAAATAACGCGCGATAAACTTTTAAATCAATACGATACCATTATTATTGACGAAGCGCACGAGCGGAGTTTGAATATTGATTTTCTCTTGGCGTATTTAAAAATTTTAATTCAAAAACGCAAAGATTTAAAAATAATTATTACCAGCGCCACGATTGATACCGATAAATTTTCAAAACATTTTAATAATGCACCGATTATTGAAGTATCAGGCAAGTTATTCCCCGTAAATATTCATTATTTAAATGAAGAAATGGCGAATGTGGATTTGTTAGAAAAAACAGCCGATATTGTAGAAAATTTAAATGGTAAAAAAGGCGATATTTTAATTTTTTTAGGGGGTGAAAAGGATATTGCAGAAACAATTAAAATATTGCGCAAACGCCCAAGTTTGAAAAACATGGAATTTTTGCCGCTTTATGCGCGATTAGCGCCACAAAAACAAGCGCGGGTTTTTGAATTATCAAAAACACAACGCGTGATTTTGGCAACCAACGTGGCCGAAACTTCGCTCACTGTGCCGAATATTCGCTTTGTGATTGATTGGGGTTTGGCAAGAATCAAACGTTACGCTTACCACCAAAGAATTGAACGCCTGCCGATTGAAAAAATTTCGCAAGCCTCGGCAAATCAACGCGCAGGGCGCTGCGGGCGACTTTCAAGCGGCGAATGTTTTCGGCTTTATACCCAAAGCGATTTTGAAACTCGCCCCGCTTTTACGCCGCCCGAGATTTTGCGCGCAAATTTGGCGAATGTGGTTTTAAAAATGCGGGCATTGCATTTTAATAATACGGATTTATTTTTGGAATCTCCGCCTCAAAAAGCGTGGAGCGATGCGGAAAAAACCTTAAAAGAATTGAATGCTTTAAATGAAAATAACGGTTTAACAAAAATAGGAAAACGTTTAGCCGATTTGCCCATTGACGCGCGGCTTGGACGCATTTTATTAGCAGCGGAACATTTAAATGTTTTAAATGAAATGCTAATTATTGTTGCTGCTATTTCTGTGCCTAATTTATTAGATGAAAATCCACGGTCAACTGAATATTTTTTTGAAAAAAATAATCCGTTTACCGTGGAAAAACAGCGTTCTGTTTTTATGGATTATTTATCATTATGGAATAAAAGAAAAAACAACCATTCGCCAAAATTTAAAGAATGGAGTGAGATTTATTTTCAACTCAAAAAAATATTTCAACCGAAAAAATCTGTTTTAAAATCTGCCCCAGATTTTTATAAAAAAATACACGGCGCGATTTTAACCGGTTTTTTGGGTTTTATCGGCTTTAAAAGCGATGAAAAAGGTTTATACCAAGGCGTTAAAAATCTGCGTTTTTATTTGCACCCGAAATTAACAATTAAAAATCCACCGCGTTGGATTGTGGCAAACGAGTTGGTTGAAACAAGCCGACTTTTTGCCAGCGCCTTTGCGCAAATTGAACCCGAATGGATTGAATCAGCGGCTTATAACTTAATTCAAAAACAATTTTTGGAACCGCATTGGGAAAAAAAATCGCAAGCCGTCATTGCTTATGAAAAAATTACGCTTTGGGGTTTAACGATTATTCCCAAACGGCGTGTTTTGTTTGGAGAAAAAGATAAAGCATTGTCGCGCCAAATATTTATTCAAAATGCCTTGGTACAAATGGATTTGCCTGTGGCGTTTTTAAACCGATGGGCATTTATTCAAAATAATT
>ERZ1035025.148-NODE-148-length-50815-cov-6.156324_pt1 | contig 50815 bp, 48 predicted proteins | sample MGYA00520619_ERZ1035025 | MGnify/ENA primary metagenome ERZ1035025 (study PRJEB33766, sample SAMN09781742) | gut metagenome | biome: gut microbiome | host: Homo sapiens | place: Madagascar | study: EMG produced TPA metagenomics assembly of the PRJNA485056 data set...
CGTAGAATGAAGAAGGTTCCAGGCGGGCTGACACCAACATTCGGGACACTACTCTTCCCCGCTCCTCAAGGCCTGAAATATGCCGTTTTTGCTGCGTTTTGGGGTTGAAATCCACGTTTTGGCGCTGCGCGACAATCCCTAATCGCAAAAAAGTTGCAATCCGAACCGATTTTTTGTTTCTGGGCTTCTGAACAGCCCCGAGATAGTACGGGGGATGTTGCGGATCCGCTGTGGGGCAGGGTGGATCCGGCACAGGCCCAGGGTGGGCTCGGCCTGGGCGTTGTGGACTCAAGGCAGTGCTGGGCGGGGTCGACCTGGTGCGATGCCGGGCGAGGGCTGGGGCGTTGCCCAGGCGCAGCGCCAGGATGCTGTACGCGTGCGGCATAGTGACGTGACCCAGGTGCGGCGTTGCGAAAACGCGGGTGGCGTCGTGGGGCGCAGAGAGGCACTGCGGGTTCGGGTGTTTACCCGCGCATCGTGCTGCGTTATTGCTTTCCCGTAAAAATAAGTAACGCAACGTTACTAAAATTTGATTTCCGCTACAATGGGCGCAGAGGATTTGTAGAAGATCAGGCAAGGAGCCCCCTATGAGCAACCTTTTGGACACCCCTAAGCTCGGTTTTGGCTGCATGCGTTTGCCCCTTACTGACCCCAAGGATCAGAAGAGCATCGACATCGAGCACTTGAAGAAGATGGTCGACACGTTCATAGAAGCTGGCGGCACGTATTTCGATACCGCCTATGTCTACCATGAAGGCGAATCGGAAGTTGCCATGCGCAAGGCGCTGGTGGAGCGCTATCCGCGCGATTCGTTCACCATTGCCACCAAGTGCTTGGCTTGGGCTCAGCCAACCGCCGAAGACGCTAAAGCGTGCCTGGATACTTCGCTGGAGCGTCTGGGTACCGACTACATCGACTTCTACCTGCTGCACAACATGGGCGGTGCGCGCACGGCGAAATTCGATGAGTATGGAATGTGGGAATGGGCCGCGCAGAAGAAGGCCGAAGGCGTTATCAAGCACTTGGGCTTCTCGATGCATGACAACGCCGAAACGCTGGACAAGTTGCTTACCGATCATCCCGATATGGATTTTGTCCAGCTGCAGGTGAATTACCTTGACTGGGAAGATCCTGTGGTGGAATCGCGCAAATGCATGGAAGTTGCGCAAAAGCATGGTGTACCCGTTGTGATTATGGAGCCCGCCCGCGGCGGTCGCTTGGCGGACTTGCCGGAACGCGGTGCGAGCGTGCTGAAAGCTGCCGACCCCGACAAGAGCGTGGTTTCGTGGGCCTATCGATTCTGCTACAACCTGCCCAACGTTATCAGCGTGCTCTCTGGCGTTTCGACGTTGGAGCAGATTCAGGAAAACGTGCGCGAATGGAAGGCGAACGAGCCCTTTAACGCTTCCGAAGAAAAAGCGCTGGGCGATGCGGTTGACGCTCTGAAGAGCGTAGGGCTCATACCCTGCACCAACTGCCGCTATTGCGTGAAAGACTGCCCCGCGGGCGTGAAGATTCCTGAAGCTTTGGGTTTGCTGAACTTGGAAAAGATGACCGAGAATCGCGAATTCGCGAAGAGCCAGTACGCCTGGCAAACCCGCGACGGACGCGCTTCCGCCTGCATTCAATGCGGTGCCTGCGAGGATATGTGCCCGCAAGGCATCAATATCATCGAGCTGCTTGAGGATGCCGTCGACTTCTACGAATAACTGGGAGAATAGGGACAGGCACCAGATTCCCGCCTAATGAGCAGGGCCCCGCTTGCGATGGAGTTTGCAAGCGGGGCCCTGTTTTTTGCGCACGATAGCGTAAGTGGGGAACTGGTACCTGTCCCAACTTTCCCAGTATCTAAAACGTTAAAAACGTGTTCGGGCGTAACTTCTGAATTAACAACGGTTCAGGTGATTTTTTCATTTGAAGTGCCGACGTTAAAACGGTCTGAGAACTCGATTTTCAGCCCCAGATTTCCTCTTCGATGGCGCAATACTAGCGCCGTGCCCGTCGCCTACGCGTACTCATAGGCGACGGGCAGGTTCGAAAGAAGAAGAGGAAAGAGGAAGAACCGAATGGAACAAAAAGCTTGGAACGCAAAGCGCGTTGGAATGATGCTTTTGGCTTTGATGATGGCCGCAAGCGCTTTGCTGTTCGCTACGGGGTGCTCGTCTCAGAGCAATCAAAAGGAATCGAGCGACCCCATCACGATGGTTTGGCTGCCTGATAATTCGTCTGCCGACCTTACCCAGTCTCGCGAGGCTATCGGCAATGTGATCAAGGAAGCAACCGGCCGCGACGTTGAGCTGATGACCACCACCGATTACAACGTAGCCATCGAGGCGATTTCCTCCGGTTCTGCTCAGATGGCGCTGCTTGGTGCTGAGGGTTACGTTCAGGCAAATTCGAAGAACGGTGCTGTTCAGGCTGCTTTCACCAACAGCGACGAAAACGGAACGCTCGACGGCGCTTGCTACTATAGTCGCATTTGCGTTCCCGTTGACCAGGCGGACAACTACAAGGATGGCGACGGCTATTCCCTGGAGAATCTGAAGGGCAAGAAGTTTTCGTTCGTATCCGCAACGTCTACTTCAGGCTTCAAGGTTCCCTCCAGTGCCATCATGAAGAAGTGCGGCGTTGAGTCTTCCGACGACCTTCTGCAGGACGGCACGTTCTTCAGCAAGGTAATGTTCGGCGATTCCCATCAGGGCTCTGCGGTGAACCTGCTTTCCGGCCAGGCTGATGCTGCTGCATTCGACGATGTTGACGTAGACATGTACTTCGACCTGGTGTCCGGCAGCGCTAACACCCCTGGTGCGGTATACAAGGTTAAGGACGATGCAGCTGCACCATTTGACTCGGTTCGCGGCAAGGAGTTCACCATCATCGGCATCACTCCCGTGCTGAACGCACCGTTCTGCTACAACACCGACAAGCTTTCCGATGATGAGCAGAAGAAGATCACTGAAGCATTCTGCTCTGAGGAAACCGCATCCAACAAGGAAATCTTTGCTGACCCCGACGACGAGAACGCCAAGGCAATCTTCGACAAGGATTCCGACAAGACTTGCTTCGTCGCCTGCGATGACGCATGGTACAACCCCATCCGTGAGCTTGGTGCATAAAGCATGGAGCAACGTCAGGAACTGCTGATCGTTGAGCGCCTGACGAAAAGCTACGACGGCAAGGGGAAAGCGCTGCACGATGTGTCGCTTTCCCTTCGTCGTGGCGAGTTCGTCACAATTATTGGGCCTTCGGGGGCAGGTAAATCCACTTTTTTGCGCTGCATTAATCGCCTTATCGATGCTTCAGAGGGAAGTATCGTGTTCGACGGCCGTGAGATTACCAGCATGAACAAGCGTCAGATGCGCAAGGCCCGTCGCGATATTGGGATGATCTTTCAGCATTACAACTTGGTGCATCGAGCCACCGCGATCGAGAACGTTTTGCAGGGGCGTTTGGGCTACCTGTCGAAATTCCGCGGCATCTTCGGCTTGTACAGCGAAGAAGACAAGCGCAGCGCGTTCGAGCTGCTGGACAAAATGGGTCTTGCCGAATTTGCGTATCAGCGTGCCGACCAGCTTTCCGGCGGCCAACAGCAGCGAGTGGGCATTGCGCGCGCGTTGGTGCAGGACCCGCTCTTGATGCTGTGCGACGAGCCTATTGCGAGCCTCGACCCGAAGTCTTCGCGCGTAACGATGGAAATGCTTCGTTGGGTTTCCAATGAGCTGGGCGTTGCTTGCCTGGTGAATTTGCACCAGGTTGACTACGCCATCGAGTATTCCGACCGCATCGTTGCGCTGAAGAAGGGCGTCAAGGTGTTCGACGGGACGCCCGATGAGTTGGATGCGAAAACCATTTCAGACATCTACGGCACGCCGTATGTGCATGAGGGCGCCTATGGTGTGGAAGGGGAGAGCGCAGGAGCGGTGGCCGCGGGCGCGGCAGGCGCAAGAGTTGCGGAGGACGCGGGCACGGGCATGCTGGCCTCAAGTGTTGGCCTGACAGGCGCAGGTGCGGCAGGCTCTGGCACAGGCGTAAGAGGCGTAGGCGCGGCAGCCGTAGGTATTGACTCGGCAGGCGTAGCCGCGAGCGCGGCAGATGCCGTTGAGCTCGACCGGGCTGCCGTGGCTGCAGTGATCGAAGAGGCAAAGGCCGTCACACGAGCGAACGCTGCGGTGATCGAAGAATCGAAAGCCGTTACTCGCGTCAATGCTGCAGCGGTTGAAGAAGCGAAACCTGCCCCGCAACCGCATGCTGGCAAGCTTCGGCTGCAGACTGACGAAGCCCCTCATGCTGAGGTGGGCGCATGACCGTCAAGTTTGCGAAGGCGGCAGCTTCTGGCGAAGGGCGTTCAGTTGCTTTCGCCGGCAACGAAGCCAAGGCGGCGGCGGAGGTTCATACCGCTCGTTGGTTCTTTCGGAAACGAACGCTGTGCATCGTGGGGTTGGTAGCGGGCTTTCTTGCTATCAACGCGCTTTCCGGTTCGTATGTTGATTTCGACTTCATGGAGGCGGCGGCAGATATCCCTGGTGGTCTTGCCTGGATGGCGGTGAACTTCTTGCCGAGTGCCGCATCGCTTGAAAAATTGCCGCAGATTATGCCTGCGCTTCTTTCCACGGTGCTCGACTCGATTGCTGCCAGCACCACGGCGGCGCTGCTTGCCTATGTGGTTGCGGTGCTTGGATCGCGCTCGGTGGGACTCGGCGGCGTGGCGCAGGTTTTGGCGCGCGGCATCGCGTCGCTGTTCCGCAACATTCCCGTTGTTGCCTGGGCGTTTATTCTTTTGTTCTCGTTCCATCAAAGCGAGTTCACCGGCTTTCTGGCTCTGTTCCTGGGCAGCTTCGGCTACCTAACCCGTTGCTTTTTGGAAAGCATCGACGAAATAAGCTCGGGCACCATTGAGGCGCTTCGAGCCACGGGCGCGAGCTATTTGCAAATTGTGGCGCAGGGGGTAATTCCCCTTTCGATCACTTCGGTGGTGAGCTGGATGCTGTACATGGTGGAGACCAACATTCGCGACGCCACATTGGTAGGCATCCTTACCGGTACGGGCATCGGATTCGTGTTCAACCTGTTTTACAAGAGCTTCCGCTATGACGTGGCGGGGCTGGTGATTCTGCTGATCGTGGTGGTGGTTATCTGCTGCGAAAGCGTTTCCAACTATGTAAGGAGGCGCATCCTATGAGGCAGTTTGCCGAAGAAGACGCGGCTTGCCGATCTGTAGCTCAGCAGAGCGCGGTTTGTCGGCCTGTAGCCTGTCAGGCTGCAGCTTGCGAAGGCGCAGCTTGCGCCGGAGCGCGCTTTTCGCGAACCGGCAAGATCAAGACGCGCTGCATGAACAAGTCGAACGCGGTGCTTGGGGCAACGCTGGGTGTGCTGGCTGTGATAACGGTGCTGACTTTCGTGCTGATGGATTACGGCGACACACCGCTTTTGGAGGCAACGGTAAATGCTCTGGGCGATTTTGCAACCATGCTTACGCAGCCGGGGCTCGGCGGGCATTTCACCCTTGCCGATTTGGTGGACGGCCTCTTCGTTTCATTGGCGCTTGCAACGCTTACCACGGTGCTGGGTGCGGTTATCGCTTTCGTTTTGGGGCTTTGCGCGGCCATGAATTTGTCGAACCGCGCCGCTTCGAACGCTATCAAAGCGGTTATGTCGCTGTTCCGCGCCGTGCCCACCATCTTATGGGTGCTCATCTTCACGGTTGCCATCGGCTTGGGTCCAGAAGCAGCGGTGGCGGGCCTTTTGTTCCACGGCATTGCGTACCTGACCAAGGCTTATTCGGAAAGCTTTGAAGAGGTTGACCCCGGCGTGGTGGAAGCCCTGCGTGCTTCGAGTGCTTCATGGTGGCAGGTGGTGTTTTCCGCTGTTGTGCCCGAGAAGTTGTCCGAGATTCTTTCCTGGACGTTCATTCGCTTCGAAATCAACTTCGTCAACGCTGTTGCCGTGGGCGCCGTTGCGGGTGCGGGTGGCATTGGCTATCAGCTGTTTTTGGCGGGCAGCTTCTACTACGACATCCATGAAGTGGGCCTGATCGTGTACTTCTGCTTCGCGGTGGCCGTTGCGCTGGAACTTCTTTCGACTCAATTGCGCAAGCGCTTCATCGTGCAGAACTAGGAGAAAAGATGAACAGAAAAGAACGTACACGCGTTTTGGTGGAGGGCAATCGCAAGGTTCTTTCCCGTATGGCGTGCGAAGCGGAGCAGCTTTACGCTGTTGCGATGGTGAAAGAACCCGCAGAGGAACTGGTGATGCTGAAGGTGCGCGAAGGCGCTCAGTGCAGCCTGTTCTATCTGGGCGAAGCGCTTATGACCTCGTGCGCAGTTCGCATCGGCGGCGCCCATGGCTACGGCATGGTGCTGGGAGAGGACCGCAAGAAAGCCCGTGATTTGGCGATTGTCGATGCGGTGTACGCCGCAGGCGGCAACGAGATTTTACTGCTGGCCTGGGAAGAGATGCTCGAGGAAGAGCGGCAGCGTTTGGCTGAATCGGAGCAGAAGCACGCGGAGGCGCTGCTCCGTACCCAGGTAGATTTTTCGACGATGGAAGTTTAAGGATGATTGCGAATAACGTAGAAACCCATGTGGCTCAGCGCGCGTTTCGGCAGGTGCTGGAAGCTTTTGCTCGCCCTGGCACCATTGGGCAGGTTGATGCTTTTCCGAAAAGCGGCGAAACTGCGCCAGTGCCGGGCTGCTTTGAAACAGCGGTGCGCCTTTTTGTTGATCAGGCGGTGACCTTTTGCGCGGTTGGGGCCGCATCGCAGGATGTTGCTCGCTGGCTGGCCGTGCAAACCCACGCAAAGCAGGCACAAGCGCAAGGGGCTGATTTCGTGTTGGCTCCCGTGGCAAGCGACGCGGTTCATGCCGAAGCGATTGCCCAGGCAAAACCGGGCACGCTTGAGGAACCGGAAAAGGGCGCCACGGTTGTTTTGCTGGTCGATTCCATTTCCGCAGCTCCCGCCAAGGGCTTAACGCGCTTGGAGCTTTCGGGGCCTGGCATCGAAAAGACCGCCGAACTGTATGTGAGCCAAGCGGAATGGGCGCACGCTCGCGTGGAACGAGCAGATGAGTACCCTTGCGGCATCGAGATCTTGCTTGTTGACGGCGAAGGCAACGTGGCGGCGCTTCCCCGCACTACCCGTATCGAAAACACGCTTGCCTGCTTGGGTGGAAGCAAAGGGGAGGTGGCGTAATGGGATACGTTGCAGTGCGTGGCGGCGGCCTTGCTATCGAGGAAAGCCTTAAGCTTCTTGAGCGCGAGCGTGTTGAGGGTTCGAATAGTGTTTCCGTTGACGCGGTGGAAGATGCGTTTCCCGGTCTTGTGGAACAGGTGATGGGCGAGGCTTCTCTTTACGCGCCTCGTCTTGCTGCTGTGGCATTGAAGCAGGCGCAGGGCTCACCCGAAGAGGCGGTGTTTCTGCTGCGCGCGTTTCGCTCGACGCTTGAACGCCCGTATGTCTCGCGCGAGATCAAGGGCGAGAACATGGCGGTTGAGCGCCGTATCTCGGCGGCTTTCAAAGATGTTCTTGGAGGCCAGTTGTTGGGGGCAACACGCGATTATTCCCACCGCTTGATCCGCTTCGATTTGGAGCGCGAGACCGATGGGGATGCGGCGAAGGTGCGCCGTGCTTACGACGACGAGCTGGATGCGGCGTGGGCGGCGCTCAGCGAAGAAGAGCGCGAAGAGCATCGTGCTGCTGCGGCAAAGCTGAAGCATATGCCGAAGGTGCTGGATTATCTTCGCAAAGAAGGTTTGATCGACGAATGCGCCGAAAACAACGATGCCCCTGTTGATGTGACTATGGAGCCGCTGGTGTTTCCCGCGCCGCGGTCTGCTCGTTTGCAGACGCTTGCCCGCGGCATGACTCAGGGTGTAACCACCTTAGGCTATGCGGCCATCAGGGGTTTTGGCCCCTCGCATCCTACGGTAGGCGAATTGCGCTCTGGATCGGTTGAGGTGTTGGTTGATCATCCTCTAGCTGATGGATCCGATGAAGGCGACGCCTACTATTTGGGCAGCATTCCCGTGACGGAAGTGGAAAGCGTATTCGCGGTGGACCGCTCCAAAGAAGGCAAGTCGCAGATGGGCTTCAAGGTGGGCTACGGCATGGTGATGGGACATCAGGAGACTAAGGCGATCGCGATGAGCGTGCTTGATTTCTGCCTTGAGCAAGGCGACAAGCGCTACCCCACGCAGGATGAGGAGTTCGTCCTGTACCACGTGGACGGCGTTGAGGCTACCGGCTTCGTATCCCACTTAAAGCTGCCGCACTACGTAACCTTCCAATCGAAGCTTTCCAGCGTGCGTTTCACGGTGAAGGGGGATGAGCAGTAATGCGTCAGCTCTATAATTTTGCCTTTTTCGACGAGGCTTCGAAGCGCGAGATACGCCGCGCCATTATCAAAGGCGTTTCCATTCCAGGCCATCAGATTCCCTTCGCTTCGCGCGAGATGCCTATTGGCCGAGGCTGGGGCACGGGCGGCTTGCAGGTAACGTTGGCGCTTATTGGTCAGGATGACGTACTGAAAGTGATCGATCAGGGCGCCGACGACAGCGTGAATGCGGTGAACATCAAGAAGCTCGTGGCCGAAACCACCGATGTCGAAGTAACCGAGAAAACGCAGCGCGCAAGCCTTATCCAATCGCGCCATCGTATCCCAGAGCAGCCGCTTTCGGCAGATCAGATACTTGTTCTGCAAGTTCCGATGCCCGAGCCCCTGCGAAATTTCGAGCCAAGTGAGGCAAAAACGCGCGTGCTTCATGCCGAAGCGGACTACACCGGGGCGTGGCTAGGGCTGTTCGACCAGATTGTGCGCTACGGCCATACCGTTACCAATGCAGATCACCCGTGTTTGGTGGAAGGGCGCTATGTAATGGCTCCTTCGCCTATACCCCGCTTCGACACAATGCGGCTCAACATGGCTCAGAATCTGACGCTTTTGGGCGCGGGTCGCGAAAAGAAGATCTATGCCGTCCCTCCCTTTACCCATGTTCATCCGCTCGATTTCGAAGATTACCCCTTTGCGGTAGAGAGCTTTGAGGGGAAGAGCTGTCGCTTGTGCGGTGCCACCGATGTGTATCTGGACGAATTGGTGGACGAGGAAACGGGCAAGACCTATTACCAGTGCAACGACACGGCGTACTGCCAGCAAAGGCGAGAGGAGGGGCGCAATGAATAAGGTGCCTGTTATGGATGAAGAGCCCTGTTTGCAGGTGCGCCATGTGTCGAAGCGCTTTGGCGAAGGCTGCGACTATTGCTTGGGCGGCGGCGAGCTGGAGCGCAACATCTGCCCGAAGTGCAAGACAGTGCACGCGGTTCGCGATGTGAGCCTGGATTTGTATCCCGGCGAAATCGTGGGAATCGTGGGTGAATCGGGCAGCGGCAAATCCACTTTTATGCAGTGCCTGTACTTCGACCAGATTGCCACTGCAGGCACGGTGCGCGCTGTTGCCTATGATGGCGGCGAGGCGAATTTGCTGGAACTTTCCTCGCAGCAGAAGCGCAAGGTACGCAACACGGTGCTGGGCATGGTGTACCAGAACCCGTACTTGGGCTTGCGCATGAATTTTTCCTCTCTTTCGAATATTGCCGAGCAGATGATTGCGGCCGGCAATCGCAACGTGGAATCGATGCGTGCTCGTGGCAATGAGCTTTTGGGGAAGGTGAACATCCCCCTTTCGCGCGCAGGTGATGCGCCGGCAACGTTTTCCGGTGGCATGCAGCAGCGCGTTCAGATTGCCAAGGCGCTTTCGAACAATCCTCCTGTGCTGCTTTTGGATGAAGTTACCACAGGCCTCGATCTTTCCGTGCAGGCCAGCGTTCTTGACCTGATCCTACAGATCAAACGAGATTTCGGTGTAAGCATGCTGGTGGTAAGCCACGATTTGGGCGTTATTCGCATGCTGGCCGATCGCACGTTCGTGATGCTGAACGGGCAGGTTGTGGAGCACGGTCTTACCGACCAGGTTCTGGAAGATCCTCAACATTCCTACACCCAGCAGCTGGTGTATTCGCTGCTGTAAATGGGCGCCTTTGCCCAGCGGCGCTTTTCTGGGCGCCGCATAGATTGATGACTCAATGCAAGGAGAAATGCATTTATGGAAGCAAATTCGCTTGTGATTCGCGGAGGTAACGTGGTTACCGAAGATGCGATTCTGCCCAACCACGACATCGTTGTTGAAAACGGAATCATTGTGCGCATTGCGCCGACGCTCGCCAATGCACGCACGGTTGATGCTCAGCTTGACGAGAACACGTCGGGCATGGTGGTTGATAAGGAAACCGGTTTCCCTGTGGTGGATGCGCGTGGCGCGTATGTGGTGCCAGGCATGATCGACGTTCATTCCGATTACATCGAGTCGGTGGCATCGCCGCGACCGAGCGTTGTTATGGACCTGCCCACTTCGCTGTACAAGGTTGACCGCGAGCTGGTTTCCCACGGCGTAACCACGATCTATCATTCGCTTTCGGTGTATGGGGCTAAGATTTTCGACCACAAGCCCATTCGCAATTTCGAGAATGTGAGCAAGCTTGCTGAAGGCATTTCAGATATGCGCGAAAGCGAAGAGCACGACCACCTTATTCGCCATCGTTTCCATTTGCGCTTGGAGCTTGATTCCGTCGACCGCGTGGACGAAGTGTATAACTACCTGCAGGATGGCAAGGTGGATTTGATCTCGTTCATGGATCATACGCCGGGCCAGGGTCAGTATCGTGATTTGCTGGTATTCAGCGACACCATCAAGGGGTACCGTGACGGCATTTCCGACGAAGAGGTTGCCGCCATCGTTGAGGAGCAGCAAGCTGCCGACAAGATTGGCCCCGAGCAGCTGAGTGAGCTTGCCGAACTTGCCCATGAGCAGGGGATTTCGCTTGCTTCACACGATGACGATTCAAAGGAAAAACTCGATTACATGGGCACATTGGGTGCGTCGATTTCCGAGTTTCCTGTTGATATGGAAACGGCGCGCGATGCACATGAGCGAGGCATGTTTACCTTGGCGGGCGCCCCGAACGTGATGATGGGGCATAGCCATGCGGGCAACCTTTCGGCGCGTGAAGGTGTGGCTCAGGGCGTAATCACCATGCTATGCAGCGACTACTATCCGGCGGCCCTTATTGATGCGGTGTTTATCCTTCATCGCGAATGCGACATGCCTCTTCCCGAAGCGTTTGCGTTGGTGACAGCTAATCCTGCCAAGGCAGTGGGCGTCTATTCCGAAGTTGGCACACTTACGGTTGGCAAGCGTGCGGATATTCTGCTGGTGCGCGAGATTGGGTGCACGCCTGATGTGCAAACCACCACGCCGGTTATTACGCGCGCTTTCGTGGGAGGCAATTCGGTGTACCGTTCGCATTACCCCGATCAGCCCCACGGCTACGATCGCTAGGGGCTGCCATGAAAGAGCTTCTGAAGATCGACGATCTTTCCAAGTCGTTTGTGATGCACCGTGTGGAACGTCGCATTTTGGGTTGTCAGCATATTAACCTTTCGCTTATGCCGGGCGAATTCGTGGGCATTACGGGGCGCAGTGGGTCGGGCAAATCGACCATTCTGCGGTGCATCTATCGCACCAATTTGCCGGAGTCGGGCGCTATTTGGTACGACTCGGAATCGTTTGGGGCGCTTGATTTGTGCCAGGCGAGTGAACGTCAGATGATCTACCTGCGCAAATACGAGATGGGCTATGTTTCGCAGTTCTTGAATGCCCTGCCGCGCCAAACCGCCTACGACATCGTATTGAAGAGCGCCCTGGAAACCTTCGGTGCCGATGAGGAGGAAAAGGCAACGTGGGAAACCGAGCGTATGCTGCGTCATTTTGACATTGATGAATCGCTGTGGTTGCTGTATCCGCGTACATTTTCCGGCGGCGAAAAACTTCGCTTGAACATAGCCGCTGCCATGATCAAGCAACCGCGTTTGCTGCTGCTTGACGAGCCTACCGCTTCGTTGGATGCGGCGTCAAAGGTGAAGGTGTGTGAGCTGATCGAGCAATTGAAAGCGCAGGGGACTACGATGTTGGGGATTTTCCACGACCTCGAGTTCATGGAGGGTCTGTGCGACCATGAGTTCAATATGCAAAAGGGGGAGATAGTGCAATGAGCGAATGGCAGGGCACCAAAGAACGCACTGCGCAGGCATTTCGGCAGGAGCCGCTGTGGGATTTGCTGGGAGTGCAGCCCGGCAGGGAATTTCGCGCCGATCTGCATGCGCATACAACGCTTTCCGATGGGTCGGATTCGTTTTTGGAGCTGATGGGGAAGGCTCGCGTGCAGGGGGTTACCCATCTGGCGGTAACGAACCACGACACCACTGTGGGGCTTGATGCTGTTCAGCAGCGGGCGGCAGAGCACGGATTTTCGGTCGTGTGCGGTGTTGAGGTTAGCGCGTGGGATTCGACCGCAAAGCGGCGCGTGCATCTTTTGGGGTTGGGCATGCCCACTGACGCCCCAGCGGTGCGCGACTTGTGCTCGGCTACGTTGGAGCGCCGCACCGCCAATACGGCGTGGCAGATGCGCCAGCTGCTTGATGCCGGCTACGATGTGGACGTTGAGTACGCGGCGCAGCTGGCCGGGCAGTCGACGGGGTTCTACAAGCAGCACTTGATGGCGGCGTTGACCGATGCCGATTTCAGCAGCGCAGAGTACCAATTCTTGTACAAGACGTTGTTCAAGGGCGGTGGCATCGCGCAGCGCGATATCGAGTACGTTGACATGTGCGATGCCGTGGCTGCCATTGCGGCCGATGGAGGGTTGCCTGTTTTGGCGCATCCTGGCCAGTTCGATAATTACGAGGCGCTGCCTGCGCTCGTTGATGCGGGGCTTGTTGGCATCGAGAAGTATCATCCCGATCACGACTATCGCGATACGCAGCTGTGCGAAGAGCTTGCTGCGCGCTATAGCCTGTTTTGCACGGGCGGTTCCGACTACCACGGACGCTTCGGCAAGGTGCCGTACCCTGGCTACCGCTTCATAGTGGGCCAAGCGTTTTAGGATGGGAAAATAGGGACGGGTCCCAGACTCCCACCAAACAAGCAGGGCCTTGCTTGCGATGATATTTGCGAGCAAGGCCCTGCTTTTGTGTGCCATAGCGAAAGCGGGAATCTGGTGCCTGTCCCTATTTCCCTGCTTTAACGAGTGAAGCCCCGCTTGCGATTAGTTCGCAAGCGGGGCTTCATTTTTTGTTCGCTATAACTAGCTGGGAAAATGGCACCTGTCCCTTTCCTGCCTATATGCCGATGCCGCCCATGTTGTGGAAACGCTTCTGAAGCATGTCGGTAGGGTAGGCGGTATCGCAGAATTGCTCAATGGGATTCTGCGGCGGAATGCCATCGGTGCGGGCATCGGCGCGCAGCAAAACGATGATGGTCATGGCAATGTCGAACGCCATGAAGATGGAAAGCGCTGCCGTTGCCACGCGGTACGGGGCGCCGGTGGTGTTCACGCGGTTGAAGATGCGCTGGCATAATTGCAGGCCAACCTTTACCCACAGCACGCCAATGGTGCCCCAGATCAGGCAGTGGAACACGTCGGTGCGCCCGTCAAAATTGAGGGGGATGTTCAGGTAGCTCCATGCCACCACACCCCAAAATGTTTCCATGGCCCAGCTGGCGAAGTATTCAAGGCTGCCGCCCACAACGGCGCTTACTGCCAGAAGCAGCGGAACGCCTTTGTCCTGCAGGGGTTCAAGCAGCATGGTTAGCAGAACTGCCGCCAACCCGTAGATGGGCGAAAACGGACCCCAGATGAAACCGGCGCGGCTTTCCAATTCGCCGAACGCCACCAGGTGCTGTAGCGTTTCGCCCGCAAGGCCCACGACGGACATGCCCATGAAAATCCAAACCAGCTGCCCTGGATGTTCGGCAAGATGCGTTTGCTCGTGGGTTGCCGAAGCGGCATGACGGTTAAATTCGCGAGCAAGTTCCACCACGGCAATCCTTTCGTTTGGGGGCTTGTTATTTGCTGGCAGTGCGGCTCCCTTTAAGGGGAGGGCGCTGCGCTGTTCGACGCTGGTGCGGTATCGGTTGCGTACGGTCTCCTTTGAAGAGCGCTGCGCTTGATGCGCGTTTGCGCGACGCTCCGTGGGGCCTGGCACATTCGGCATGCGTTTGCGCGGGGATCGCGCAAGAGCGATTTCCCTGCGTTGCCCGATGCATGGACGCGCCAAGGACCTTTTGCGTCACCGTTCCGAGGTTATGCACTCGGCGCGCGTTGTCCGCCGTCCTGTGGAGGCCGGCGCATTCGGCGCGCATTTGCGCAGCACCGTTCATTGTAGCCCTCGCGCTTTGCGGCGGGCGAAAGAGGCAGGAAAATTACACCGCTTCGCGGCCTTCCCCCCCGCATTCTCTGCTTCGCATCCACCTGTTCGCTAGGTGCTACTCCAGCGCGTCGCGGCACTCAAAGAGGGTGGATGCCAGGTTCGCCAGGCGGACGGTGTACAGGCCGCCGTCGGGCGAATTGGTCATGGTGCTCATGAGGTAGGTGGTGCCGTCGGTGCACTTGATGAGCCCCGCATCGCACAGGCCGGTGAAGCGTTCGCGGCCAGAGCACCAGCCTGCCTTGTTGAGCACGGCTTCGACTTCTTCGTCGTCGCTCGCGCCGGAGCGGATGAACGACACGTTCGTCTGCTCGTAGAGCGATGCCAGGTTCTGCGCGGTGGGCGTATTGGTTTTGAGGTACTGGTACGTGTGCAGCCACAGCAAGGCGGATTCGCGCGTGGAATAGCGCGGGAAGTGCGTGTCGTGCATGATCTCGGAATCCACGCCGCAGGAATTGAGCCATTCGGCGAACCCTGCGCTGTCGTAAGTGTTGCGCAAGCTGCTGAATGCGCTGTTGTCTGAGTAGAGGATCATGGGTTGCATCAGGGAATATATGGACGACGAAACGCCGGGGCCCGCCGCTTCGCTGCCGGATGGGTAGGAAGCGTCGTTGTCGCCCAGGTGTTGGCACAGGAAGGCGGCGTAGGGACCCTTGAATGAGCTGGCGCCGTATACGCGCGAGTCGAGGTTGTAGGCGATGCCCTTGCCGGTGTTCAAATTGATGAGCGTGAAGCCAACGGTGTAGCCGCCGCCTTCGATGTTTTGGGTGGCTGCTGCAAGGGATTCTTGCTGCTCTTCGGAAAGCGGTGCGGCGTCTTCACCTTCTATCAGGGAAAATGTGCCAGGGGCGGTGGCGAAGGAATCGATGCCGTTGAGCGCATCGGGCGTGAGGCGTTGAGCGACGAGTCCCGCTGCTGCTTCGTCTGCGGCAGCATCCGTGGTAGTTGCAACGGCGTTTGCTGCGTAGCTCACAAAGTCGCTGCTTAGGGGGATGCCATTAGGGGTGGGTCTGCTGCTTGAAGCCACGGCTGCGCTGATGCCCACTACGACGCACAGCGCAATGGCTGCAGCGGTGGCGGAAGTCTTTTTGTGCAGACCGAGGAAGTCTCCGGCCTTTTTGAGATATGCGGACGGCACCTCTTTTGCGTGAGCGGCGTGGTCTTCGCCGGATATTGCCTTTGCAGCGTGGGAACCGCGGTCCTTGTCAGATGTTGCCTTTGCTGCATGAGAGCCGCGGCTCTCGCCAGATGCCGCCTTTGCTGTGAGGGAGCCGCTGCGATCATCGGACGAGGTTTCTTCTGCGTGGGAAGAGCTGTCCACCGCTTCTTCGCCGGCGCTGGCGGCGTGCTTGGGGCCGTGGATTGCGTCGCTGTGCTCGGGAGAGGCGTTGCCGCTGCGCTCCGGCGAGGTGACGTTGTTGCGCTCCGGCGAGACGGTGCTGCTGTGCTGCTGCGAGGTAGCGTTGTCGCATTCGGACGAGACGGCGCCGTTGCCGTCGTGCTGCATTGCTGCCGTGTTGTCGTGTTCCGATGGAGAGGCGTTGCCGTGTTCCGATGGGGCGCCACCGCCGTTGCGTTCCGATGTTGTCGCGTTGCTGCGCTCTGGAGCGGCGGTGTTGCCGCGTTCCGATGATGTCGTGCTGCCATATCCGGATGGTTTGGTGCCGTTATCGCGCTCGTTTGTGCTATTGATGTAAGTATCTTTTCCGCTCATGTTCGCCATACTACGCGAGTACGTTTTCGGTGCCGTTTCTTGGTGAAAGGCACCAAAATATTTTCATGGTTTCTTGGACGTGTCGGCGTGCGTTGTTGAATTGGCAGACGCTTTGTTCGGGCGACGTCTTCCGACTCCCTGACGCCATTGCGATTTCGCAGCAAGCCCGGGCAGCCCAGGGCCTTCTCGGCAAGATGTCGTCGAGAGGCATTCTTGAGGGGGACTGTTATGGCAAGATCTCGCCGCGATGCACCCCCCCCGGGGCGCTCGCCGATGGCAAATGCTCGCGGAATGCGTTCCCCAACGTCCGACAGTGGCAAGATCTCGCCGCGATGCGTTTTCGGGCTGCCGGCCATGGCAATATTTCGCCGTGGTGCGTTTTCGGGGGTCCAGTCGTGGCGAGATTATGCCGTGGTGCGTTCCCGGGAGGCGATCCGTGGCGGCTTTTTCGCTTCATGCGTTCCCGAAGGGGCCTCGGACGGGAAAAGCGCCAGTTCGCGGCAACATATCGCCGCCGTGCATCCAAAACGGGCTGGCTTCGGCAAGATATGCGCGCCATGCATCCGAAAAGCCCCGCAAACGGGCGTTCGGGGATGCACCGCGCGAAGATCTTGCCAGGAAGGGGCCCTTTTCGCTGCGCGTGCCCCTCAAATCATGCACGGCGCGCAGATCTTGCCATTCCTGGGTGCTCCGTTTGAGCGCTTTGATCTTTCTTGGGTGGGGGGCGCCGCCGAGACGATGCGCACCGTGCGCCGCCCCGCACAAGATGTTCCCGCTGTCGCCCCCCCCTGCATGCGCCCCTGCGCCCTGTCCGCGTTGCTGGGTCTGCCTGCCTCGTCGCCCACGTGCAGCTTCTTCTCGCCTGCAGCCTTGTCGTCGCGTCCGCATCGCGACCGAACTGGCAGTAGCGTGTCGTTTACCGCAGAAAACGTGGCGCTGTGATGGTGTTTCGTTGAATTGCCGTTGTTACGCGGTACTATTCTGAAAGATATCGTGCCTGTTTACGCAATAACGGGTTGTGGGACCAACGATGGCGTCGGCCATCAGAATAGGAGATGAAGCTGTCGTGAACGACTCCGACGGCGGCGGTCGATGTTGCTCGACCCGAAAACGCACCGCACAATGCAATAACTCTCTTTTTGGTCCCGCGCGGTCTTTGTCTTCGTGTGAAGAAAAGGCTGCGTTTCTGTATTCAGATACTGCAGCGCAAGCAGCGTTGCAGCTTTTCCTTGCGCGTGGCTTATGCCTGGGTGTGTGCAAGCGCCTCTCCTTGTTGGCGGACGTGACGTGCCTCATGCCCTTCCCCAAGGGGGAGATGGCCGTGTAATTTCGGTTTCCTCGGAAAGGGCGCAAAGCGCACCGATTCCCCTTTAGCGGAAAAGCAGGCCAGCCCTCTTTTCCGATCCCGTTCCCGCAATGAGAAATGGCAGATCTGTTTCTCGCTCGCTTACGCAAGGAGTTTTGTACCTACATGCCTATTTGGTTAAGTTTGATACTGGTTGTTCTGTTTCTGCTGATGAACGCATTTTTCGTTATCGCCGAGTTTTCCTTGGTGCGCGTACGTAAATCGCAGATTGAGATTTTGGTGGAAGAAGGCAAGAAGGGCGCCAAGCGTGCGTTCGAGATGGCCGACAACGTTAACGAGTACCTTTCGGCTTGCCAGCTTGGTATTACGCTGGCTTCGCTGGCGTTGGGCTGGCTGGGCGAGCCCGCGTTTGCCGCGCTGCTTCACCCGATCTTCGCGTTCTTTGGCTTGCCCGACACGGCTGTCACCGTTATTTCGGTGGGTATTGGCTACTTCATCATGACCACGCTGCATGTGGTGGCCGGCGAGCTCATCCCTAAGAGCATGGCTATTTTGAAGACGGAAACCTACGCGCTGCGCACAGCGGGCCCGCTCCATGCGTTCTACCGCATTACATACCCCATCATGTGGCTGTTCAACGCCACCACCAATGGAGTTATGCGCCTGACCGGCCACGATACCAAGAATGAAACCGAGGCTTATTCCGAGGAAGAAATTAAGCTGCTGCTTGAAGAAAGCGCCGAGAGCGGATCCATCGAGCAGGATCAGTACCAGTACCTGGACAACATCTTCGACTTGGACGACAAGGACGCGAAGGCCATCATGACGCCCCGCACCGAGGTGCTTGCCATCGACTACGACGATGATCTTGAAACGAATCTCGACTTCATGGGGAAGAACAAATTCACGCGTTACCCCGTGTTCCGCGAGGACAAGGACAACATCGTGGGCTTCGTGCACATCAAGGATGCTTACTTGCTGCCTGAGGGCTCCACGATGAAGGACCTGAAGATTCGCTCTATTCAGGCGGTGCCGGAAAGCATTTCCATCGCGAAGCTTTTGCAGGTGCTGCAGGCTAAGCACACGAAGATCGCCGTGGTGGTTGATGAACACGGCGGCACGTCCGGCATTGTTACCATGACCGACGTGGTCGAGCAGATTATCGGCCGCATGGAAGACGAGTATTTGCATGATGACCAGGACGAGATCTTGAAGGTGGGCGAGCATCATTACTTGGTGGACGGTTCGCTGCCGGTTGATCAGTTCGTTGAGTTCATCGGCTTTGAGCCCGTGCCCGTGTTCGACTACGAGACCGCGGGTGGATTGATGCTCGACCTGCTGGACAAGATCCCTGCCGAGGGCGATTCGTACGAGCTGCATCACGAGGGCACGAAGATCACGATGATGGCTCGTGTGATGGACGGCCTGCGTATCGACAAGATTGATGTCCGCTTCGAGGAAGAGCCCGAAGCCGCTGAAGGCGAAAAAGAGGAATAACGTACCAGCTGAATGGGTATTTGATCAGGTACAAGGGGACTTGCTTGGCGATGGGTCGGGCGAGCCCCCTTGCTGTTTTTTTTTTTTGGGGGGGGGTAAGCTTGCGCTGCTGAGGGGCGGATTCTAGGGAACATCGCAACACCCCCTGTCAACAGTACCTGATTCTAGGCTGTCAGCGAATCGTTTATCAGCCCCAGGAACACCTCGCTGGACTTCCTCCATCCGAGCGTCTTGCGGGGCCTGTCGTTGAGCTCCTCGGCGACGGCGTCCAGGTACTCCTCGGGGAAGATGCTCAGGTCGGTGCCCTTCGGGAAACACTGCCGTAGCATGCCGTTCGCGTTCTCGTTGGCGCCGCGCTGCCATGGCGAGTGCGGGTCGCAGAAGTAGACGCCCATGTCCAGCGCCACCGATATCTTGCCGTGCAGCGCCATCTCCGATCCCTGGTCCCACGTTAGCGAGTTTCGCATAAGCTTGGGAAACCTCGCCATCTTCCTGGCGATGGCCTCCTGCACCTTGCCGGAGCCGTGGCCGTCGGGCAGGTGCAGCAGGATGACGTTCCGGCTCGACCTCTCCACCAGCGTGCCTATGGCGCTCTCGTTCGCGGCGCCCGTTATGAGGTCGCCTTCCCAGTGGCCTGGCACGGCGCGGTCCTCCGCCTCGGGCGGCCGCCGCGAGCCTTCGGTCCTCGAGCTTGCGCGGCTTGGGCCGCCTGCGCCTGGCGGCCGCCATCTCGCCGGCCCTGTAAGGGGTGTAGCGCCCGGTGCCCCGGTCGCGGTTACGCGCCACCTCGCGGCAAACGGTCGACCTGCTGCGCCCGAGCCGGGAGGCGATGGCCGACATGCTCAGGCCGCACACCAGCCCGTCGGCGATGAATATGCGCTCGTCCATGCCCAGGTACCTGGGGCCCGTCGGCTTCGGCTGCGGCATGGCTGCCTCCGTCCACTCTGCGCACGGGGCCTCGTTGCGGCCCGTGCTGCGCGTCCTGCCGTTGCGCCACACCTTACCAGTTCTCTTGGAGACGCCGACGGCGCGGGCGGCCTCCGCGTAGCCCATGCCCGCGAGCACGAGCTCGACGTAGTGGCGCCTCCTGGCGGCCAGCATCTCGCCTTGCTTCTCGTAGGCGATTCCTGCGTATTCGTATCCCACCAAAGATCCTTTCCTCGATCCATGGTGTTGCGACGTTCCCTAGAATCCGCCCGATACGCGTGATCATAGGGCCGAACGGGTACGGGAAGACTACGTATCTCGACGACACGAGCAAGAAGCTCGCCAATGCGGGCGAGTCGATATTGACGGTTCCATCGGAGATCAAGTTTCTTGACGAGGTGAAGGACGCTGTTGACGCGTCTCAGACGATGGATTTTCTCCTCAGCGAGATTCTGGAGACACCTGCATTCGTTAAGAAGCGGGAGGCCCTGTACGCGGAGGCTGACAAGGCCATAGCGTCGCGCCTTCCCGAGATGAATCAGATGCCGGAAGAGGTTCTTTCCCTGAACGGTTCGAAGCGCACGAAAGGTTTTATCGCCCCTAATCCGAAGAGAACAACCAAGGCCCTCGTTTCCATTAGGCAAGACAATGTCAAGAAAAATATGGGCAGCGGGCAGAGGATGCATCTGCTTTTGAAGCTTGCGGCCAAGAGCAGCAAGGATCACATTTTTCTCGACAAACCCGAAAAGTACTCGCATCCGTCTATGCTGAACATCACCGCAAAGGCGATCAACGACCTGGTGGCCGCCGGCAAAGATGTCCACATCGCGATGCACTCGCCGAAACTGGTTTCAATGCTCGATTTTGATTTGAGAGACCTCCGGCTAATCAACGACCCGAGCCACGCCCTGAAAGAAATGCCCTTGAGGAAAGGATGCAGCCATGTTGCCCACCTGCGACCTTTGTGAACGTCAAAACAAGCGCGTAGAACGATAAACCTCTCGAAGCTTTCTCGTTTCAACCGAGAAAGCTTCGAGAGGTTTCTGTTTTCCTCGTCATCGTGGAAGGCCGAGGGGTCGATCTCGATTATTGGGTCGTCGGCCATCCGGGCGGTCTCCTCGGCCTGATTTCCGCCGGCACCGATTCCGACCACGGCATCAGCGAGTCGAGGTAGGCCGGGCCGCCCGGGTCCTTCGCGTTGGGCATCTCCTTGAGCAGCCACTGCACGTACTTGCGCGGGTTCAGGTCGTTCATCTTGGCCGTTGACCACGGTCGAGTACATGCCGGCGGCACGCCTCGGCGCTGCGCGGCGTGCCGCTGAACTCGACGAGGTGGCTGTGGTGGACGACTTGGTCAATCACGGCGGCGGCGAGCTTCTCGTCGCCGAGCACGGTGCTTCGTTTCCCGAACTCGATGTTGGTTGCAAATATTATGCTGCGGCGTCCATAGCGCGCCGATATCACCTTGAACAGCTGCCTCGCGACCTAGACGTCGGGTGGCACGTAGCCGAACTCATTGAGTATGATCAAGTCGTAGCGTGCCAGCTTCCTCGTAAGCGGCTCGCATGAACGGGAGGCGGAGGGGCGTTCAAGGGTGTTCGGGAAATCTACCCTCTCCAATGACTGGAGTGGTCAAGGTTTCTTGGACGGAAAAAGCTTCTTCAGGCAGCATCTCGCTCTAGGTCGCACGGGGCGTTATAGCCGATCGATGAGTGCACCCTTCGCGCGTTGTAGTAGAGCTCGATGTATTTGAACACGTCCTGCTTCGCCTTCTCCCTCGCAAGGTCGACGGCCCTCATCTCGCCGCCGAGGACCACCCGCGCCGCCGCTATCTTGAACTGCTTATCGTAACGCTTCCTCTTCTGGGTCATACAGAACACCTTTCGCCCTTAACTTGGTGTCCAAGAAATCTTGCCCTCTCCAGGAGTTCGCGAATGCCAAGCTGCACGGACGAGCAGAAGCGCATGGCCGTCGACATGGTCGACGAGTGCGGCGGGTCGGTGACGCGCGCATAATCGTGCGAGTTGAGGTTTGCATACTCGCTAGAAGTTTCGTGAGCGCATTCCGCGAGCACTCAGACAGCGATATCGACCAAAAGGCCGGCTTTTAGCCTCTAATGACTGCATCCAGTACAATCAACATCAGAGCGTTTGTCTGCGTCCGTGCGGCGCAGATTTAGATAAGGTACATCGGGGGGCGAAATGCAGGTTCTCTTTCTCCATCTCAGCGATATTCACCTTCAGGTGAACCGCGACTACTCATCGGAAAAGATTCGCCGAATCGTCGATGCTGTTCCGTGCGAATTACCGTTCGACTGCGCATTCCTCATAATTTCTGGCGACCTTGCGAATTCAGGAAGTGCAGACGAGTATCACGTCGCAAAACGCCTGATCGATGATTTGATTTGCGGGTTTCGTTCCAAGGGCATAAAACCAGCGATTCTCTTCGTTCCAGGAAATCACGATATCTCGATACCGCAAGACTCCCCGACTGCAGAAATGCTAATCGAAAGAAAACGCACTTCCTTGGATGACGCATACGCGCATGAACTCGAGAAAATGGACCCATTTTTCGAGTTCGCAAACGAGCACCGCCTCTTTCGCAGTGAATACTCGGATTCCACTGAGCAATTCGACATCGGGGATCAAGCCTGCTGCATTAAGGCGACGATGCTCAATAGTGCTCCGTTTTCAACCAGAGAGCGAACAGACAAAGAGATACATTACCTTCCCGAAAGAGCGATATGCTCAATTGAGAAAAGTAGCAATACGAATCTTAATATTGTAATAATGCACCATAGCTGCGAGTGGTTCGAGGATGAATCGAAAAGACGTCTCGAGCAGCGACTGTATGAGCATTGCGACATTTTGTTTATAGGACATGAGCACGACGGCTTCGCTGAGTCGTATACAAATAGCAATAGACAGCACTTAACCGTTTCAAGGGGCGGTGTTATAAGTACCTCATCATACGACGAGTCATCATTCTCGCTACTGCATTATGACTCCGAGACGATGCTGCTCACAACAATTTACTTCATTTGGGACAGGCAATGTTCCATATACACCGAACACAACCGTGAAAAAATGACTTTGAGACCGAAAACACCCGGCCAATCCATTCCCAATACGGAATTCATAGAAGCGCTGAAACCAAACTTCAACCTCATCAACGCCCCATTGGAAAGCTATTTCGTTTTTCCAGTCCTTGAAACCAGCATTCATGTTGACGATGACCCCTTTCCCGTCATCGCGTCAGACAGTGAGTTCTTTGATTTTATCAGCGCAAACCCATGCGTTAATATCGTTGGCTCAAAAAGTTCGGGTAAAACGGCGCTCTTAATGCATCTGTACAATTCGAGTATCGCCCAAGGCTACAGCCCGCTGTTTCTCGGCGAAATCAATAGTAGACCATCAATTAAGTATCTTTTTGACGACTTGATTGGAGAGCAATACGGCCGTAATGAGTCAGCCTCAGCGAGATTTAAACAATCTTCCATCCAGAAGAAAGTCCTATTTATCGATGATTTCGACAGACTAAAACGCAACGGATCAGATGCGGCGTTCATTCGAGAGGCCCTGAACAATGTCGGTTGCGTCGTCCTTACTTCATCTCAAAAAATCGACACAGGCATCATCGAAGATGTTCGGAGAGAATTGGGGGACGACGATGCCGTAGTCACCTATAGCATCAAAAACTTCTTTAAAGGGAAAAGGGACGAGCTGGTATACAACGCATGTCGAGAACTACAAGTTGCACCCAATAATATCCAGGGGGTTATTGGAGCAATCGATAGGGCTGTTCATTCGCATAGCGACATCTTCTCCCTCAACCCGGAGTTCATCCTTCAAAGTGTCATCTACTATGCCGATAAAAACCCTACAGGCAGGGAAAAGACAATTCCTTTTAACGAAATCTTCGAAGCAAATATTGTAAACCGGGTAAGACAAGCATGGAGCAAATCGAAATACGGAGCGACAAAAGAGGGCGGGATCCGCGAAGCCCTCGCGCTTCTGGGCGAGATCGCGTACCACATGCATAAAGCCAAAAACACCACAATTGAGGCCAGCACCCTTTTCGAAAAAATCCAACAATACGCTGATGAGTATGCCCTCGAAAGCTGCCCAAGAGATTTCGTTGAGCTCGCATGCGAAGCAGACATAATGCGCATGGGGGAGACGGCACCATACTACTATTTCGTCTCTAACACTGTCTTCGCTTACTTTGTCGCAAAGCGAATTAACCTTATGAGAGATAAGGGAGATGATATACGCGGTGACGTAGGTTACCTGGTCGAGAACATCTGCTTCATCATCAATGAGAATATTCTCCTCTTCTTATCGTATCTGCGAAATAATTCTAGCTTTGCAGGAAAGCTTCTCTCTTGCGCAGAAGAAGCCCTCTCTCCGTTCGAGGAGTTCTCCGTTGAAGCGAAAAACATTCGCTTTTTGACTACCGGCCAATATGCAAAAATAAATATGGCAAACGAGGGCGATCGACACGCTGCAGACAATATGGTTTCACAGCGCGAGGAAGAGATATCCAATAAGCGCCAGGAAGAAGGCCTACTGGAATATGCCGGCCTTTACGACTACGACGAAAAGGACCGGCTCACCAACAGCAATAGGATACTGCGCGCGCTAAAGTATCTCGAAATCGCTGGAAAATCATTCGTCATGCATTTTGCAACAACACCCAAAATTGAAAAATACCAGACAATCAAGGCTCTTTATGAATTGCCCAACAGAATTATTTTCGGAATGCTGCACAAAACAGATGAAAACTACGACGAAATAATCGACCAATTGCTTGAGATTATTTCCGAGGATAGCAGCCCATCGAATATCACAAAAGACGAGCTGAAAGATATCCTATACAAGATTGGAATTGCCACCTGTCTCAGCGTTTACGACCAAGCTTCATATTATTGTTCTACAGGAGATACCGTTAAGTTGCTCAGCGCACGCGAACAAGAGTGCTCGACGCATCGAATTCAGCGACTCTTGATGATGGAAAACTCCACATCCGCTTCAGAAGATTACATAGACCAAGCAGTAGCGCTAATGGAAAAAGCGCAGAAGGAGAACAGGCGTTTCGAGATTCTTTGCATTCAGGTAATAACGAACAAACACATCATCAATACGCCAAACATCAAGCCAAGCACGCTGCAAAAAGCAAGCAAAAAGATCTTCTTTCGTGATTCGCCAAAATCGCTAATCACGAGAAATAGGCAGAGTACCACGGAAAACCGAAACGGCGATTGCGGGGCCTCATGAGCAAGGCATTTGCATATATATGGTGGGTAGTGTCGAGAATGTTGGTGTAAGCCGTTCTCGCTAGGCGCTGCGAAGGCAGCCCGAGCGAACGGCGAATCGGAACGGCGAGGGGCTTCGGTCTTCTCCCGAACCCGGAATCCAAGCGGCTATGCTACGCCGCATCCACCCTAGCCCTCGGCCCCCCGGCGAGGAAGGAATGGGGGAGGCGGGTCGGCGCCTCCTGCCTATAGGCGTGATTTTGCGAATATTGGACTGGACGGGTATGCGTGGCGGTTATGGGGTCCGCATCGTTTTCAGTGGCTGTGTGGGTTGCGGGCGCATGGAGACGTATGGCTGGGTTGCTTGCGGGTACGTGCCAGAGCGTCGAGCCCCTCGATTTAACCGGAATGGAGGTATCGCGCAAACTTTGAGAGCCGCATAGTCTGCAAATTGCATACCGATATGCGGCTCAAGTTTGCGGCAACTCTTGATTGGCTACGTCTTAGAGCCTATAATCACAGGAAAACTCTGAAAACATGTTTAAAAAACAATGAAAGGGATGTTGAGGGCGATGCTTTGCCAGTTCACCTTCAGGAACTACAGGTCCTACCGCGACGAGGCGGAGCTGTCCATGCAGGCGACGTCGATGAGGGAGTTCGAGCGCTCCCTCATCGAGTGTCCCGACGGGCAGAGCTTCCTGCCGGTGGCCGCGGTGTACGGCCCCAATGCCGGTGGCAAGTCCAACCTGCTCGAGGCCCTCGACTACGTGCGCTCGGCGGTGGCCAGGCCGGTCTGGCTGCTGTCTGCCCGCGCCGACGCGCCCGAGGGGGAGCGCCCCTCGATGGCCCGCTGCTCGGCGTTCGAGTTCGACGACGTGTCGGCCGCCGAGCCCACCGAGTTCGAACTCTACTACCGCGCAGGCGAGCACGAGTACCGCTACATCCTTTCCGTGCACGCCGACGAGATCGTGTCCGAGGGACTGTGGCGGCGCAAGCTGGGTGCGTCGCGCACGGCGACGCTGTTTGAGCGCGAGGGTGCCGAGGTCGTGCTCGGCCCCACGCTGCGCAAGCTTGCGACGGCCGCGACGTTCAATCCGAGCCTGCCGTACCTGTCGTTCCTCTGCATCAACTTCGACGCGCCGGTGGTCAAGGAGGCGGCCAGCTGGTTCCTCAGCGGGGTGTTCTTGAACTACAACAGCTCTTATCTGGAGCGAGCGCTCGAGCAGATGCTTGACGAGGCGGACTCGCCCGAGGTCACGCGCTTCCTGCGCGCTGTGGACGTGCGCATCGACGGCTTCAGGGTGGAGAAGGCCCCCGAGGGACGCGGCCAGCGCGTCTTCGTGAAACATGAAGTGGACGGTAAGGGCTACGAGCTGCGGCTGTCCGAGGAGTCGGCCGGCACTCAGAAGCTCATGGGGCTGGCGGCGTTTTTGCTGGCGGCGCTCGAGCGCGGCGGCACCGTGGTGGTCGACGAGCTGGACGCCAAGCTGCACCCGAAGCTTCTGCGCTACGTGATCCTGCTGTTCAAGGACCCCGAGGTCAACAAGCACGGTGCGCAGCTCATCTTTTCGTCGCAGGACGTGTCTACCATGCGAAACGACGTGTTTCGCCGCGACGAGATATGGTTCGCGGCTCGTGGCGAGGGGGAGACCAGCCAGCTGTGGTCGCTCGCCGACATCCACGAGGCCAACGGCAACTTGGTCAGCAAGAACGCGGCCTTCGACAAGCAATACCTGTCGGGCCGTTACGGTGCCGACCCGTACCTCACCCGCATCGAGGAGTGGGACTAGCATGGCGGCGAAAAAGGGCAAGGGCTGGCGTAGCGGCAGGCGCGAGGGCCGCTCTCGCATGGTCCAGATGACGCGCCACCTCGTGGTGAGCGAGGGCAAGGAGACCGAGCCCCGCTACTTCGAGGGCGTGCGCGCGGCGCTGGGTGCGGCGAACGGCCGCAAGGTTGCCATCGTCGTCAAGGGAACCGGCAAGCATACGCTCGACCTGCTCGACTTCGCCGTCGAGCACTGCCGCTACGCGCCGGAGACGTTCGACCATGTGTGGCTCGTGTTCGACAAGGACGACTTCCCGGCGGCCGACTTCGACGCGATGGAGCGCAAGTGCGCCGAGCTCTCCGACGGGTCGAGGACGTTCCATGCGCTGTGGTCGAACCCCTGCTTCGAGCTGTGGCCGCTCCTGCACCTGCGCTACACGACCGCGCCCATGACGGCCGCCGGGTGCCAGCGCGCCCTCGCTCAGGCGATGTCGAAGGACCTGGGCGTCGAGTACCGCAAGAACCTCGGCGGGCTGTTCGGCATGGTGGACGGCCAACGGGCCGAGGCGCTGTATCGCGTGCAACGTCTGGAGGCGCACCATGGGGAGTTGGGCAACGCCAAGCCGTCTGCGCAGAACCCCGCGACCAAGGTAAGCGAGATATTCGACGTGATAGGGCCGTATTTGGCTGGGTAGCCCGCACCTTTCCGGCGTGGCTATCGTCCGTTTCGGCTTTGTGTTGCCTCGGGTCTACATCAAAGAACATAGAGCAAGTTTTCCAATGCGAGAAAGAAGGCGATTATGGCAGATATGGATTCAGCGTTTACTGAATTCGGCGATTCTATAAAGCTCAGCAAAGCAAAGCGGTCAGAGCTATGCCTGAGCCGTGATGCCATCAGGGAAACCGTCAGGAGCAGCTTCTCCGATTCCGATCGGAGCGTGAAGTTTTGCATGCAAGGCTCGGTTGCGATGTCGACTACGGTCAATCCGATAGACGAAGACGAGTACGACCTCGATGACGGCGCTTACCTATGCGATTACGAGGACACGGACGAGGAAAAATGGCCTAGCACCCTGACTGTGCACAAATGGGTTAAGGATGCGGTGGAGGGCCAGACCAGCGCCAACCCGAAGGATAAGAACACATGCGTCCGCATCCCGTACAAGCATGGCTACCACATCGATATGCCGATCTATATCATGAAAGGCGGCACGGCTCACCTTGCCCACAAATCGCAAGGTTGGGTTAAAAGCGACGCTAAAGAATTTAGAAATTGGTTCAGCGACAGATGCAAGCCGAACAACGGACAGCTACGCCGTATCGTAAGGTACCTGAAGCGTTGGAAGGATCACTGTGGCGTCGATCTCAAGGGTGTCGAGTTGACCATCCTTGCCGCATCTAACTTCGACGAGGCAGAAGGGCGTGACGACGACTCGTTGCGCTACACCGTTGAGAACATAATCGAATCGCTCGAAGCGTCTTTTGAGTGCGAGAAGCCCGTCGAGCCCTTCGAGGACCTCTTTGAGGGCTTCTCGCAGACAAAGAAAGACAGCGTTATGAAGGCGCTTCGGAAGCTGTCGTCAAATTTGACATTCGCGCACGAAACCGCCAGCGAGAAAGAGGCTTCCGACAGGCTGAGGGAGTCCTTCGGCGATTCGTTCCCCCATGCGAAAGACTCGGCCGTTTCGCGGTACGCCAAAACAGCCGCTCCAGCCGTTTTGAAAAGAGATGGTCGCTCTGGATAAGCAGAAGTTGCTGGCAGCTCTGCGCAAGCGCGGCTTCGATGCATCAATCGAGGACAGTAAGCTGAAATTGCCGTGCGCTCTGGCGAACGGCGAGACGGTTGAGCTCAAACTGGATCTATCGCCCGCATCCCAGTATCATCTGCCTGAATTTTGCTTTGACGCCGCCAAGCATCCTGCTCTCTCAGGTTTACCGCATGTGGGGTCTAACGGAAGCATCTGCACCTTTGACCAAGCATCGAACACGGTTCACCCGGACAGGTGGGAGGAAGCGGTTGCAGAAATTGCGTGCCAAGCGATAGAGGTCTTAAACGACGGTATTGAAGGCGCGAACACCGAGGACTACGGCGACGAGCTTCAAGCTTATTGGGCCTTGGATGCTAGTCGCAGCGTCCCGATGGTTATGGTCTGCGATGAACCGGAACCGGATTTCGGGACCATGGTCGGCGCGTACGACAATCTGAGGCCGGGGCACGTGTTCTTGGCGTTGTCCGAGAAGGCCGCCAAGGAATACGCCCGAAAGGTGAGCGGTGGGAAAGGGCCAGTTGATACGGTTTTTTGCCTGTATTTGAGGCTGAGGGAACAGTTGACCTTCCCTTTACCCAGAACGGTCGCCCGGTGGAGGGACGTTATCGCTAAATCCGGAACCGACCTTGCGAGCAGCTATGATGCGTTTGCACTTGCCTGTGAGAAAGAGGCTTTCATCGTTGTCTGCTCCGTCCCGACCGCGCGCGGCAGGGCCCTGCTGTCTTTTTCGAATCCAGCCCCCAAACTCATGGTGAACGGGTTTCGACCTGGACATGTTCCTATCGGGTACGCTCTCGTGCGGAACGACTTCGGCGGTAAGGACGTGTCCCGGAGAGTCACGGAGGACTTGCGACAGGAGAGGCTTTTTTCCAGGGGCGGGGACGGCGGCGTCTCCGACGCCTCCTGCCTGCTCATTGGCTGCGGGTCGCTGGGGAGCCATCTTGCCGCGCTCTCTGCGATAGCGGGTATGGAAATTTGACGTTGGTGGACAACGACATCTTGAGCGTTGGCAACATCGCACGGCATGCGTGCGGCTTCGAGAGCGTCGGCCTCCCCAAGGCCAAAGCGTTGAAGACGGCGCTCGAGCGAAGCAATCCCAATGTTGCTTGCGCGGCCAGGGGCGAAGATGCGAATGTGATGCTCGGCGATCCGCTCGCCCTCGATCTGTTCAACGTTGTCTTTGTTACCGCAGCAGATGCTCCGCTCGAATTGCATGCGGTTCGAGCAAAGGACAGAGGCGATTTGGAGTGCCCTTTGATTCTCATGTGGCTTGAGCCGTACGGCCTAGCTGGACACGTTTTGGTGCTGAATAAACCGCAGGACGTTTTTCAGGACATGTTCGACGACGAATTGAGCTTTCGAAATCGTGTTGTTTTGAATCCCGGCGATTTCTATGAGCGAGAAGCGGGATGCCAGTCGACGTATGTTCCTTATTCGGGGGCGGACGCCCAGAAGTTCATCTTTGATTTTCTTGCAAGGTGGAGAACGGTATTTTCTCGGCGGAAGGACCGCAACTATCACTTTGCTTGGATTGGTGCCTGTTCTTCGGCCGAGGGGTTGGGAGCATTGATTTCAGATAAGTATCGAGACTGCGACGACTATTCATGCCGGCTTGAGAGGATTGACTGAGCATGGAAGTTCCTTTCAGGGATGGAAGCATTCTCGTTCTTCCGGATCGGTTGCTAAATAAGCTGCGTGCCGCGCTCGCGATGAGCGGATACGATTTTGAGTCAGGTGGAATCCTGCTTGGTTCGAAGGAGGCTCAGTCACCCCGCTTTATCGTGAAGGAGCTAACGTTTCCCTCGTCCCTGGATACGAGAAAAAGGTTTGTATTCGTTCGCTCGAAGAACAGCGCGAATCGGGCTATAGAGCGCGCCTGGAAGGCGTCTGACGGAACCGTTAACTACCTTGGAGAGTGGCATACGCATAATGAGAAGTCACCTTGCCCTTCGTCTATGGACCGGAATCTAATCGGGGACTTGGTGGTCGACGGATCGATTCCCTTTGGGCGAATCTTCATGCTTATCGCGGGGAACTCAAATGATATTTTCGTCGGAATGACAACGACGACTAATCCCGATGGCTTTGTCGAGGAGAGGAGAGCAAAATGGCCGGTATGACGAGATACTCAATTGATAGCAATGTGCGCACAAAGGCCATGCTTTGCGTCGCGGCGCTTTCAATCGTCTGCGCTGCTGTGACGAATCGGGTTTTCTTTCCCTGCCTCGAGAGTCTTGCCTCCTGTATAGGCGTTGGGACGATTTACCAGACCCTGTCAGAAATCGGGTTAATAGGAAGCGCGGCCGCTTTTGCGTGGTACGGCGCGTTCTGGCATTTCTTCGACAGCAAGCTCTGGAAGCTCTTCAAGTGCTTCCATGGGATTCCCGATCTCAGCGGGGATTGGGTCGGCCGTGCGACGTCGTCTTTCAAGGACGAAGACGGCAATCCTTATTCGTACGATATGAAGCTGAAAATCACTCATACTTTCACGAAAATACAGTGCACGGCTTGCTTCGCGGCCTCCGAGTCTGAAAGCAGCTGCGTTGGGGTAAGCGCCTGCAACGCAGAGAGGGATAGCTGCCGGCTTGAATTCTCGTACGAAAATGAGGCCGGGGAAAACGCAGTGAGGGTTGGTGCCTGGCAAGAGTCCCACCTCGGATTCAACAGGATTCGATGCGAGGGAAATACGATGAAGGGCCAGTACTTTACGAATCGGGAACCACAGACGAAGGGCACATTCGTTCTCGAAAGAAAATCCAAAGATGGCAAATGATTGATGCCGCAGAATATCCTTCGACATCAATCGCAGAGCCTTGCGATTTCCGCGTCGCATTTCGCGCAGCGGCCTTCGACGAGTACGCAGCTGTGACGCATGCGCAGCGTGTGGCCGGGCGCGAACTCAGTCATGCTACAGTTATGGCAGAACGCGTTGGCGAGCACGAGTTTGCGGATGTGCTCGGGAATCTTCTTCCACTCTCGTAACGCTTCGATCTCCGTGACGCCCTTGCCGTGGCGGAGCCCGTCTTCTTCCATCTCCTCTGCGACGAATCTGGCAATCATCGCCTCGCTGACGCCGTCAGTCCTCATCTGCCGGGCCATTTCCTCGTATTTTGACCCCATGAATTGCCCTCGTTTCTCGCGTGGTTGCCGGTTGGGACGGTCGGCTTGCGGTTAGCTACGGTTGGTTCGCGGTCACCTGAATTACTTGGTCGGTATCGGGCGGCGGGTGCGCTGATGAGGGTGTCTCGTGCTCTTCTCCGCCCATCCGCAGAGGTTCAACATTGCCGACCTTGTATCTGCACTCTTCAACAATCTTGCTGGTTGGCGGGCGGTGCCTTATGCCTCCAGCCCATTAGGGGCAAGCGTCACCGTTCGCGCTGGTCGGGCTCGTCGCCAGTCTTAGCGCAGAGCCTGTCTATGGCGAGGTCCAGGTTCCTTTTGCTGTTGGGCGTTTTAGGCTGCGTTATGCCAGCTCCCTTTCCAATCTTTCGTACTCGCCGGCGGTGACCAGGCCCTCGCCGCGTGCCTGCTTGGCGGCCTCGAGGAGCTGGGCGGGCATCACCGAGCCGGCGCAGGACTCTATGGCGTCTGCCACACGCTGGGAGGGGATGCCCTTGTAGTGCGTGGTGCGCTCGCCCTTGGGCGCGGTCACGGGCTCCACCCAGGAGGGGAGCCTTCGCCGCACCCGTTTTGTCGTCGCGACCTCGATCGCGCGCGGGTCAATCAGCGCCAGGCCGTGCATGGAGAGCACGGACTCTCCATGCAGGTAGGCCCCGCCACCCACGAGCGCCACGGCCTCGGCGTAGGCGTCGTGTGGCGTGGGAACCCCCCCCAACGCGCGAGCTTGTACACGCCGTGGCCGCGCTGCAGGAGCCTGCCGTCGGCTGCGATGTCGTATATGGCAACGAGTCGATGCGCGAAGAGGATTGGGCTGGCGTGCGAACTCGTCTTGAAAGGGTCTTTTTTGACAGGTGTTACGTTCGCCAGCTTTCCAAGGCGAAAGACAATTGGCTGGAGCTTCCCGTGGGGAAGGTGACGGCAGGCATCCTTTCCGAGGTGAAGAGATTAATGATGAAGCGCTAGAGTTTCCGGGCCGAGTGGCTTCAATTGGCTTAATCGGATTAAAGTTCGTGTAGCCGCAAGCTGTCTGCAAAGAATCGTCCCATTGGGAAAATCCCCAATGGGACGATTCTTTGTCTATTCGGACGCAGCTCTATTTCGGACTGATTCATCGTCGATGGCGTTTGGGGTGGGATGTAAACGCCATTCGGTTCAAACCTCTAACAACGAGCATCACAGCTATCCAGTCGGAACGTTTCTGCAGGTAATCTTGTTTTTTCGTCTTGACAAAAGGGATGAGCACCGTGGGCCCGCGCCCTGCGCTGCCGTCCGAGGTCGTCACCTACGACGACTACCAGCGCCAGAGGTTGCTGGTCAAGCCTGGCCTCACCTGCTACTGGCAGACGCGACGCAACCGCGACTCCATCACCTTCGACGAGTGGGTCGACATCGACCTTTAAGATTTGTTACACAGCACTGAACAGGTACGACGCGTTCTTCGAGTGCATCCTGTACCCGTGGGACTACGCGGCTGCTTCTCTGGTTGTTGCCGAGGCTGGCGGTGCAGCCGTGAACGTGGAGGGCGCTCCGATAGCGCTAGGCCGTCGCGATTCCGTGGTAACCGGCGCACCCAAGGCTGTTGCGGAGATCTTGGAAGTCGTTGGGGAAGTTGGTGCGAGGTTATAGGTGGCGTTGTGGCTGATTTTCCGTCACCGTTTTTTTCGATGCCCAGAGATTATTCTCTGGGCATCGCTTGCTTTTGGGATTTGGATTCCGGTTTGTATGCTGAAGTCGTTGTGCTTTGCGGGAAGACGTGCGCTTCATGTTTAGGTCATTTGCGGACAATGTCCTAAATACGGAATTCCAGTACGAGTTTTTCATTGCTGAAAAACCGGAAGTTATGTATGGAAGCTCGCACGCTTCATGGGTCGTTACTTAAATTTGTCTTAGTGAAGAGAGAGCAGCTCATCTATCTCTTTGCGGATTTTCTTGCGAACGGTATTTCGAATGTAGAGGTTATTGAGTATGTTGCTTCCGGCCATTCTGGATTCATAGAAGCATACGCCAGGCCTTCCGAGGAATTGGAAAAGGACGCGTGCTTCCTATTTAGGACATTTGTGGACAATGTCCTAAATGACAGTAGATATGTCCGTTTGAAGGTCGAAATGTCCGAAATTGCGTCTGCTGGCAAAGCGGTCAGCTTTGCGTTTCGGGATTCAACGCGCTTGATATGTATGCCTGCTCGCGCGGATTGGACGCTTCCCGGATCATCCAGGGTGCGTGCCTCGAGCCCCGTATCGGCAGCCACTACAACAACCCCAGCTTCGGCTACGGCGGCTACTGCCTGCCGAAGGACACCAAGCAGCTGCTGGCGAACTACAGGGACGTGCCGCAGAACCTAATAGAGGCCATCATTGAGGCCAATTGCACCCGAAAGGACTACATCGCCGACGAGGTACTTCAGCTGGTGTGAGACAAGGTCTACGAGGGCAAGCCCAAACCGGTGGTGGGCGTGTACCGCCTCACGATGAAGGCGGGCTCGACAGCTTCCGCGCGTCGAGCGTGCAGGGCATCATGAAGCGCATCAAGGCCAAAGGCGTGCCCGTGGTGGTATACGAGTCCACGCTCGATGCGCCCGAGCTCTTCGGCTCCGAGGTGACGCACGACCTGGCGGCATTCAAGGCCAAGTGCGACGTGATCGTTGCCAACCGCTGGAGCGACGAGCTGGCCGACGTCGCCGCCAAGGTGTACACGCGGGATTTGCTTCGGAGGGATTAGAGATGTTGGCGAGGGGGTGCATATGCACTGGGTCTAAGGGCCCCTTGGCTGTAAAGCTCCTTTGATGGGGGCTTTACAGCCCTCCTTTTTATTGTAGATGCCGAGAATCGATGCGAAACAGGCGTGAGAAATCTGTTGCTTGACCCGAGATTAGGTTTGTTGTTAACATTTCTTTAGACACAATAAACACAAGATCGTCCTCGTGTCGTCCGTGTCCATTTAAAGTGACCCCCTGGAAGTAGACCCCCGTTATCAGGGACGGCTCGAAACCAGGGGGATTTTTTTATTTCGAGGGGTCGGGGCTTTATGGAGAAAGTCGCTATATTGGTGGATGGCGCATTTTATCGCCGCCGCGCCTATCGTTTGTTTGGTGATAAAAATCCGCAGGAGAGAGCAGATGAACTGGTCTCGTACTGCAAGAGACACCTTGAATCATGTGATGAATTTCAGATAGGTAGCCTCTATCGTATCTTTTATTACGATTGCCCGCCGATGAAGGGGAACATATATCACCCTCTTCTCAAAAAACCAATTTACATGGAAAAGAGCGAAACTTTTACATGGTCGAATGAGTTTTATAGCGCCCTTGCTGATAAGAGGAAAGTTGCTTTGCGAATGGGCGAGTTACAAGAGGGGGAGTCTGGCTTCAGGCTAAAATCCAGGGCCGCCAAGAAATTGTTTCGTGGGGATATTGCTCTCGAGGATCTTGAGACATCTGATTTTGAGCTCAATGTTGTTCAAAAAGGCGTTGATATGCGCATCGGACTCGATATAGCGTCGCTTGCTTACAAGAAGCAGGTTTCCCAGATTGTGCTAATAGCGGGAGACAGTGATTTTGTGCCGGCTGCAAAGCATGCCAGACGCGAAGGAATTGACTTTATTCTCGATCCAATGTGGCAGGGGATTAGGGCTGGGCTCAACGAGCATATTGATGGTCTGAGGACCTGTACGCCCAGAAACTCAACACCGCAAACAGAGCCACTGTGCAAGGCATAGCCTGTTTGCCGACATAGTTTTGGCGGTGCAGCAGAAGGGCGCAGTGGAGCTTTCGACTTTTCAATGGCTCGACGCTCTCTGTGAGGCGCCGGTCCTAAGTTCTCGTGTTGTCTGGCTCTTGGAAAATAAGAGCAGATGCTATTTCCAAGCTTTGCAAGGACGTGCCGCAGGGCTTGATTGAGGCCATCGCTGACGCCAACTGCACGCGCAAGGATTTCGCGCCCGATCAGGTGCTTTCGCGCATGGTCGGGCTCTTGTACCCTCCAGGTGCAGGGCGGGGACATCGAAACGAGCATTTCGATGTCCCCGCAATCGCTTTTCAGCGAGAAGGCTTAAATCGTTTTACCCACCTTAAGGCCTCTAGCTAACGATAGCTTGCATTCGCGAAATTGCTCTCGAATGACGTCGAGGTAATCCGATATTGCGCCTATGTCTTCCGTTGTCGGTTCGTTGCGGCTGCAGCAATAAGCATCGATTATGCGATTAAGCCGTTCTAGTTTTCGTTCCATTTCATCCATGATATCGGCGCTGCCAAATACTTTTACAGTGTAAATCATCAGTCGGTTTCCTTTCTTTTTCATATCTTCTTGCAGCTTCTATGCCTTGAAGCCGAAAAAAGCATCCGCATTCGCGAACGCCCCCCCCTGAAACTGGGAATATAGGGACAGGTACTATTTTCCCAGTTTTACAAATAGACGCGAAAAAGGCTCCGGTGCTTGCGCCGGAGCCTTGAATCTTTTAGGGCTTAATAAGTGGGAATCTGATACCTGTCCCAATATTTCCAGTTACGCCATGAACTTGTAGACGGCTTGGGTGTAGGCCACGGGGTCGTCGATGGGCAGGCCCTCGGTGATCAGCGCCTGGTCGTACAGCACCGTTGCGTACAGGTGTACCTTTTCGGTGTCGCCATCCTCGAACGCCTTCTGCACCGCCTTGAATACGGGATGCTCGGCGTTTAGTTCGAGCACTCGGTCGCTCTTTATGTGCTCGCCGTCGGGACCCTGCGCCAGGATCTTCTCCATCTCAAGCGTGATGGGGCCTTCTGCGGTTACGCATGAAGGGGTGTCGGTCAGGCGGGCGGAAACGGCAACGCGCTTAACCTTGCCCTCGAGCGCCTTCTGCATTTCGGCGAACAGGCCCTCGTTTTCCTTCGTAATGGCCTCAGCTGCGCTCTTTTCGTCCTCGGTTTCGAGCCCCAGATCGCCGCCGGCAACATTCTTGAACTGCTTTTCGTTGTATTCGTCCATCGACATGAAGCAGAACTCGTCAACGTCCTGCGGGCACAGCAGCACGTCGAAGCCCTTGCCCAGCACCGTGTTCACGATGGGGCGCTTTGCCAGACGGTCGATGGCTTCGCCCGTTGCAAAGAAGATGGACTCCTGGCCTTCGGGCATTGCCTCGGCGTACTCGGCCAGCGTAACCATCTTCTGCTGCTTGGCGGAATAGAAAAGCAGCAGGTCAGCCAGCACATCCTTCTTCATGCCATAGCTGGTGTAGATACCGTACTCCAGGTTGCGGCCAAAGCCCTTGAAGAACTTCTCGTAACCGTCGCGGTCGTTCTTCAGGAACTTCTCCAGTTCGCTCTTGATCTTCTTTTCGAGCTTGTTGGCGATAGCGCGCAGCTGGCTGTTCTGCTGCAGCGTTTCGCGGGAAATGTTCAGCGTCAGATCCTGGGAATCAACAACGCCCTTCACGAAGCTGAAGTAGTCGGGCAGCAGGTCGGCGCACTTTTCCATGATCAGCACGTTGGAGCTGTACAGCGCCAGGCCCTTTTCGTAGTCCTTATTGAAGAAGTCGTACGGCGGACGCTTGGGGATGAACAGCAGCGCGTCGTAGGTCAGTGCGCCTTCTGCGTGAACGGAAATGGTGCGAGCCGGATCCTCGAAATCATGGAAATCGGTTTTGTAGAAGGTGGCGTACTCTTCGTCGGACACCTCAGACTTGCGGCGCTTCCAGATGGGAATCATGGAGTTGATGGTTTTAACCTCGCGCACCGTTTCGAATTCGGGCGTATAGTCGTCGCCGGCGTCTTCGGGCTTAGGCAGGGGCTTGCACTCTTCCACTTCCATGCGGATGGGGTAGCGCACGTAGTTGCTGTACTGTTTGATGAGGGCCTGGAGCTCGTACTGGTCCAGGAATACGTCGTATTCTTCTTCGTCGGCGTTGTCCTTCAGGTGCAGGGTGATGCTGGTGCCGTGGTCGGCGCCCAGTGCGGCGGCCTCTTCAGCGGTTGCAGGCTCGATGGTGTAGCCCTCGATACCGTCGGACTTCCAGGTGAAGGCTTCGGGCTCGCCGTATGCGCGGGAGGTTACGGTAACTTCTTTGGCAACCATGAACGAGGAGTAGAAGCCCACGCCGAACTGGCCGATGATGTCTACGTCTTCGCCCTGCTGCTCGGCGTTTTCGGTCTTGAACTCGAGGCTGCCGGAATGAGCGATGGTGCCCAGATTGGTTTCCAGCTCTTCGCGGGTCATGCCGATGCCCGTGTCGGAAACCGTGATGGTGCGAGCGTCCTTGTCGAACGCCACATTGATGGAAAGATCGTCCTTGGAAACGGCGATGGTGGTGTCGGTGAGGCTCTTGAAGTAGAGCTTGTCTACGGCGTCGGATGCGTTGGAGATAAGCTCGCGCAGGAAGATTTCCTTGTTGGTGTAAATGGAGTTGATCATCAGATCAAGGAGCTTTTTGCTTTCCGTTTTGAATTGCTTCATTCAGATCCTTCCTTCAGTGGCCTGTTGTGCGCGTTTGCCTGTTGGTGCGGCAGCAAGCTGTTGGGCCGGTCGCGACTGCGTTGCGGCGAGCGCCCGCTACGGCTGGTGCTGCGGCGAGCTGTTGGGCCCGCTACGGCTGGCGCTGCGGCGGGCACCCGCTGCGGTTGGCGCGGCTTCGATCCCGGGCGATGCAGCTGGCGCGGTGCCGAGTTAGGCGCTGCTCCTGACGTCGCTATGCCCGGGCCGCGTAGCGGCTTTCACCCGCGAACTGCAGACAAACGTTGCTTCGTTGCCGTGCGCTTGCGGTGCCGAAATGGCGGCGTGCAAGCGCCTATAAACGTAATTAGCACTCCAACATGTGGAGTGCTAATACGGATTCTAGTATGTGCGCGTGGCATGTCAAGAAAGGAAGCATTCGCGCGACGGTTTGTAACGGGGTTGTTGCTTGCGGGGTGCAGGGAAGCGCAAAGGAGCTGCCGACTCGCAGCACGTCGGCGCTGCGAAGCACCCCCGCTGCGCCCGTTTGCGTTACAGAGCGCGTGCCTTTTCGATGGTGGTACGCAGCGCGTCGATGACGGTGCCGCGGAATGCGCCCTTCTCCAGAACCTCGAGGCCGCGGATGGTAGATCCGGAAGGCGAGCACACCTCGTCCTTCAGCTGGCCGGGATGCTTGCCGGATTCGAGCACGAGTTTTGCAGCACCCAACACGCCCTGTGCGGCAAGCTGGTAAGCCTGCGGGCGCTTCAGGCCCTCGGCCACACCTGCGTCCGCCAGAGCCTCGATGAACATATATACATAGGCGGGCGAGCTGCCGCCGATAGCGCTTGCGGCGTCAAGCTGCGATTCTTCCAGTTCAACGGTGGTGCCGAAGCTGGCAAGCAGGCATTCGACAGCGGCGACGTCTTCAGCGGTTGCCAGGTTGTTGGGGCAGTAGGCGGTAACGCCCGCCAGCACGTGTGCGGGCGTGTTCGGCGCGGTGCGCACGATGCGAACGGGCGTGCCGAACTGCTCTTCCAGCCAGGCGATGGTCTTGCCAGGGGCGATGGTGACGATGGTCTGCTCTGGGCGCATCGCTCCACGGATTTCGGCGATGACGGCCTCGTACTGGTAGGGCTTTACGGAAAGGAACAGGATGTCTGCGTTTTCAGCGACGGTGATGTTGTTGGTGCCAGCGTTAATGCCGAATTCTTCGGCTACGGCAGCGGCGTGTTCCGGCGTGGCGTTGGAGCCATAGATTTCACCAGGCGCAACAGCGCCGCTAGCGATAATTCCCTTGATCATGGCTTTGGCCATATTTCCGCATCCGATGAATCCAAGTTTCATAAGAACCTCCTTGTTGGCGGCGGGCTTGAATAACGCGTTGAGGCGAATAATGCTGCGCTCTGCTGGCGCCGTTTTGTGAACGCGTTCCATGTTGGTTCGATTCTATGCGATGCGCTCGAGGAAAGCACCTCGTTTGCGAGGAATTAATTAAGTGTTGAAGCCTTGGGGCGAAGTGCGTGGCGTGATGGATGGGGAGTGGTGGCGATGAACACAGAACGCCCAGCACGATTCGTACTGTCCATGGCTGCGTGCCGCCTACAGATGTCCGACGCGATTCGCGTTGACCGTGGATGCATGGCGCCCGAGGACGCCATGCGCGATTCGCGGAGCCCGTGGGCGCGCGGCCCTGCAGATGGCTCGGTGCGATTCGCGGTACCCGTGGGTGTGCGATCCAATCGCGACACCCAAGGACGCCATGCACGATTCGCGGCATCAGAAATATGCCCTGTGGTTGCTTCTTATTTGAACGGTATACTTTTACCTAATTGATTTGAGAGGGGCAGGGAATGGCTAAGAAGAATAACGCGAAGAGCGCCGGTGGCGGAAACGCCGCTGCGAAGACCGAGAAAAAGGGCAAGAACCAGATTTCTCAGCAACAGGCGCGTGCGAATGCGGCGCGCGCGAGCGCGAAGATCAGCCCTGCACCTGAAGGGCCTGTACCTGCTATTTCGGTGCTGGTGCCCATTTGCAATTCCGAGCAGTACTTGGAGCAGGCGCTTGATTCGCTGATTGCCCAGACGTTTACCGACTTCGAGGCGTTGTGCATTAACGACGGTAGTACCGATGGTTCTCTGGACATCATCAAGCGCTACATGGAAAAAGACCAGCGTTTTCGCCTGATTGATAAGGAAAATTCCGGTTACGGCGCGTCAATGAATTTGGGCATCGATACCGCACGTGGCGAGTACATCGGCATTTTGGAGCCCGACGATTTCTTCGAGCCGAATGCGCTGGAGCTGCTGTACAGCCTGGTGAAGGGCGCAAGCGCCGATGCTCCTGTCGACGTGGCTAAAGCCAACTACTGGTTCTATTGGAGTACGCCCAAGGAACGCAACCAGCTTATAAGCGTGTGCAAGTCCCCTATGACGGATGCCCCCCTTAATCCGCGCGATGTTCGCGAGGTGTTCTACTGTATTCCTTCTATTTGGTCGGCGCTGTATCGTCGCGAAATGCTGGTTGAAAAGGGCGTGCGTTTTCTTGAAACGGCGGGTGCAAGCTTCCAGGACCTGGGCTTCCAGTTCAAGGTGTGGGTAACTGCGCAGAAGGTTGTTATGTCTGAGGAGGCCATTCTGCATTACCGCCAAGACAACGAGGCGTCTTCTGTGAACGACGCGCAAAAAGTGATGTGCGTGTGCAAGGAATTCGACATGGCCGAGCGTTTCATCAAGAACGATCCTGATTGCGAAGATTTGCGAAAAGTCCTGTTCAGGCTGCGTTATGACAGCTATATGTGGAACTTTGCACGCTTGGCGCCGGAGCAGCGCCGCGAATTTGTGGTTAAGATGCATGAGGATTTGCGCGCCGGGTTCAGAGGCGGCGCGTATGACCGCTCGCTGTTCAGCGACTATCAGAACGCGAACCTGCGCTATTTGATGGAGCACCCGAAGCGCTTTGAGCAGTTCTTCCCCAACAATCCCACGCCGCTGCGCAAGGGCTTGTACTATCTGCTGGTGGCAGGCCCCAAAGCCGCGCTGAAAGCCGCGGGAAAATAAGCCAGGCGGGTATATAGGGACAGGTATCGTTTCCCCGTTTAGCGGACAGAGCCTCGCTTGCAGTGAATGAATTGCGCAAGCGAGGCTTTTTTGTGCGCTATGTCGTACTGGGGAAACGGGACTTGTCTTTATATTCCCAGTGCAACACCTATGCGACACTGTCGCCAAACTGTCGCGACAGTGTCGCATAGGTGTCGTTTAGGGGCGATATTGCGTCGCGGTGCTGTCGCTTGTCGCGCATGGTAGCGCCCTCGATTGACCAAAATAGACCAAAGAATTTTGGTCAATCGCTCGTTTTCGCTCGAATAGACCAAAAAATAGGCCGATTTTTTGGTCTATTCGTAAGATATGCGACAATAGACCAAATAATTACCGACATTTTGGTCTATTCGGGATGGTGTCTCATGTCGTCAAAATATCGGGACCTAAGAACCCTATTTCATATCTCACAAAATGACGCCAGGCTCGTGTACGAGCAGCGCTTTAATTCCAAGGACGCCGTGCGTCTTAACTTTCAGATAAGCGGGAACCAGGCATTCTGCGTAATGGACTCCGCGATTTACGAGCTAATTATCAAGGCGATGGAGCTTGATAGAGACATTGACCGCACCATAGGGATGTTGCCGCAGAGGGCCATTGAGCAATACATGGACAAATGCCTTATTGACGAAATCGTGCTTACTAACGGAATCGAAGGAGTTCACTCGACGCGCAGGGAAATCGACGATGCCCTTGAAATGCTCGCCGAAAAGGACAAGACGGGCAGGTTTTTAGGCATTGTTGAAAAATATCATGCGCTAAGAGTGCGTAAAACGATTCCTATCGCTACTTGCGCTGATGTGCGTGCTTTGTATAACGAGCTGGTTCTCGATGAAGTAAGAGCCGATGATCCGTCTCATGTGCCAGATGGTCAGTTCTTCCGCAAAGGGCCAGTAAGCGTTCTGGATGCCTCGCATAAGCCAATACACCAGGGCGTTGAACCCGAATCAAAGATCATTGAACTGATGAATCAGGCATTGATGATCCTTGCTGATGAGGCCATCCCCGCGCTTGTACGGGTGTCGGTGTTCCATTTTCTGTTCGCCTATATTCATCCGTTTTACGATGGCAATGGGCGAACCAACAGGTTCATCAGCAGCTATGTCCTTTCTCGCAGCTTTAGCCCTATAGTCGGGTATCGCCTTTCGTATTCCGTGAAAGAGCGTATCGAAAAATATTACAAGGGGTTTTCGATTTGCGAGCATCCGCTGAATAAGGGAGATATAACGCCTTTTGTGATTTCCTTTTCGGAGCTGGTGGTTGATGCGATGGGAAGCATGCTGGATTCGCTGCAGGCGAAGCAGAGCGATTTGGCTGATGCGGTTGGGGCGGTAAATCGCGCAATCTCTACCAAAGAAGAGGACGCCGGTCTTTGGCGAGTTGCGTTCATTCTTGCTCAAGCGGAGCTGTTTTCGGAAAACGGTGCAACTACTGAAGAGCTGTGTGCGGCAGCCGAGATGTCCGAGCCCACAATGGCAAGGAAGCGCAAGCTTATTAAAGAGCTAGGGTTCTTGAGAGAGACACGCAAGGGTAGGCAAAGGTTCTACTCGTTGAATTTGCAGAAGATGGGGTAGGGGCTTGTCGTCCCCTGAAAAAACATGACTTACATTTCGAGTGTACAATAAGAATATTTGCCGATCGGGGCTTGATTTGCTTCAGAAAGAGGAATGAATGTCGGAAATTGTCAGCGGTCTCGGCGATAAAAATACCTGGAAGACGGCATGCAAAGTGCTTCTTGCTGGAGTTTCGAGCTGGGCCTGCGCTCGTTGCTTGAACGTGGACGCAGAGGTCGTAGCCTGGGTCTGCCTGTTCGTTCTTGAGTTTATCGCTTTAAACAGATTAAAACCAAGGAATCTGGCAACAAGAAAGCCGCTATTGTGTGCGGTGCTCCTGTTCGTCTTTGCGTTCGCAGTCAGTTTGATCCTTGGCGATCATATTGTGGTGCCCGCTAGTGGGGGCTACAGCGCTCATGTTGATGAGAGCTACATCGCACCCTACCACCTTCGCGATTTCGCCCTTTTCGTGATGCTTCTTCCCGGTCTCTTTGCTCTGTTTGCGGTTCCTGTTCAGCTCTTGCAGGCAAGACGTGAATCTCGGCAGAAAGGCATTCTCGAGCCGTGCATGGACCGTTTGGGTACGCGATGGGTGCTGTTGCTTTCCGTCATTGTTTTTCTAGGCTGGATTCCTTACATGGTGATCTACTGGCCTGGTTTCATTTTTGGCGATTCCCTTTCGTCCCTTAGTCAGGCTATGGGATGGACCGCACTGAGCAATCACTTTCCGGTTGTTTATACGATCTACCTGAAGTGCTGGCTGAAATTTGCTGGCATTTTAGGGTTGGGCAACACTATTGGTGTGGGCATGTCGTCGATATGTCAGTCCGTTTTGATGTCCCTGGGCTTTGGTCTGCTTGCGCGTTGGGTTGTGGTTCGCGGTGGCGTCCGCCCTGTTGCGGGGATTGCGATAGCTCTTGTTTTTTCGCTCACTCCGTACATTGCGACATACGGAATCGCTCTTTGGAAGGACCCTCTTTTTAGCTCGGCAGTGCTTGTTTTCTCGATGTGTCTTGCTGACTATGCTTGGTCTAGAGGTGAGATTGCGCAAAGGAAAAGCTGGATTACTCTGCTGCTTATTTCGTCCCTGGTTATGGTCTTCTTCCGAAATAACGGCGTCTATATTCTGCTCGGAACGCTTGCCCTGCTGGCGATTTCCTTGATTGTCAAGTCCCGTTTGCGGCATGCGAAAGGGTTTGGCCGTGTGATTGGGTGTATGGCGGCTGTCTTGCTTGTTTTCGGAATCGTTACCGGCCCTATTTATTCTTTTGGTGGCGTAGTGCCATCGGAAGCATCAGAAAGCGTCGGTATTCCGCTGAATCAGATGGCGCGCGTTGTTGCGCTGGATGGTGAGATGTCTGAGTCTGATCGCGAGTACATGAATTCAATTTATCCACTGGAAGAATACAAATCGACCTATACTCCCTGCTGCACCGACAATTTGAAATGGGCGCCTAATTTTAATAATTCTGCGCTTAGCGAAGGGCTGTGGGGACATTGGGTTTCTATGCTTATCAGAAATCCAAATGCATACTTTCAGGCTTGGGAATTGCAAACATATGGATTCTGGGCGGTAAATCCAGGCAATAGTGATCGCCTTTGGTCGGGGAATATAAGCTCCGGTGTTCCTCGGAACGCTAGTGCTGCCTACGTCGATCAGCTTGTTCCGTATGGAATCGAGCCAAATCCTGCAGCGCTTGACGAAAGCTGGAATTCGATGCTTCCTATAGACTCTTGGTCTATCCCGGTCAGCTGGCTGTTCTGGGCGGTTCTCTATCTTTCTATTTGCTTGTTCGCTGAGGACAAAGGGAGATGGGTGTTTGCTTTAATTCCTTCAATTATTCTTGTGGCTACGTTAGTAATTGCATCTCCGATTTATTATTGGTCGAGGTATGGCGCCGCTCTGCAATTCTTGATTCCGATGTATGCATTGATATTCTTTCTGCTGTTCGGCAAGAAAAAGAGCGCTTCGCGGTAGGCTTCTGTCCCCATATTCTCATTTTCCGCAAAAACCGTGCAGGCTGGTTAGCGTGCGCCAATACCCTTTACAATAAAACATCGTGATTATTTAGGTCGCACTGAGCATCAGCTGCAAAGGCAGCCGCCCCTGCGCAACCACTAAACGATAAGGAACTGCATTAATGCCAAATATGCTCTCAAGCGCTAATGCCAGAAGGAATTGGTTCACCATAACGTCCCTTGTATCCAGGGATTTTAAGCTGAAGTACCGTCGCAGCGCCCTGGGCGTTCTGTGGTCGGTTCTGAACCCTTTGCTCATGATGATCGTGCTTTCCGTTGTGTTCAGCACATTTTTCAAGTTCAGCATCGAAAATTACCCGCTGTACGTAATCCTGGGCAACGTCATGTTCGCCCTCATGGCCGATTCCACTTCGGGCGCCATGAATTCAATCATCGAATCTTCTTCGCTTATCAAGAAGATTCGCATTGAAAAGCTCATCTTCCCGTTGGAAAAAGTGCTGTTCCAGCTGGTGAACTTCTGCATTTCGCTCATCGCGGTAGCCGCGGTAATGATCTTCTTCCAGGTTATGCCGCACGTTAGCCTGTTTGCCCTGCCGCTGCTGCTCCTGTACGTGGTGCTGTTCAGCGCGGGCGTGGGCATGGCACTTTCCGCCCTTTCGGTGTTCTTTCGCGACGTGTGCCACCTGTGGGGTGTCGTTATCACCGCATGGACGTACGCCACGCCGCTGTTCTACCCCGTAGAAATCCTGCCCGATTGGGCGGCGCCGCTAATGCAGTACAACCCCATGTTTCACTACGTAAGCTACTTCCGCGACCTTATCCTGAGCGGCACGGTGCCAGGCTTGCAGGAAAACCTCCTGTGCCTTGGCATGGCGGTAGCCGCATTCGCCATCGGTCTGCTTATTTTCAAGAAGACCGAAAAGAAGTTCATTCTCTACGTTTAAGGAACAACCATGCCCGAAAACGTGAACACCAGCGTTCTTGAAATCGAATCCGAGCTCGCCGACGACTCGTCGAAGAAAACCATGATCAAGGTGGACCATGTGTCCATGATCTTCAACATGGCAAGCGAACAGTTGAACAGCATCAAAGAATACGTAATCGCCGCCGCTAAGCGCGAATTGCGCTTTAAGGAATTCCGCGCACTCGACGATGTTTCCTTCGAAGTGAAGCAGGGCGATGTGTTTGGCATTCTGGGCACTAACGGCTCGGGTAAATCTACCATTCTGAAGATCATCGCCGGCGTGCTGGAGCCCAGCAAAGGGTCGTGCACGGTTAATGGTAACATTGCTCCGCTCATCGAGCTTGGTGCGGGCTTCGATATGGAGCTTACCGCGCGCGAAAACATCTACCTGAACGGCGCGCTTCTGGGCTATTCGAAGCAGTTCATTGAAGAAAACTTCGACGACATCGTTGAATTTGCCGAGGTGGAAAAGTTCCTGGACATGCCTATGAAGAACTACTCTTCCGGCATGGTGGCGCGCATTGCCTTTGCGATTGCTACGGTTATCGTGCCTGAGATTCTGATCGTTGACGAAGTACTTTCCGTAGGCGACTTCATGTTCCAGAAGAAGTGCGAAGACCGCATCACGAAGTTGATCAAAGAGCACGGCGTGACGGTGCTTATCGTTTCGCATAACAATGACCAGATTGAGCGCTTGTGCAACAAGGCGGTATGGATCGAAAAGGGCCATCTGCGTATGGCGGGCACGGCAAAGGAAGTGTGTCAGACCTATCGTGTGCTGGGTGGTCATGTGGGCAGCAAGGAATCGGAGCAGATTGTGTTCGAAACCTTGCAGGATCCGAAGAAGCCCGACATGAGCGGCATCGAATCTATCGAAGCAGACACGCGTTATGGCATTGCGGCGAAGCTTTCAAGCCGTTGCTACCCCGATGGCGCAAAGGCCGTAATTCTTGCATCGGGTGAGCATGAAATGGTGCCGCTGATTGCGAATGGCTTTGCGGGGGCATTGGACGCACCGATCCTCTTTACGCAGAACGAAAGCGTGCCTGATATTACGGCGCAGGAGCTGACCAGGCTCAACCCCAAGACGGTGTACGTGCTGAATGGCGGAACCGTTGATATGGACGCTGTTCGCAAGGAGGTAAAGGCGGCCTTGCCATTGGCTGCAATTGCTTCGTTTGAAGGCAAAGATGCTCGTGAATTGTCTTGGGCGATTTATGAATACGGCGAAGCGAATGCTTTTTGGGGTGCAGGTATCGCCCTGACCTACGATGGCTGTTTGGGCGATTTGGCATCTCTTTCCCCTTATCTGTATTCGAAAAAGTGCCCCGTTCTGGTTAAGCTTGCTGAAGAGCCGATTTCGTCGAAGGCGTGCGAGGTTGCGTCGCAGAAAGAAGAGGCGCTTATCATCGGCGGCTTCAAATCGTTCCCCGATGCGGGCATTGCTCCAATTGTCGGCAGTTCTACGGCTGTTCATCGTTTTGTGGGCAAGGACCAGTATGATGCGAATGAGCTGATTAATAACTGGATCGAGCGAAGCGTTGATGCCGACTCGTTTCTCGTTGTTTCCATTTGGCATCCAGAAGACGCACTTGCGGTTGGCCCCTTTGCGGCGAAGAATGGATCTCTTGTTTTGCTGGAAGACCCGCAGAACCTCGATAGCGTTGCTCATGGCATCACTTACGTCGGTGGCAACAAAAAGCAATTGCGTTTCGTAGGCGATAGGTCCAGATTCAACGATCTTGACAAGGAGCTGCTTGTCAAAGCATCCGACTAGTAGAGTGAAGCAGATGGGATTTGCGAGATGAGCAACCAAAATACACGTGAAGCCATGGTGACAATAGAGCCGGTTGGTGAATTGAGTCAGCGTAAACCTGGGCTTAAGCGCGTTTTGACATATGGCACTTTTGACCTCTTGCACTACGGCCACATCCGTTTACTGCAGCGCGCTTCGCAACTGGGTGATTATCTTATTGTTGCCCTGTCTACTGATGAATTTAATGCTGTCAAAGGCAAGAAAAGCTTTTATCCCTACGAGACGCGTAAAGAGATGCTTGAGGCGATTCGCTACGTTGACTTGGTCATTCCTGAAAATGACTGGGCTCAGAAGCGTTCTGATGTTGCCGAATACCATGTTGATACGGTTTGCATGGGTAGTGATTGGGCGGGGGATGCCCGGTTTGAGGATTTAAAGGACTTATGCGATGTTGTGTACCTTGACCGTACTCAAGGTATATCCACCACAGAAGTCAAAGAAAGGCTTGGGGCCAACGAGAAGTAGGCGCCAACTTTCGACCACGGTTTGATTCCGCTATTTGTTTTGTCTGCTTTCGGCGGGAATGCTCCCGCCGATTAGCCGATGCGCCTCTTCATTACGGTTTGGGGCTTCTGGGTTCGTAGGGACCGCTGCTCTCGTTCTGCTTCTCGTACTTGCGATCGCTCCGTATCCGTACGATTAGCTTAAATAATGTTTCGTTTGACGCCGCAGGCCCGAGGTTTTGTGAATCTTATGTATGATGTTTAGAACGTGTGTTTAACGAAAGGCAATTCGTATGGCTGTCGGAAAAAAGCTGCTAAGCGTATTTTTTTCTTTCACTTTAGTTATGGGTCTTCTTCCTTATTCGGCATTTGCGGACCCTTTGGATTCGAGCTCGAATTCAACCGAGTCTAGCTCCGATGCATCGACTTCTAATGAGTCCGAATTCGCGGATGGCGGGGTTGCTTCAAAGCCGGATCCAAGCGATTCCGAGGGCGGAATGGATTCCAATGGTTCTGTCTCTGGCGCGGAAGATGCTGGGTTTGGTGTCGATGGTGATTTCGCGGACGAGCAGGAATTGTCTGCTCCTGATTATAGTGATGGCAAGCTGGCAATTTGGGCTGATGGCCTTGATGATCCTTCTGACGTCACGGATGTTTACCCGCCTGACACTAACGAAATTGAAGCATACGCTAACGGCTCTAACCTTCAGCCAATGAGCTTCAGCTCTGAGATGCTGTACTTCTGCAAATATGAGAGCAGCTGCAATTATGACCAGGGCCTTAGCTCGGGCGATGGTTATCATGCCATGGGCTATTTCCAATTTGACAACAGGTATGGCCTGGGCAGCTTCCTGAAGGCTGTGTATAACTACAACCCTTCAACTTATAGCGCTTTAAAAGTCATTGGCGATCGATACGGCTGGAATGTGACGGGCGCAACGCGTTCTAATGGTGCTTTCACCCAACTGGGCAATGACCTCAATGCCGCGTGGCATGCTGCATACAAGGCGAACCCCACCGAGTTTTCAAACCTGCAGAATGGCTGGGCATACATTGATTCCTACAACGGGTCGTTAGGTGCTCGTGGTTGCCTTAAGGCATTTGGAATCAACTTGGACAACCGCCCCGATTGTATTAAGGGCCTTTGCTGGGGCATGGTCAACCTGTTTGGTGCAGGAGGCGGTGCCTCATATATCAACAATGGTAATTATTATGGTGCAAATTGGTTCTTCAAGAATTCCGGCATCAATGACTCTATGTCGGATGAAGTTTTTGTAACTACTCTCTGCGACTATGTCGTCAATAACGTTGCGAAGCGTTATCCCAAGCAATCCATCTACTGGACCGGTTGGCAGAATCGGTACAAGAGCGAAAAAGCTGACTGCTTGGGTTACCTATCGTCCAATGTATTTACAATCGATGTATCTGAGAAGCTGCCCAATGCTTCTGCAGGTATGGACGAGGGCGAATTCGTCATTGCGTCTGCCCTTGGCAGCAGGAATGTCCTTCAACTCAATGGATCAGGGTCGGCTTCAAGTTCTGCGCTTTCCATAAATCGATCCGACATGGGTAAAGACCAAACGTTTTCTTTCGAAAAAGATCCGACAACTGGGTTAATGCGAATCAGATCGGTGGGGAGCTCAAATTACCTGTCTCTAAACGTTTCGGGGTCAAAGATGAGCCCAAATGTGTCTGCGAAAGCGTATTCTGCTGATGACAAGGGTCAATTATGGCTGATAGAAAAGGGAGCCGATAACAATGTGGTCATCTGCGCCGCTTTGAATGCAAATTACTGCTTAGATGTTTCTGGCGGATCTTCTTCGGAGGGTACACGGGTTGCGCTTTACGTGAAAAACGGCACTGCAGCGCAGAAGTGGGCAGTATATAATGCGTCCCCCGATATTCAAGGTGGTCGCACTGTTGATGATGGCGTTTATTCGATACTCGCTAAGTCCGACCCCTCGAAGGCCCTCGCCGTGTCTGGGTCGGGCAACGGCTCCAACGTGCAGCTTTCCGACGCCGACGGCGCGTCTGCCCAGAGGTTCCGCTTCGAGCTCGGTGCCGACGGGTTCTACACCGTCACCAACCTGAGGTCCGGCAAGGTCCTTGACGTCGCCGACGGCAGCGTGCTGCCGGGCTCCAACGTGCAGCAGTGGTCGGGCTGGGGCGGCGACGCCCAGAAATGGGCGGTCCGCGACAACGGTGACGGGTCCTATTCCCTGGTTTGCAAGGCGAACGGCCTCGCCCTCGACCTCGACGGGACGGCCTCCGGCTCCAACGCTCAGGCGTGGGCTCTCTCTGCGGACCGATCCCAGTCGTTCTCTCTCGAGCCCGCCTCCGGGCAGCGCACGGTGCCTGACGGGACCTACGTCGTCTCCACCGGCCTCGACCGCGGCAAGGTCCTCGACGTCTCCGGCGGATCAGTGTCCGACTCCGCCCGGATCCAGATCTACGAGTCGAACATGACCAACGCCCAGGCGTTCAGGTTCACGTTCGACGAGAAGACCGGCTACTACGAGATCGCCAACGTCGGATCTGGCAAGGTCCTCGACGCGGCTGGCGGATCGAGCGCGGACGGCACCCGCGTGCAACAGTACTCGTCCAACGGCACCATGGCCCAGCGCTGGTCGGTCGTCGCCGACGGCGACGGCTACCGGGTGTGCTCCGCCCTCGATGACTCCAAGGTCCTGGACGTGAAGTGGGCGTCGTCCGCCAACGGCACCGACGTGCAGCTGTACGGGGCAAACGGATCCGCGGCGCAGAGGTTCTATATCTACGACAGGTCTCCTGTGGTTGTTTCCTCCAAATCTATAGATGATGGCGTCTATTTTGTGAAATATAAGTCCGACCCCTCGAAGGCCCTCGCCGTGTCTGGGTCGGGCAACGGCTCCAAC
>ERZ1035025.150-NODE-150-length-50561-cov-136.402645_pt1 | contig 50561 bp, 32 predicted proteins | sample MGYA00520619_ERZ1035025 | MGnify/ENA primary metagenome ERZ1035025 (study PRJEB33766, sample SAMN09781742) | gut metagenome | biome: gut microbiome | host: Homo sapiens | place: Madagascar | study: EMG produced TPA metagenomics assembly of the PRJNA485056 data...
TTCTTGTACTACTTGTCTGTTTATGTAAAATCTTTCAAAGAACTCTTTCTTTAATTGCTAAGAGAAAGTGTATTTCTCAAAAGCGAGTGCAAAAGTACTAACTATTTTTCATTCCACCAAATCTTTTCGCAAAAAAGTTGCTTTTTTAGTCTGCTTTTAACATCTATAAAGACTTTACAGAAGAGATTTTAGCTGCTTACATTACTATATATATGCGCTTGCCTGTGCACACACTTAGGCGTATACGCAAGCGCATAATATTATAATAATTGTTAATAACTGAACTTTCGCAAGTTTGCACCACACGCTCTGAAAGGGCGTGTGGGACAAACTTGAAGAAAAATTGCTAATGATTTAACATTAATTCATATTTAGAAGTTTACGCTTATCCATAGCCATTAACTTTATTTCGCTGATAATATTTTAACGGATTATACATTAGGGATACCGATTAGACTGGGATTCTAGGAGTTTCTGCAGAAAGAAATCATAAAAAAAAGAGGACTCTCTAAAAAAGATACCTCTTTCGGAACCCAAAACAAACGCTTAAAATATGTAAAAACGGACTAGATTCTTAAAATATGTTTATAAAACACGAAAAACACCCTTCACCACCCTTCACCCGTGTAACTATTTGACACTCAAAATGTTAAATAAAAAGGTGAAGGGTGAAGGTTTGAAAACTCTATTTTATATATGTACGCGTGGGTAAAGGGAAAAAGGGTAAAATCAAAAAAGTACCCTAGGGTCAAAAATCGGAAAAACCCTAAAAAAAGAATATAATATAAGATTTAAAATATACCCTTCACCCTTCACCTCGTCACTACAACCCAGCTTCCATCTCTTCATCATCGGATTACCTACATTTGTCTTCTGGGTTTATCCTTCGGAGATATTCTGCTATCTTTCGGAGATAATTTCTTATCCTTCGGAGATATTGTGCTATCTTTCGGAGATAATTTCGTATTCTTCGGAGATATTCTTCTGAATGATTCCATGATATTTTTCGCACTTTATTTCCCGAATCCACGCAAATCGCACAAATCGCATAGGTAGAAAAGGGAAAAGACGTATCTTTGCATTCGAAATAAAACGAATAGCGTATGAGACTGGCAGAAGAAAGAGAAGATGAAACAAGTAAAAAAGCATATCGGGAAATCAAGAGTTTCATCGGTACGGCGAAGCAAGAAGGTCCGGGACTGGATATAGAATCGGGTAAGGGGAAAAGTAAAAAAAACAGGAAATATTAAGGGGAATTATTTCAGAAAGAAGAGATTAAGATACCAATGGCAGAAATGTAAAAATAACCAAAAATGGGGGGGGGCAAAAATGGGTGGATTTATAAATTTATAGTTAACAAACCCTAAATAAAGGCAGTTTTTTCTGATTTTGAAAGTCCTTTTGCTCATTTTTCGCTATATTTGTGGCAGAAAGAATAATTAGATTAATAATAAAAACAGAAATAGTAAACAACAAAATAGACACTTTTCTATCAACAAAACAATACAGAAGCGAATGAAGACAGACAAAAGAAAGCGCATGTTGCTCCTTCTTGTTTCAGCATTATTCATTACTTCAGCATCAGCACAAGACTGGCGCTTGAAAACGAACTTAGCATACTGGGCTACCACAACACCAAACATCGGAGTGGAAAAGAGGTTATCAGACCACTGGTCGCTGGATCTATCCACAGGTTGGAACCCATTTACTTTTCGCAAGAACAAGAAACTGAAGCACATTGCCGTACAAACAGAGATGCGATATTGGCTCGACAGCCCGTTCCTGGGGCACTTCTTTGGAGCCAATTTACTCTACTCACATTACAATGCGGGTGGCGTACACTTCCCATTGGGGCTTTTCCCGAAACTCAAGAAGCATAGGTTCCAAGGCGACTTGGGAGCCCTAGGCGTAGTATATGGTTACGACTGGGCACTCGACAAGGAAAACCGTTGGAATCTGGAGGCGGCAATAGGTTTGGGATTGGGAATCACACGCTATACCCAATACAACTGTTATGGCAGATGCGCCACCGCCATTGAGAAGAAGACGAAAACTTTCGTAATGCCGACCAAGGTTGCAGTCTCGCTGGTTTACAACATCGGGCAGACAGAGAAAAACAAATAAAAACAAATAAAATATAACTTGACTATGAAGAAGTTCAGATTTTTTAGCTTTGCAAGTGCGATGCTTCTTGCAAGTGCAGCAGGAATGACTTCCTGCTCTTCAGATTCAATTGAGCCAACAGGTGGTTCCGGTGCGACAGGACAGGTTGTAAAGACCCAGTTCGCCATAAACATTCCTTATGGCGGTAACTCTTCGACAAACCAGGCGAAGAAGGTAACTCGTATGACCGATGAGATGACTCAGCAAAGTGGCAAGCCTTTCCGTGGCATTTCAGACATCGTTTTGCTGACTTTCAACGGTAATCCTTCAACAGCTGGAAACACAGAAGCTACAAGTATCATCGATATCGGTACCGACGGCAATGCATATGCCCAGGACAAACACAGTAAACTCTACCGTGACATTGAGATTCCTGTAGGAACTAACCACATGCTTTTCTATGGTAGAGCAACTAAGAAGAGTGATGCTACAGACTTCCAGGCAGGTAAGATTACTGATGTAGGAACAAAAACAACTGAGAAAGTTCTTGCAAATATATCTCATGAGTTAACTCCTATCAATAGCACAGCAAACTTTACAACAGATACTGATGCTGGTAAAATCATCGACGCGTTAAATTCTATAGCCAATGCTAAGGTTACAGATGGAACAGATTATACCTGGGCAGCAATTGGTAACGAAACAACCCTCCCTTCCTGGTTAACAGAAAACGAGAAGAAATTTTTAGCTGCGCGTTACAACGAGTTCACTTCACTCAAAGCGGGTTCTAAAACATCTGTCGTTGAATTTATCAAGAACCTCAAAACTGCATTGGTGGGTGAGACTGGAGAACCAACCATCCATGCAGAAAGAAAATTAACTAAAGAGATTTACGATAAATGCGTTTCTGCTTTAACAGCTATCGAAAGCATAGACTTCCCTGGAAAGTTCAAACTGCCTGATGGTGTTGCTACTTTAAGCTGGACTACAGGAGGATTCGCTTACAACACTCCAGAAAACGTAACCATCGGTACAGGAAACTCCGTCAATTACAAAAAGATCTGCTATCCTGCCGAGTTGTCGTATTTTGTAAATACAACAACTATGGTTTCAGATAAAGACATGTCTAATCTGAGCGAATTCCCAGCATACAATGATTGGACAAACCCAACTGGTGCAAACTGGACAGGCAAAAACTTTGCAGAAAAAGCTGTTGAAAATTCAACAAGAACTGTAGGTTTGAAAGATCCTGTTCAGTATAGCGTGGCTGTATTGAAATCAACTGTAAGATGTAAAGAAGCAACTCTTGAAGATAACGCTAAGGAAGCAGGAGGCTTCAAGGCTAATCAATCAATTACTGTTAATGACAACAGTTTCCCTGTAACGGGTATTCTGATTGGCGGTCAGCCAGCTTCAGTAGATTGGAAGTATGAGCCAGCATCTTCAGAGACGTTTGAAAATACCATCTATGATAACGTAATGAACGGCTCTCCTATGTATGCCAAGTATGCATCTGAAGTTCCGACAGTAGGAAACTATACGCTTGTCTTTGACAATAAGAAAACAGGGGCTGAGAATTCTGTATACGTAGCCATCGAGTTAACGAACAATTCAGGACAAGCCTTCTACGGAAAAGATGGTATCATTCTGAAGGGAGCTAAGTTCTATCTTGTTGGTCAGCTGACTCCTAATGCCACAGAAGGTGTAACTAATCCTAACAGAGTTGATCGCGTATTCGTTCAGGACTATGTTACAACAGCCAACTTTAAGATCAAAGATTTAAAGAGCGCATACAACTGTATTCCTGACCTCAGAACATCAGGCATCAACGTAGGTCTCGCAGTAGATCTTTCTTGGAAGTCAGGCATCACATTCGATGTAGAAATTTAATCATTCTACCTTACTGAGCTTTCGCAAGTTACGAAAGTTCAGTAAGGGATTTCGCTGTTTATTATCCTAATAGAGGACGGAAAATGAGAAAGAAAAAATCATATAGAATATTTCTGATAGCTCTGATGACTTTGAGCATCGCTTCCGGATTGTCTTCATGCATCGATGAAGACATGAGCAAGTGTGGCAAAGACTATAAGATCAAGTATAATCTGATGCTCAACACACAGATTCATACCCTCATCGACATAGACCTCAATACCACCGAGGAGCGACACATCGCCAACCGGCTGAAACAGGAACTAGGCACAGTCTTCACCGACCATGCTCTAGACAACGATTTGTCTTTCTTTATCGGAAAAGATCTCTACCGTCACGAAGCTAACATCATGAATGCCAATTCGGTATCCTACACCATCTATCTGCCGCGAAACGACTACCAGAACCTTTCGCTCGCCAACACCGGAAGCGCCAGAAACGTAAAGATTACCGGTGCAAATGCCTGCAAGGCTCTCGCCCTGGAACAGGAGCAGAAGGATACCATCGACAGTCACAATATCGGTCTGTTCACATCCCGACTCACCATCAACGAGGCCGATTTCGAACACGACCTGCAGACCACCCTCTATATGGCGAACTGTGCCGCAGCGGTAGTCATCAACCAGCAAGAAGTGAAGCCTGCCGAGCTCTGGGGATTCGTAGAAGGAATGGCAACCCACTTTCTCGTAAACGACAGTATTTACTCAACATCCCGAAACACCATCGTGAGAGCCAAGCGAATCAACGAAGCCTCAACAGCCTCAGCCCAGACTCACGATGCGCTCTATACCGTAAGTTTTCCATCCGGCAAAGCAGAATGGCGCTACCACATCATAGCCAAGGTAAACGGCAAATATACAGAAACCATTCTCACGCTGAACGAGCCGCTGAAAGCCGGAAGACTGAAACTGATCAAGGCAAAACTCAAACCCGACGGTTCGCTGGTTGTTACCAATGCATCCGTAGGAGTAAGCGTGAAACTCGACTGGAAACCAGGCGGAAGCCACGATGTGGATATTTAAGTAAAAAAGAATTGATACATGAATCATATTACGAAATACATATTTGCGATACTATCGCTTATCATGCTGGCAGGATGCAGCGAAAGCGAGAAAAACGAGGTAAGACCAATGGATACGTTGGCACCCATCTCGCTCACCCTATCTGTGCCTGCCGATAAGACGGAAACACGCATCGGAGATCCGGGAGAAGACACCAACGACATGGTGGACTGGGACCGGCTCACCATCATCGTTGCCTATAAGGAAAAGACGCAAGGCGACGAAATACACGATGCAGCACCCCAGAAAATGGTATATTACGATACCTATACCAAGGAAGAATTCGACAGAAAAAACCTCGTCACCCATGCCACCTCAACCCTCTCAGGACCTGATGCCAACGGCTTTCGCACCTATACGATGTATCTGCCGCTAGGCACCTGTTGCGTTTATGGGGTTACCTATAGTAACGGAGAAGGACTGGATCTGGAAAAGATGCTAGACTACATCACAAAAGACGGACAAAACCATAACTCAGACATTTATGATTTACAGATTACCAACGACTATGCCCATAAAAACGGAGCCATAGACGTAGCCAAGTTTATCAGCGTAGCCACGGGCTATGCACTCAAGCTAGCCCCAGAGACGCAAATTCTCACCAATGACAGAGATATAAAAGTAGAACAGAACATCAATGCCAATATCAACACCAAACAATACTGGCGCATGGTACTGGGCAGACTGGCTGCCAAGATTGACATCCAATGGGATGCCAAGGGAGCCTATGAGAAAGATGAAGATGGTAAGCAAAAATTCACCGATGTGAAAGTACAAGGTTTTACTTATCACGGTGCACCAGAAGAAGCAGAATCAACCATTTCAGGATCAGGAGAAGGCAGACTCTTCCCTACCCTTTACTATCAAGAAGTAACTTCCAAGACTCCGGTAAGCGGACACACCTCCTTTGTAAATACATCGGAAATCAGCAAGCGAAACGGAAGAGTTTACCATTACACCTTCCCTGATGGCACTACGAAGCCACGCATCACCTTCGATATCAAGACGAAAAAAGATGGCGCAACAGAGGAAAAATCCGACAAGGTAACTTTCGACTTCAAGAACCGGACAGAAAGTTTCAATCCTGCCCAATGGTACAAGATCAACGTAACCATCAAGGGAGCCAAAATCGGTAATGCGAGCAACATCATCATCGACAAATTCTAACATAATAAGAGAATATTCATCATGAGAAAACTCTATTCAACATACTGCAGACTTATCGCGACCCTCCTGTTGCTGGGTTGCTCCATCGCCTTGTCAGCACAAGGCAAAACCTATCATGTGAAAGCAGATTCCGAGATAACGACCTCCAGCAACGACGGCTTATCATGGGAGAATGCGATCACCCTGACAGAGGCGCTGAGCCGAGCCAAGGCAGGCGACGAAATCTGGGTGAAAGGCTATGAGGATATTACCGGTCACATCTACAAAGCACCGAAGGAAGGATTCGTTCTCCCTTCGGGCGTTGCCATGTATGGAGGTTTTGCAGGAGACGAAACCATCAAGAACGATCTCCCTACGGGCAGACATAAATATCAGATGAAGTATCAGACGGCTCTGGTGGGCGATATCAACACCAACGACAAGGCGAGCCAGCAGCTGATTATCTATCCAGAGAACACCACCCGCACCGACAATGCCATTCATGTACTGACCCTCCAGATGGGCGTAACACAGGACAACACCAACGACGGCAACAAGCCAACCATTGTTTCCGGTTTCCTCATCGCAGCAGGTAATGCCAGTGGAGAGAACACTTCTGCAAATGGCAGAGGCGGCGGCATCTACGTGGTGAACACCAGCAACGACAACAATGCCGGCAGCCGTTACTTCCGTATTTCGCAATGTAACTTTGCGAACAACTACGGCATGCGCGGCGGTGCCATCTATGTAGATAAGTCCTGTACCAACCAGCAGTCAGCCATCAGCTACTGCAGCTTTTTTAATAATGTGGCAGGCAAGCGAGGCACCAGCGAAAACGAAGGTGGCGGTATGTGGATAGACGGAACAGCCACCGTCTACAACTGCAACATCAACAACAATACGAACGGCGGCATCCGACTTTCGAACACATCGAAAATCGTCAACTGTTCTGTTATTGCCAACACCGTATCAGCCGCAGACCTGACCACAAACGGGGCTTCAAACAGCAATGGCGGCGGAGCGGTTTACAACACCGTTCTCTGGCATTCCACTGCACTCAGCAAGCAAGACAGCCGTCCTGCCTTCTATTCCTGTGCTTTTCCTGAAGTAAAAGTTACCAATCCCGATACCAATACCGACGCCAACGGGAACGTAAGGATCAGCAACGAGAACCACGGCATTGAGCCAGCCCCTTGGTTCAAGCAGAGTGCCGTGACCCAGGGTTACGACTTCTCGTTCAGCAGTAACCTGAAGCAATTATACAGCACCGCCTTCACATTCGAGGAAACCTCTGCCCTTCTAAACAAGGGAAAACTGGAATACTACACCAACCTTGTAGTTAATGCAAACCTGGAAACTACCTCTACCGACATCATGGGTAGAACACGCTATCAGACAAGCACCATCGACATCGGAGCCTACGAGTATGCCCGCATGAAGGCAGGACGCATCAGATACGTGAAGCCCCAGAAAGAGGGAAAGGGAGACGGATCAACATGGAATGATGCCACGGACGATATCCAGTGGGCCATCAACGATTTGGCAGAAAAGGCACCAGGCGAGAAAGGCGAAGTCTGGGTAGCAGCCGGAACCTATGTGGTAAAAGACCGAATTCTTGCCGATGATACATCAGCCCCGGTATCCCTACTGATGAAGAACGGCATCAGCGTTTATGGTGCGTTTAAGGGAACCGAAAAAAGACGTTCCGAGCGCATCGAGGAATCCAAGGATTTAAAGCCATGGGGCTGGAAACAAGAATCCATCATCAGGGGTGCGGAATTCAAGGGAAGCGACGATGCCAACTGGAATAATAATGACGAAGCCTGGAACATACAGAACAGTGGTTCCTACCATGTGGTATGGTTTGCTCCCCTGCCTGGAGGAAATGCCTTTACGGATGAAGTATATCTGGAAGGCTTCACCATTGAGGGAGGTAAATTTCACGATACGAACAAAGCCGAATACGCCCCAGACTGTGGTGCAGGCGTTTATATCAACGACCCATCAGCCCGAATGCGTTACTGCACCGTGAGATTCTGCAACCCGGGCATGAAAGAAAGCGGAAGCATCAAGCCTCGTGGCGGCGGCATCTACTGCCAGAACGGACAGACGGAAGGTAACCTGGTATACGACTGTTCGGCTTACCAGGGCGGAGGTATCTATATAGACGAAGCCGGCTTCATCACCCGAAGCATGGTAACCAACTGTTCTGCCTATCAGGGAGCGGGCGTTTATCTGAGGGGTGACCCTAATAACTCGGAGAAAGCCTATTACCAAATTCTTGCCACCTCTGTAATCAGTAACAATACCAGTACCCGAAATGGTGCTGTGTATTTGGATGGTCATGGACTGGTAATCAACAACACCATCGCCAACAACTATACCAACAACACACCTGATGCTGCTGACGAGATGTCATCCTATACGGGTGGTGTGTATATCAAGGAAAAGGGTCTGCTTGCCAACAACGTCATCTGGAACAACTCGCTGCTCCAGCACAAATCAGGCACCAGCAACTCTGCGTCCATGGCACAGATTTATGCAGCCAAACCATCAGAAGAGACCGTACAGTTCTACAACAACGCCATCTCGGATGTAAATGCAGCCAAATGGACCAGCACCTATCAAAGCGGAACCATCTCCATCAACACGTATTACTCTGGCAAGGGATTCGTGATGGGCAATGAAGCACCTTACAACACGGTGGAAGCCTTCAACGAGAAACGTGGCGTTCTTACAGACATGAAGACGGTGAACTATTATTGGGAAACATTGAAAGGTACCCGACTGCGCAACGTGGGCATCAGCTATGCTCTCCTGCCATCTTCCTACCTGTATCAGCCAAAAATAGACCTGAGCGGAAAGGCTATCAGTTCGGTTCCGTCAGCAGGAGCCTATATGGCTGACAACCAAGATCTTGTATTTGAAAAGAATGATACCCAAAAACGCCTGCGCATCTACTTTGACCGTTCACGAGAACTGGTGGACGGAACAGGAGAGTCGTGGGAAAAGAGCTATACCTCATCATCCGTAGATGAAGTATTGGGTTATCTTGCCGACATCAAGGATGGAGAACAGGTTAAGGTGGTTACCAAGGGCAATACTACACCAGAGGATTTCACTATTGAGAAGAACAGCGGTTGGGAGTTTGAAATCTGCGGTCGTGAGGGTATCTTCGAACCGAAGATTGCCTACACGTTCGAGGAAACAGACGCCAGGTCATGCACCTTCAGCATTCAACCTTGCGTACTTCCCATAACCGTTTATGGCGGTTATCCGGAGTATTCAGAAAATCCGAATCCAAAAGATGAAGACCGCGACCCTATCAAATACCGCACCGAGCTGAACGGAAACCTCAGCGGTTCAGAACTCAACGAGGGACTCTACCATCTGGTCCGCATCGAAGCGGGTGCCAACATCACCATCGACGGCTATGCCTTTACCCATGCATACGCTGCCGGTACTGCCTACATGCCTTATGGTGGCGGCGTGCTGATAGGCAGCATGGACCAGAGCAGCCAAGCAACCACCGTGAAGCTGAAGAATTGTATCTTTGAGAACAATACAGCGACAGATGGCGGTGCTATCGCTACCATGCCAGATGCCGTGAATGTGAAATTGGAACTGGAAAACTGCGTCATCAATAACAATACGAGCAAGGATCCGCTTAATCCAAGTTCTTCGGGGCTGCCTTCCATCATCTATCTGAACAAAAGCCAAGGCAGCAACAACTCTCTCACACTCAACCATGTAAGCATCATCAACAATGAGGGAGTAGCACCAGATTACGACCTTGTGAAGAGAACCTCGTATGCTGTAGGAAACAAACTGAACATCAACGGCACATGGAATGGTTCGGAATGCAAGAACAGCATGGATATCAACACTCTGGGAAAAGACGGAGCCGTGAACTTCAGCAACCCAACCAATGAAGTGGGTGCCAGAATGAGCGGCAACGTTTATTACGGAGGCTATTCATCCTTCCGCCCGCTGACCAGTTCTGCAGAGGCTGGTGCAATCATCAACAGTGCCCAAGAAAGCAATGCAACCACAACAGCCAAGGACATCACCGGCGAAGACCGCAACTTAGGTGGTGTTCCTGACCTGGGTGCATACGAAGCTCTCCTGCCAAAAGCAGGAAAGATTATCTACGTGCGTTCGTACAACCAGAACTATGTAAGCAGCAGCGACGCCAATGATGACGACCAGGACGGCAACCCGAACTTCAATCTTCTGAATGAATCTGGAACCGAATATGATGGAAGCAGCTGGGACAAGGCTATCATCGGCAACGCTATGTGTGACAACGGACAGGCTAGAAGCGGCAACGATTTCTATGTAAAGCAGAGTGACAAAACGCTGCTTAGCACCACTATTGACAATACAGATTATAGTCAGACTAAAGGCAAGTATCGTTCAGAAACTGACTCTTATGGTAATTTCTGGACTAACTCAGGAAATCAGGACAAGCAGTATCTCTCTGACTGGGGATCATATAATAAAATCACCAACAACAGAGACGAACGATACATCAGCGGTCTACAATATGCTGTGGAAAGAGCAGCTGAATTGAATAAAATAAAAAAAGACAGCGTTGTGGTGTGGGTAGGTGCAGGTATCTATACCGACTACAAAGGATTCGTTATCAGAGACAACGTGAAGGTTTATGGTGGTTTCCCATACGAAGGCTATCCTGGAGAAGACGACCGTCATCCGCTGCTGTCACAATACGTGCCGGCACGTAAGGAATACGAAAATCTGGAAAAGACCAAGTATGAAACCATTCTACAGATCAGAAAGGAATCGCCTGTATACTTCAAAAACGGAGATAAGGAAATGTGGTATCAGGAGAACAATTCTGGAGATGGCTCTAAATATGACTTTACAAAAACGTTGATGAACAGTGGAAATACAGAGCGCCATTATGTTCTCTATCAGCCAGACGTATGCCTTCCTACCTGGTCGCCATCGGGTGATGGAAACGCCTCACGTACAGATGGTAATGCCGTACGCTATAAAGGAACTTTAAAAGACGATAAAAACTACGTGGATTACGAGCATGCCAAATGGGATGGCTTCTCCGTACGTCATGGTTATATCATCAACTATCCTGGTGCCAACCGTGACGGAGGAGCAGGTGTGCGTGTATTCCGAGGTGTAGAACTGGAAAATCTCATCATCGTCAACAACTTCAACCATGGCAGTCGCGTACGTGGTGGCGGTTTGTATATGGACGGAGAGAACAGTAAGATTTCGAACAGTTACCTGCTGAGAAACCTGAGTTATGCCAACAGCAGTGAAAGTTATGGAGGCGGAGCCTATATGATTCAAGGCACCGGCTACAACCTTGTGGTGGCAAACAACCGCTGTTATAACGGAACCTGCCGTGGCGGAGGTATCTTCCTGGAGAGTGCCAAGTTCTACAACAATACCATCGCCTACAATATGGCGACAAACGGAACCGGCATCTATCACTGGCAGGATGCCAATACCGGAGTTGCATCGCAACTTTCACTCTACAACTGTATCATCTATGATAATTATAACAACAGCAAGCAGATTACAGATCAGGTAAACTCAGCTGCATCGGGCAAGATGAATCCATCCCACAACTGCTACATGAACAGTGGTAACATCAACAACAAATTCCAGGAAAGCGATGGAAATTCCACTGGCACAGATCTGGCTTTCCCATTTGAGGACAAGACCTACGAAAATGGAAAAGACGGAGTTTTCCGCTTCCGCAATGCCCGATTAAAGAATAACTTCCGCCTGAACGAGGCTGATGGTTTAGCAGGTAACAAGTGTCTGAATGGTGGAACCACAAATGTAGGAAATGGAATCATCCTTCCGGAAACCGACATGGACTATACCAACCGAATCAAGGACTGCGCCATTGATATCGGTGCCTACGAGGCTGACAATACTGCCAATATCGCACCACAGGAAAAGACAAACAGCGCAGGTATTGTAGATTACATTTATTATGTAACCCAAAACGGATGGGGAAACAGAAGTGGAGACAGTCCGGAAAACGCTGCCTGTGCTGACAAGCTGCAGGATGTGCTGACTGCTGCGGGCAAGAAATTTAATTCAACAAGTCAGAGCAAGGTGTATGTAAAAGTAGCAGGCTATCAGGCTGATGAAACCGGAAAGCGCTTTACTTATCATGCCAATACGCTGGCAGACCCTAGCGATCCGCAGAGCTATACCTTCCTGATTCCTAACGGAGTATGCCTGATGGGTGGTTACTATGAGGGTGACCAGGAAGGAGGAAAGCCGAAAGCTGGAACCTATAATTGGGATAATGACAAGCGCGACTGTATCAGCACTTACCAGACGGTATTAAGTGCGAAGACCGAAGTAAAAGAAGGTTCTGCCGTTAACCAGGAGGTGAACGGCTACCACACCGTGTGCTTCGGCAAATGGCCTACGGGCGACTATGACGACTACAACACCTCTGCCTTGACAGAGAATACCATCATAGATGGCTGTCGCCTGATTGACGGTAACGCAAGCGACAAATCGGGCTTCAAGAGTATGGGTGGTGCAGCCATTGTGCCCAAAAAGGCACATGTACGCAACTGTGAGATCTCCGACTGTCAGGCAACCCTGGGCGGTGCTCTCATGCTGCTGAAAGGTAGCATCGTAAGCGGTAGTGTCATCGTAAGAAACAAGGCACAGAAAGGTGGTGCCATCTATGCACTTCGTTCCAACGACAAGAACGAAGACACCAAGAACTACCATGCCTACGTCATCTCATGCACCATCGCCAGAAACGAGGCAACCATTGGCGGCGGAATCTACCAGGAGGAAAACTCCCTGATTGGCGGTAACTCCGTGATATGGGGAAATTCGGCACAGACAGACAACAACATCAGCGGTGATGTGAACTATCAATCTTACGACTATCTGCAGGGACTGGGAGCATATACGGAGAAATTCTATCCATACAACTATTGTTTCGTAGAAAAGATGGCGTTGCCAGCCAACAGAATGAATACGGAAATGACCAGCGACCTGGACAGTTACTTCAACGACAACAAAATCTTCAAGCCTCGTGCCTATTCACCATTGATTGACAACGGAGTTTTGGAAGAATACGTAACTGCATGGAAGGATTATGGTATCAGCAGCTACGATATTACCGGCAAGGAAAGAACCATGACCAAGCAACAGACAGCCGGCGCATACACATCTGATCTGCCTGCGTTTGATAATACCAAGCTTCTGAAACGCCTGTTTGTTTCTCAGACAGGTGGTGAGATTGTAACAGAAGAAGAGAAGGCAAAGTATTATGGCCGCTCCTTCCTGACTCCTTTCAACAGTCTCGAAGCAGCCCTCGATTACATCAATGAGGCACGAGAAAAGAATGTGGCAAATGATAATACCCACTTCGAAATTCTGATGACAGGCGGAACCTACAAGCCGAGCAAGATGCGACAGAATAAAGACCTTTCGCCAGAGCAAAACACGATAGACCGCCGCTTGCAGAGCTTCACCATCCCAGTGAACGTAGATATCTTCGGCAGTTTCTCGAAAGATGACCTGTATTCTTCAACTCCAGTTAATCCTACTACGGGAAAAGAAACTGGAGATAAGTTTACAAGCTTTGGAGGTAAGACTTTGACTCCAGATGGAGACATCAAAGACATCTTGGCTAACCGCAACAAGAACTACATGACCGACAACAATAAGAACGGATTGATAGAGCCATGGGAGTTCCAGAATCCTACGATTCTTTCCGGTGACATCAAGGCATCGGAAAAGGAACGTAATGTATATCATGTGGTCTACAGTAATGCGGAATCTACGGGTGCTTCGGCTACCTCAAACAACGATGTGGTATTAGATGGTATTACCATCATGAATGGTGAGACCATGACACAGCTGAAGACTCAAGAAGGAGAAACTGACGAAGTTGCCGAGATTGGTCGTGGAGGCGCTATCTACACCAACCGCGTGAACTATACATTGAACCGTTGCCGACTGATCAAAAACTCCGGTCTGCATGGCGGAGCTGTCTATGTAAACAATGCAAGTCTAGACATCATCGGCAGTACAATCAGCGGTAACAGTAACGTATCAGAAAAGGCTAGTCAGGATGAAGTCACCAAACCAGGTAAGGGTGGAGCCATCTATCTCTATCTCACAAAATCGGTGAATGGAAACCTGCATATCGTCAACTCGCTCTTAGCCAACAATGATGTAACTTGTGGCAGATATACGGGCACACAAAATTCACAAGGCGGAGCCATCTATATCCGTAGAGCAAACGATGCTGGCAGTATGGCTGCGGGCTATCAGGATGCCTACATCGTAAACAGCCTCATCGTGAACAACAAGGCAAAGCAAGATGGAGCCATCCATGTGGACAACGAGGTGACAAGCGGTACGATTACACCTATATTATATAATACCGCCATTTGGGGTAATGAATCTACAGATAATAGTGTGCTCCTTAGGAGAGAGCACATGCGCAACTGCGCCTGGGATGAACTACCTGCTTCTACTGCAACGGATGGCAACATCAAGCTGAACAAGGAGAATATCGCATCGGATGGTCCACGCTTCACAGAGCCTACAACCACAAAGGGTTACGAAGGTTACACACAGGATGCCAAGTGGAATCCACAAGCTATCTCTGTGCTTACAGATGCAGGTGACGGAAAGAAGGATGCAGACGATAAAAACGAGACTGGTAAATATCTGTATTGGTGGACTATGCACAATACTCGCCTTGAGAAATATGGTTATCCTTCTGAGTACATCCGTCCTGTCAGCGGTACATACAACAGATACGTAGGTCCGAAAAACGAGAATGGTGATGTAGCAGAAAAGCCTATCGACATCGGCATGTATGAATTCCAGTATGTATTCAAGTTTACTGACTTAGAAAAGGTTTATATCGGTACGGAAGAGAAAGGAAATGGCGATGGTAGCAGTTGGGACAACCAAAGCACCGACCTTCGTGGTGCCATCATTGCCATGGCTAACCCTTCTGGTAACGTAACTGCAGGTACTACAACCAACAACAACAGAAAGGTGTTTGTACGTGGAGGTACTTATTATTCGCCAACCTACTCTAGCGGTGATGCCTTCTCTCTTATTGTGAACAATGCCGACAAAGCAAAGTTTATAACATCAATTGAACTTGTGGGTGGTTGTACGGGCTCGAATGCTGACGGAACAGAGGTGCAAGACTTCAGCAAGCCTTCGGTACTCATTGAGAACCCAGCAAAGGTGGGCGAAACCACAAACTTGCTCAATATCGTAACGAATGGTAAACCGGTGACTATTTCCGGTTTCACATTCCAGAATCAGAGTGGTGTGGGAGTAAAGGCGAAGATTAATTTGTCTACCAATAATGAAGGAAATCTTTTAAAGGTACACAATAGTGCCTTTAGAAAGAACAAAGGAACCGGCATGGCAGTTGACAATAATGCTGCAACAAGAGATAACAAATCCGGTATAAAGATGTGGAACGTATTGTTTGCTGACGGAGAAGGAAATGGTCTTGAAATCGAGAATTCCCAATCAGCAGACATAACAAATGCTACGTTTGCCAACAATAAAGGAAGAGCTATTAAAGGAACAAATAGCGTGTATAATTCCTTGACTTGGAACAATGGAGACAACACCATTAGAGATACAGAACAAAAGAACAAGGATAATTGGGACGTTGCTTTCCCTGAAAACACAAAGAATGGAGATGTACTGAACGGTCCTAATTTTGTAGATCCAGAAAATGGCGATTACAGAATTCGACCTAGTCTCAAGCTACTTGACCAAGGAAACAAAGACAAGCATCTCCAAAATATTAATTTAAGCTCAGAAAAGGACTTGGCTAATAGCCCTCGTCTGATTGGCGACAACATAGATATCGGTGCATACGAGTGTGACACGAAGATGATTCAGGTTATCTATGTTAAAGAAGGTTCTGCTGTTGCAGGAACAGGTGAAAGCTGGGATAACCCAACCAACGACCTGCAAGGCGCCATCAACCTGGCTGAGCTTTATGCCAACAAGAATGAAGGTAAATATGGCTACGTCTTCGTAGACAGGAATATGAAGGCTGATAACGTGAACATCAGCATGCCAGGCGTCAAGATGTTTGGTTCGATGCGCGAAGAAAAAAGTTCTAAAACAGAACCAGAAGCTATCGTGAAGGATCTCCTTACTCAGAGAAAAGGAATCATTGAGTCTGCCAGTCAGTCTGCCATCAATGGGCTGACACTCAACAGCGGAACTACAGATACCAGAATGTGTCTTGTTGATGGTTTCAAGGTTTCGGGCAACGTCAGTCTACAGGGCAACAGCATGCTCTCTACCTCTATCCTCGATGCAAATGCAAAGGTAACAGGCGATGCAAGTGGCTTGCTCTACAACAGTCTGGCATTAGGAACCGTGAAAGACGTGAAGTCTGTCAATGTAACTGCTTCCGGCGAATTACCATCACCAGATGGTAGTGCTGTCAACAGATCATCTGTAACCACCTATAATAAATATGTGAAAGATGATTACTGGAAGTACCAGCTTGACGAGACAGACAATGCCAACATCAATGTCAATGCAGACGCAACAGCAACCAACGAATGCATCGCCAAGGTGATGCACAGCCATGACCTTGCCGGCAATCTGCGCATCAGAGCCAACGTAGACAACGGATGTTTTGAGACTTGGTATCTGACAAACGATGCTATAGCAAACAAGGACGATTATCCTCATGGTAAATCTGTGGTCTATGTCATGACAAAAGACAAGGAGCTGAAACTCGACAATGGCTTCTATACAGAGACGAATCCGTTCACCCCAGGCTTCCTGCTCCTGAAGCACCACGCTGGTTTAAGAGGCAACAACAGCTATGTAAACCTCACCAACTTTGCCGTGGAAAGAAACTTAAAGGCTGGAACCAACTTCTTCTCCATGCCTTTCAAGGCTACCAATATGGAGGTTGAGGGCACAAATAATCCTGCTGGCGGTAGCGTAGTAGCCTACTACTATAATGCTGCAACCCGTGCCAAATACGACTATAAGTTTGACCAAAACGATAGTAAAGCATGGGTAAGAGGTGTGGATAACCAGCGAAACTTTACCGCAGGTTTTAGAATGGATGCTAATGGCAACAAGACCGTCCGTTTCTATGGAATCAGTTACACAGAGAAAGATGGTAGGACCAACAGGAGTCTGCTAGATAAGATTACCATGGTACAGAACAATAACCAGCAGCCATGGTCAGACAGTAATGGCGGCGGTTTGAAGTTCACCCACAAGGAGAACATGGGCTGGAACCTCTTCGGTTCTCCTTATCTCTGCGCCATGAACTATAGTGATATGGAATATGGCAGAGTCATCTACCAATGCGAAGAAAACGGCAGCTACAAGGCTATCAATACCTATGATTTAGCCACGGGTGTTTCAACGGATGGCTACATCCCGGCAATGGATGCCGTGTTTACGCAGACTGCTACTCTGGATAATTCTGAAAGCGTGATAGTAGGACATTCGGAAGCAAGGGCAGCAACAGCCTATCAAGCAACCCGAGCCCTCGACATCGCCATCACACAGAGCAACAGAAACAGCCGAGCCGGCAACAGCGCTCCTGTAGATGACCAACTCCAGTTGAACGCAGTTCCGGCACAGGAAGCGAAATCAGACTTCGACATGGGAAGCGACGGCGTGAAATGGATGACTAGCCAGAATGCTCAGATCTATGCGTCCCGCAATGGCGGACGCTACTCGCTCCTCTCTGCAATCAGCATTGATGCAGAACAGAGCATCGGAGTCAGTCTGCCGGAGACGGGTGAATACACCATCAGCATCCCTGAAGATTGCGATGCCAGCGAATATGAAACCGTATGGCTGAAGGACAAGGAAACCGGCAAGGCGGTAGACCTGAAGGATGGCAGTTATCCATTCTATGCTGCCCAAACTGGTGAGATGAACAATCGCTTCAATATCAGTTTCAACCGCAAGGAGACTGACATAAATTCAGACATCACCATTATTTCTAGCGGCAACTATCAGATCCTGATAAATGGACTGAAACAGAACGACCTCATCAGAATATACGGAACCTCAGGTGTCCTGGCGCTTCAGAAACAGGCGAAATCTGATACAGAACAGCTTCGCTCACCAGTAAATGGAACTGTAGCCGTAGAGGTAACGCGAGGCGGAAAACAGATAGCCGTAAAGAAGATTGCCCTTAAATAAAAGGATGAATGCCGTAAAATTACGGAATAAATGTTAATAAAGCGCAGAGATAATCGCTCGTTTCAATAATTGGCATTATCTTTGCGCTTATTATATTATTCAATAGACCATAAATAACAAAAGAAAATAGAATTATGACAGAAAAGGAAATGTACAATCTGATAAATAGTCAGAACAACCAGCAAAGCAATGGCTTTGCTGTTAATGAGAAAGAGCGAGGTATAAGCGGTGTTTTCTCTGCTTTGATGCGCAAAGTGTATACATGGATGACCTTAGCTCTCCTGATTACGGGCGTTACTGCCTATGGTGTAGCTAGCAGTCCTACCCTGCTGATGACCTTGATGACAAGCCGCGGTTTGCTCTTCGGTCTGATTATCGCAGAGCTCGCCCTGGTATTCATCATTACCGGTGCCCTACAGAGACTCTCCCTGACTACGGCCACCCTACTCTTCATCGTCTACTCGGTTTTGAATGGTGCCATGCTTTCATCCGTATTCGTAGTATATACGATGACCAGTATTGCCAAGGTATTTTTTATTACAGCCGGCACATTCGGAGCAATGGCTTTCTATGGTTACACTACCAAGAAGGATTTGACCTCTTTAGGAAAAATACTCTTCATGGCGCTGATAGGCCTGATTATCGCTACCATAGTAAACATGTTCTTGAAGAGTTCGGGATTTGATTACATTTTGAGTTACGCCGGCGTAGCCATCTTCGTTGGCTTGACCGCTTGGGACAGTCAGAAAATCAAGCAGATGCTCCAGACACAATACGACATGAGCGAGGGCGCACAGAAACTGGCACTCATCGGAGCCTTGACTCTGTATCTCGACTTTATCAATCTCTTCCTTTACTTGCTCCGCATCTTCGGAGGCAGCAACAAGGAATAATGAAAACGAGAACCGGGAATAAAGTAAAAGAACAAAGAATAACATACATAACGAGAAAGGTTGGCTTGCCCTCAACGGGTTGGCCAACCTTTATTTTTTATTCCTAGAAAAAGTAAATGCTAGAGTTATATTCTCTTCAAAAAGTTCTATGGTGCAAAGATAGAAAAAAAATTGAGAACCATGGTTTCAAAATAGCAAAAATAAGTTTCAAATGGACAAAAAGTGTCTTTTGACATTTTTCAGTGTAGCACTGATTTTTCAGAATAGTCTACACATCAACAACTTACGCATTTGTCCTATATTTATTAGGAGAGCAACCAAAAGAGGCAAAAAATACTCTTCTGAACGTAGAAATAGAATTAAATCCCGATTTGATGGCGATTTCCGGCAAAGGAAAGTTCGTTGACTTCAACAAATTCTCAGCATACTGTATACGATAAGTATTCACATAATCATAAAACGTCTGCCCATTCTGCCGGTTAAAATAGCGACTCAGATAAGTACGGTTCGTACCTACAGCCAGCGCCACATCAGACAATTTCAGTTTCGGATTGAGATAGATTTTATCTTCCTCGAACAACCGCTGCACCTCAGAAGCCATCCCTGAAACATCTACTTCGTTCTGCTCTAACGGTACAATTTCAACATCGCTCAACTCTTCTATCACTGACTCATGCCTATAAACAAAATAATCTATCAGCATCCAGAGTATCAGAGAACTTACCATATAGATATTGTCGTAATCCACATTAATAACGAAACAACTCAGCGTCCATAAAAACAGAATCAGGAAGAAGGTATTGAGAATGGCAAGAAGCCAATTCAGATTAATATTTTCCTGATAAGAAAAGCGCTCTTTCAGCTGGCGGTGATACCTCCGAATCATAAAGATAAGCAATATAAAGGTAGAGCATCCATAAATGGCTCCCCAGACAGAAAGCACATAAAACCAGATGATATTATGGGTAAAAATATAGAACACCGGCAACAAGAGGAAAGGCAATTCCAGCATCAAAGCTTTCACCCATCTGAACCAGCCCGGCTTCACCAGTTCCATCAACACAAAGCTGTAGAACGGAATAATCATCATATCCAACGAAGACGTAAGATACCACGCATGCTCGTTGTCAAAACCATAAATCAGAAAGAAAACCATGTCCTTTACCAACTGTAGGTCGACCACAATCATGAGCCACATAATCATCCGAAAGAGCATCTCCTTTCCTTTTCTCCAAAACAGGAAAGCCATCATGGAGAAGAACATCATGCTCATACCATAAATAAAACTCGTTACCGAATCCATGTCTACGATCTATGTAAATAAACAAAAAAGGCACACCTATGGAGAGAAGTTCTAACATTCCAAAGGTGTGCCATGATATAAATTAATGCCTTATATATAATAAGGTGTAATATTAAATGAAATAACCTAATTAGTCGATTTCCTCATCGGCCTCGTAACCACCCATCTCACGGATAGCATTCTTCAGCATCGTATACTGCTGGTAGAGATGGTTTACTGCCTCTTCACCCTTAGTATAATCGTGCATAGGTGCCTTGAGGAAGAAACTCAAGAAACGCTGGATTCCGAAACGGCCTGCACGAGCAGCAAGATCGCTTAACAATGTAAGGTCGAGCAGCAATGGAGCAGCAAGGATAGAGTCACGGCAGAGGAAGTTGATCTTAATCTGCATTGGGTAACCCATCCAGCCAAAAATATCGATATTATCCCAACCCTCCTTGTTATCGTTGCGAGGTGGATAATAGTTGATACGTACCTTGTGATAGTACTGAGTATCTTCATCGTTACCATGACCATAGAGATCTGGCTGAGCTTCTGGTTTCAGGATTGTTTCAAGAGTAGAGAGTTTACTTACCTCCTTGGTATGGAAATTAGCTGGTTCATCGAGAACGAGACCATCACGGTTGCCGAGAATATTGGTAGAGAACCAGCCATTCAAGCCGAGACAACGGGTACCGATGATAGGAGCGAAACCACTCTTTACAAGAGTCTGACCTGTCTTGAAGTCCTTACCGGCGATAGGCATCTTGGTCTTCTCTGCAAGTTCCCACATAGCAGGAATATCAACAGTTGTATTAGGAGCACCCATGATGAAAGGAGCACCCTCTGTCAAAGCAGCATAAGCGTAGCACATGGATGGAGCTACATGCTGGCGGTCGTCAGCCTTCATTGCTGCCTCAAGTGCAGCCAATGTACCATGAATCTCCATATCTACAGGAACGTAGATTTCGGTAGATGCTGCCCAGATAACAACGATACGGGCACAACCGTTCTTCTCCTTGAAGTCGCGGATATCCTGACGAAGAGCCTCTACCATCTCCCAGCGAGTCTTGCAATCCTTCACATTGTCGCCATCAAGACGCTTTGCATAGTTCTTGTCGAAAGCAGCCTTCATTGGTACTACCTTCTCCAACTCCTCGCGTACAGGATTGATATCTTTCTCCTTCAATACCTCAGCATACATAGCTGCCTGATAAGCATTCTGCGGATAAACATCCCAAGTACCGAATACGATATCATTAAGGTCAGCAAGTGGAACGATGTCCTTATAGTGCAAATATTTCTTGTCTGCACCCTTGCCAACACGAATCTTGTCGTACTGAGTCATTGAACCTACTGGCTTCGCAAGTCCCTTACGAGTCATGAAAACACCGGTCATGAAGGTAGTAGCTACTGCGCCACAACCAACAACCAAGATTCCCAGCTTACCTTCTGCTGGTTTAACATTCATTTTTTCCATCTTCTAAAGGTTTATTTTATATCAAGTTGATTAAAATTTAAGAATTGTGTCTGCAAAGATAACAAAAACTTATTGAACCGATGCGGTTTCCGTAGACTTTCTTTCAATAATTTACAATAATTAGCTTAAAATGGATAAAAAAGGCTTTTTTGCATCAAAAGCCTTGTGTAGAATATTTGTATAAAAGAAGGCAATACATGCATATTTATTCCACGTTTATGCATAACGAAAGACAAAATAATGTTATTTTATGCATTTTTCTTTCATTTTATTTGGTTATTTGCAAAATATATTGTAATTTTGCAGCCGTTAAACGAATAAAAATACAGCATATGAAGGCAAAAAATAGCAGATTGGAAACTTTGAAGATGCTTATATCAAGTCAGGAGTTGAGTTCACAAGACCAACTTTTGGAGGCTCTTCACAAAGAAGGCTTTAAGATTACGCAAGCCACATTGAGCCGTGACTTAAAACTGCTCAAGGTGGCAAAGGCAGCATCTTCGAGTGGAAAATATGCGTATGTCCTGCCCAACGATACATTATATAAGAGAGTATCAAACCATATTCCAGTGAGCAAGATGATGGTGAATACCGGATTCCAGTCTATCAACTTCTCCGGAAACATGGTCGTGATCAAAACCCGTCCGGGATATGCAAGCAGCATCGCCTATAATATAGATAATAGTGATATTCCTCAAATTCTGGGAACCATCGCTGGCGATGACACGATCTTTCTGGTTAAGAAGAAAGGGACAACAGAAGAGGAAATCATCAATGCACTAGCAGAGGTAATTCCAGACGTTCACCATAAATATATATAAGGTAGTTGCATTTTTATGCAAAGCATACACCTTATTATATATAAAGAAAGAATATTAAAACAAAAACATTTTAAGATAGAAGAGAAAAAATGGAAGAAGCAGAAGTTAAAGTAATGGTGGCTGACGAAAGTCACATCAAGTACATCGACACCATTCTGACTACAATTGCAGAAGCTGCAAAAAAGCGTGGTTCTGGTATCGCCAAGCGTTCACCAGAGTATGTTGCCACCAAGATGCGCGAAGCCAAGGCAGTCATCGCTCTCCAGGGCGAAAAGTTCGCAGGTTTCAGCTACATCGAAACATGGGGCAACAAGCACTATGTTACCACATCAGGTTTGATCGTTCACCCAGACTTCCGTGGTATGGGACTGGCTAAGCGTATCAAGAACCTTACCTTTACGCTTGCCCGACAGCGATGGCCTCATGCCAAGATTTTCTCTTTGACATCCGGTTCGGCTGTCATGAAGATGAACACCCAGCTGGGTTATCTCCCTGTTACCTTCGCCGACCTGACCGATGATGAGTCATTCTGGCGTGGTTGCGAGGGTTGCATCAACGTGGATGTCCTCCATCGTACCAACCGCAAATACTGCATCTGCACCGCCATGCTCTTCGACCCAGAGGAGCATCTGCCTATCAAGCTTCCTCAGGAGGTGATTGAGAGAATCCGCAAGATTGACGGTCCATCTGCAGAAATTTAAATCCTTACATATAATTTAAGGTGTTGGCAAGAATGCCATCTAAACATTATTCACCACATATTAAACATAAAATAAAATGGCAAATAAAAAAGTAGTAGTCGCTTTCAGCGGCGGTCTCGATACATCATACACAGTAATGAAGTTGACCCAGGATGGCTGGGATGTTTATGCAGCATGCGCTAACACAGGTGGTTTCTCTGCCGAGCAGTTGAAGACCAACGAGGAGAACGCATATAAGTTGGGTGCCAAGGCATACGTCACTCTCGACGTTACCCATGAGTATTACGAGAAATCTTTGAAATACATGATTTTCGGTAATGTGCTCCGCAACAACTGCTACCCTATCTCAGTTTCTTCTGAGCGTATCTTCCAGGCTATCGCCATCGCTCGTTACGCCAAGGAGATTGGTGCTGATGCCATCGCTCACGGAAGTACAGGTGCCGGCAACGACCAGATTCGTTTCGACATGACATTCCTGGTGATGGCTCCTGGTGTAGAGATCATCACCTTGACACGTGACAAGGCACTTTCTCGTAAGGAGGAGGTTGACTACCTGAACGAGCACGGTTTCTATGCAGACTTCACCAAGTTGAAGTATTCTTATAACGTAGGTATCTGGGGAACCAGTATCTGCGGTGGTGAGATTCTCGACCCAACCCAGGGTCTCCCTGAGGAGGCTTATCTGAAGCACGTTACTGCCAAGGAAGAAGAGGCTGAACTGAAGATTACCTTCGAGAAGGGTGAAATCGTGGCTGTCAACGGCGAGAAGTTTGATGATAAGATTGCTGCCATCCAGAAGATTGAGGAGATTGGCGCTTCTTACGCCATCGGTCGCGACTGCAACGTGGGTGACACCATCATCGGTATCAAGGGTCGTGTAGCTTTCGAGGCTGCAGCTCCTAAGCTCATCATCGAGGCTCACCGCCTGTTGGAGAAGAGCACATTGAGCAAGTGGCAGCAGTATTGGAAGGACCAGGTAGGCAACTGGTACGGAATGTTCCTCCACGAGAGCCAGTACCTGGAGCCAGTGATGCCGGATATCGAGGCAATGCTGACTTCTTCTCAGCGCAACGTAAACGGTACAGCCATCTTGAAGCTTCGTCCATACAGTTTCCAGACTGTAGGTGTCGATTCACCAGACGATTTGACCAAGTCTAAGCTCGGTGAGTATGGTGAGATGCAGCACGGTTGGACAGCAGAGGATGCGAAGGGCTTCATCAAGGTAAGCTCTACCCCACTCCGTGTTTATTATGGTATGCACCCTAACGAGGAAAGATAATATGGTAAAAGTAGGTATTTTAGGAGCAGCTGGTTATACAGGAGGTGAGTTGATTCGCCTCCTTATCAACCATCCTGAGGCAGAGATTGTATTCGCCAACAGCGAGAGTAACGCCGGCAACCTGGTGGCTGAGGTTCACGAGGGATTGTATGGCGAGACTGACTTGAAGTTTACCGCCGAGATGCCTTTCGACCAGGTGGATGTTATCTTCTTCTGCTTCGGTCACGGCAAGAGCGAGGCGTTCCTGAAGGAGCACAATGTTCCGGAGAACGTGAAGATTATCGACCTGGCACAGGACTTCCGTCTTGCCCCAGAGACTGTGGTTGCTACCCAGCAGCCAACCCCAGCCGCTCACGATTTTGTATATGGTCTTCCAGAAATAAATGAATCAAAAATAGCCGTAGCTCAGCACGTGGCAAACCCAGGTTGTTTTGCAACTTGCATTCAACTTGGTTTGTTGCCTGCTGCTAAGATGGGCCTCATCAACAGCGATGTATCTGTCAACGCCATTACCGGTAGCACCGGTGCTGGTCAGAAGCCAGGCGCCACTACCCATTTCTCATGGCGCAACAACAACATGAGCATCTACAAGGTATTCAACCATCAGCATGTGCCAGAGATTCGTCAGAGTCTGAAGCAGACACAGGGTTATCTCGATGCTGCCATCGACTTCATCCCTTACCGTGGCGACTTCGCCCGTGGCATCTTCGCAACAGAAGTGGTGAAGACCGACAAGCCTATCGAGGAAATCGTGGCTGGTTATAAGGAGTTCTACAAGAATGCCAAGTTCACCCACTATGTGGATAAGGCTATCGACCTGAAGCAGGTGGTGAATACCAACAAGTGCCTGGTTCATGTGGATAAGTACGGCGATAAGCTCCTGATTACTTCCTGCATAGACAATCTCTTGAAGGGTGCCGTAGGTCAGGCTGTTCAGAACATGAACATCATGTTTGGTCTCGACCAGACAGCAGGTTTGAAACTCAAGCCATCAGCATTTTAGATAAAAGAATTCGGAAGAACGGATGAAAAATCATTCGTTCTTCTATCATAAAAAATAGTTTGTAATAAGATAACTCTATGAGTTGTCTTTCTTAAAACATAGATTTAACATGAAACTTTACGACGTATATCCTCTTTTCGATATTAATATAGTAAAAGGTAAGGGCTGTAAGGTATGGGACGACAAGGGTCAGGAATATCTCGACCTCTATGGCGGTCATGCCGTTATCAGCATCGGTCATTGCCATCCTCACTATGTGGAGATGCTCACCAACCAGTTGAACAACCTGGGTTTCTATTCCAACTCTGTCATCAACAAGTTGCAGGTGAAACTCGCTGAGCGTCTGGGCAAGATAAGCGGTTATGAAGATTATCAGTTCTTCCTCATCAACTCGGGTGCCGAGGCAAACGAGAATGCCTTGAAGCTTGCTTCATTCACCAACGGAAGAACCCGCGTGCTTTCTATAGAGAAGGCTTTCCACGGCAGAACATCCCTTGCCGTAGAGGTAACAAATAATCCTAAGATCATCGCTCCTATCAATGACAATGGTCACGTAACCTATCTTCCTATCAATGATTTGGAGGCTTGGGAGAAGGAACTTGCCAAGGGCGATGTCTGCGCTTGTATCATCGAAGCTATTCAGGGCGTAGGTGGCTGCAACATGGTAACTCCTGAGTTTGCTCAGGGTTTGCAGGCAGCCTGCAAGAAATACGGCACCTTCCTGATTTGCGATGAAATCCAGTGCGGTTATGGCAGAAGCGGTAAGTTCTTTGCTCACCAGTGGTTGGGCATCAAGCCAGATCTCATCACCGTTGCCAAGGGTATCGGCAATGGTTTCCCTATGGGTGGCGTGTTGATTTCTCCAGAGTTTACTCCTGTATATGGTCAGCTGGGTACTACTTTCGGTGGCAACCATTTGGCATGTACTGCCGCTCTCGCCGTTCTCGATGTATTTGAGAAGGAGAACCTGGTACAGAATGCGCATGAGGTTGGTGAATATCTCATCGCCCAGCTGAAGGAGTTGCAGAAGCGCAACAGTCATATCACAGAAGTTCGTGGCCGTGGTTTGATGGTAGGCGCCGTACTCGATATTCCTCACAAGGAAGTTCGCAGCAAGCTCATCCACGAGCAGCATTGCTTCACCGGTTGCGCCGGCACCAACATCCTTCGTATCCTCCCTCCATTGGTATTGACCAAGGAAAATGTAGATGACTTCATCGGAAGATTGGAAACCGTATTAAAGGAAGTATAAACCCTTTCTGATAAGGATATAAAGAAAACTCAACCCATAAAAGAAATAGAAAGAAAAGAAAGAGAGCGGCAGCCGAATACATTTTTGGCTGTCGCTCTTGTTCTTCTTTTCATATCTAGACATATAGTCATGGATTATACGTATAATTTGAGATCTATCAATATTTACCTCCTCATTTTAAATAGTAATAAGAAGATGTTTAACCCATTCATCACAAGCAGTATTATGCCAATGCCTCCACTTTCCAGTCATCGATACTTCGACGGTCTTCCGAGAAGTTGATGCCCACCTTGTATTTCTTTCTGCTGTCATCGGCGAAGGCAGCGAGATAGTCCTTGCTGTCGATTTGCTCCATCGCTGCCTCAGCATCCTTCTTATATTTAAGTTCCAATATATAGACGCTGCGCTTGGTTTTCAGCACCATGTCGATTCTGCCATCAGATGTAGGCACCTCTGGAGTAACATCACATCCGAGGATTAACAATATGGTGTAGAGCACGGCTTGGTAATGGCGTTCGTTGTTGTTGACCAATGTATATGGGAACTTCTTGTAGAAAGTCTGGAGATGAGGGAGGAATGCCTCCATATTGTCCTCGGCACTCAGGATGAAGTTCTTTGCCCATGCCATGTAGATAGCATCACGGTCGCCCATGCCGTCTGGGGCATAATAGCGGAAGAGACTGTTGGAGAAGCCCTTGCGCACCTCTTCATTAGGGAAGGCAAGCTTGTATAATTTTGCCAAACGATTGTATGACTTGATTGTGAGATAGCCACTTTGGTATAATACCGGCACAGGGTCAACAATCTTCTCTGTTGGAGTATCGAAGCGGTCGGAGGTTGTCCAAATGTCGTCCAACTGGAGCATATCGACATTTTTCTCTTGAAGCAGTTCTATCAGGAAGGTAGGAGTACCCGTAGAGAACCAATAGCTATCAAACTCATGGGTCTCTAAGCAATTGAACATGCTGTAAGGATTATACATATCGGCACCTTTCCCACTAAAGTGGTAGCCATCGTAATTATATCTCAGCTCAGCTAAGGCCTCCTCATAGTTCATATCATTGGCCTGCGCCAATTCCTCTATGTCATCGTGGAAATTTTCCAAGAGTTCTTCCTTGCTGATGCCACAGATAGAACTGTACTTATCCCACATGCTGATATTCGTGATATTGTTCAGTTCGCTGAAGATACTCAACTGGCTAAACTTGGAGATTCCTGTTAAAAAGACAAAATAAAGATTGTCCTCTTCTGACTTCAAAGGACTGAAGAAGTTGCGCATGATGTCACGTATCTTGTCCTGCAAGTCCTTGTCTTTCATAGAGTCGTGCATCGGCGCATCATATTCATCGATGAGCACAACCACATTCCTGTCGGTCTTTTGCTTGGCGGCATTGATGATGCGAATCAATCGGACATTAAAAGCCTCGGTACTAACAGAAGTTATTTGGTATAAATCCTCGTATGTTTCAAGAATCTTATCAAGAGTTACTATCAGGCTTTCCATATTATAGTATTTCCCCTTGCTAAGATCAAGATGGATAACGGGGTGTTTCTCCCAATCTTTTTCCAAGGCTTCCAGCTTTAGTCCTTTGAATAGCTCTTTCTTTCCTTCGAAGTAGGCTTGTAGGGTTGTGACAAGGAGTGACTTTCCGAATCGTCGAGGACGACTCAGAAAGCAATATTTCTTCTCATGCACCAACTCATAGATTAAGTCGGTCTTATCTACATATACATAATTTCCCTCTATGATATTCTTGAAAGTCTGTATTCCGAGAGGATATCTTCTACCTTTCATAAGCTATTCCCTTTAATTATGGTGGCAAAGTTAAGGTATTTTTCTTGATTAACCAAACTTTTTTGTAGCCTTTTAGCCCGATAACTCGAAATATCATCTTAAATGGCTCTACTTTCGAATAAAAGTTGTACTATTGCAATACCTTTTTGGCTCTAAGGTTATAATTACTACTTAAAGCCAATCTATTTTCTGCCCTTCACTATCTGCTCAAAATGCAGCTGTCCCCATTCTATGACGTAGCCGATTTCTCGCAAGAAGTCCTTGGCTATTGGTGTGAGAGAATATTCCACCCTTGGAGGAACTTCTTCAAATCTCTCTCTTGTAACAAGTCCTTCTTGCAGTAGATATTCAAGCGTGGACGCAAGTACTTTTTCCGAAACCTGGGGAATTGTTCGGAAAAGTTCGCTGAAACGGATGCTTTCCTTTTCGTATTCCTCTATACGGAGCATCACGACCAATGCCCATTTCTGACTCATCCATTCCAAGACAGGAGCGGCTTGGCAATAATCATAATTGAGTTTCTTCTTCATAATCTTCTATACTTACCTTTTGGTTAGGGGCATAAAGCCAATATGATGATTTTTTTTGTCGGTATTTCCTTACCTTTGCACCATCAATTTTGATGATACCATTATAATAACGTAAAAAAGAAAGGAAATAGTATGCAACCCACATTACATTTTGACGGTCCGGTGTGGCGACCTCCTTATGAAGCCACTTCACAACTCTTGCAGGTCACAGCTGGCTGTACTTGGCATCGCTGCAAGTTCTGCACGCTCTATGGCAAGCAGAAGTTCCGTATGTCTCCGATGCCGGAAATAGAGGAAGACTTAAAAGTAGTCCATTCTTTCCAACCACGAGCTCACCGTATATTTCTTACAGGTGCCAATCCTTTTGTACTCACCACGAACCGCCTGACTGACATTGCATTGCTCATCAGAAAATACGTAGGCGAAGGACACCCTACCATCGGTTGTTTCTCGCGAATCACGGATATTCGCAACAAGACGGTAGAGGAACTGCAACAGCTCCACCACTTAGGTTTCGATTATCTTACCATTGGCGTAGAGAGTGGCGACAGTGAAACTCTAACAAGGGTCAACAAAGGGTATCTGTCCGAAGACATCGTTGAACAATGCCGTAAACTTGAAGAAGCAGATATACATTATCACTTCTTCTATCTCGTCGGATTAGGTGGTCATGGAAATGGTGAAAGAAACGCTCTGCGTTCGGCTGGGGTTTTCAACCAACTTCACCCAGTAAGCATAGGTTTCCTCTCGCTAACATTGTTTCCAGAAAGCCAACTCTACCAAGAAATTCAAGAAGGTAAGTTTGAGGAGGCAACAGAGCATGAGCGTTTCGATGAGATGATAACACTCATAGAGCATCTGCATATCCAGACGCATATTCTGGGGCGAACGGTTAGCAATCCTGTACCATTTACCGGCTCCTTGCCTCATGACAGAATTTCGTTACTGCAAAAACTAAGAGATGCAAAGGCGAAATTGAGCGAAGAACAGTTGAGAAGTTATCGTGACAGCATAGAATCGTTGTAAGCAGTCCGAAGAAAAGGCAGAGAGTCCACAAGTACTCTCTGCCGTCAGTCTCGCTGCTTTTTCTTCTTGGGGTAAGGTATCCAAGAAAAAGAGTTTCAATAATCTCAATTGCCTTGTCACGATGCTCTATATCAAAAAATAAAAGTAATAAAAGATATTTATAGTCGATTCAGCTCTGCATTACCGGCACCAGTTCCCTTGTACTTGCTACGTGTGGTATTGAACTTATAGCGAAGGGTGAGTTGCAGGTCTCTCGTACCTCGCTTAGACACTTGCAAGAGTTCCATCTTCTGGTTATAGAGCAAGTCGGCATCCCAACATTTATAAAGCAGGTCGTTGCCTTTTATTTCCAAGGTAAGGGCATCCTTTAGGAATGACTTGCTGATGCTGACATCCAGTACATGCTGCTCTTTGGCAAGATATACATTCATCGTGTTACCCTTGCTCTGATAGCGATAATCCATGTTAAGGGTGATGCCGCATGGCAAGGAGAAGGCATTGTTGAAGTTGCCCATGAAGATAGGACGATTCAAGCGATAAGATGCCACATCAGTATGGAGGGTGAACCAGGGTTTCTGCATGCCCAAGTTGATTTGCGGCGCCCAAATGCCTATCTTTGGAGCGGCACTAATGTAGGCAGTCATGCTCTTGAGACTCTTCACGTTCTTACGACTTATCATGGTAATAGCTTCGTTCCCAGGTATTTGCTCCGCCCAATAGATGATGGCATTGCGAGAGTCCTTGTAGTTGACCATAAACTGGATGAACTTCCATACACCCGATAATTCCACTCTGTGATTGGTTTCGTTGTCGAGATAAGGATTACCTGTCTGGCGAGTAAATCGATTCATATAAGATACATTGTTGCTCAGTTGACTATATGAAGGACGAGAGGTCTTTACCGAATAGCTCAACTGTGCCATTACCTTACCTATCTTCGCACCATAGCTGATGGTAGGAAAGAGGTTGCGGAAGGAGCGACTCTGCTCGGGCTGATAGATGCCTGCATCATAATACTTGAATCTTACATACTCGTATCGCAATCCCGCCGTGATGTTTCCTATCGGGGTGAGGCGCGCGTATTGGATGAATGGACTTGCCGTCTGCTCCTCCAATTTGCTATAAGAGTTGGCGAGGAGGTCAGTGCGATTCACTTCGTAGTCATCGTTGCGACGGGTATGGATATACTCAGCTCCATAGGAGAGATTACCGCCTAAGAGAGGAGAGGTAATTACAAGTTTGGTAGCTACCATCTTGTTGCTTACACGATTCTTGGAGTTGATGTTACGAGAATCGTGCTCCTGGCTCTGTTCATCGCTATAGGCATAAGCCCTGTTTGTACTGAAATAGAGGTCGGTATTCAGATCAATAGTGGTCTTGCCCCAAATGCCGTTGTAGTAGGCATTCAATTGATGGCTAGGGTTGTTCTTGTCGACCGTCAGACCATCGGTTTTGATATAGTCGTAAAACTTACCGTCGGCTGTCACCTGACTATCGAAAAAATCTTTTGAGCGAGAATAGCCTGGCGAGGTCAAGGTGTATCTCGCACCAATGGAATGATTGGCATTGAAATCATAGCTAAAACCACTGATAAGACGATGCGATTCTATACGACCTGTTACTTCGTTGTTGTTATGCTGTTGCCAAAGCGTATCTACATGTACAGTCTGATTGTAGGTGGCCTTTTGCATCCATGTTGCATCAGAGAACTTATAAGTGGCAAAGAGATTCAGTCCATTATGGCGATAGTTCATGTTAACCTGTTGGATGGTATTGTCGTGCTTATTGTACCAATACACAGAGCGAGTATCAAAGCCGAAACCTTCGCCTTTCTTCTTGATGGTCTTGATTTTGATTACCGCATTTACCGAAGCATCGTAGGCGGCTCCTGGATTCTGGATGACTTCCACACTCTTGATGTCGGAAGATTTGATGTTATCTAACTCACTGACGTCTTGCATCTTCCTGCCGTTGATATATATAATAGGTGTACCCTTGCCGACCACCTCATATCCATCTTTCTTCTTCACGATGCTCGGCACATGCTTCAATACATCTTCTGCCGTACCCATCTTGCTAAGCACGGTTCCTGCCACATTGGTCAGCAGTCCTTCGTGGGTCTTCTTATATTGAGGAAGATGAGCTTTCACCACCACTTCGCCAAGTTCTTTGGAGAACTTATCAAATAGGGTCGTGTCGGAAATCTGTTCGCCGTTGATGTTCTGTGCCATCATCTGTGTTATGGTAATGCCACAGAAGGATGCTACTAACGCAAGTCTTTTCATTTTCTTACTATTCTTTATGTTGTTACTATTCTTATTTGTTGCAAAATAGCAAGGCAACGGCTATGCCAAAAACATAAACAATTGATTATCAGAATATATAGAAACAAAGTCCATAAAACGACCTGTCTAAATACTTGACACTGCTGTCTAGTTATTAGACACTCTGTGGTTTAACGATTTTAGTTGCCCACCTCAAACAGATAGTCATATCTGGAGTTTGACTTCATTTTTTTCACAAAACAAGTCCACTGGTTCACAAAAAACACGCTACATCCAGCCATACTTTTTAAATATTTTGCTTATCTTTGCACCAAACTTATCAGTATGGAAGAATATCTCATCATATCAAATGCCAACTTCTTGCTCAGAGTGGCTTCCGAACAGATAGCATACGTCTGTTCGGAAGGAAGCTATTGCAATCTTCGACTCACCAACGGCGATGAATACACCTTCTCGTTCAACCTTGTGGCCTTTGAGAAGAAAATAGTAGAGCAACTAGCCCAAACGGCACACTTCTTCGCTCGTGTTGGCAGAAACTACATTATTAATAGTCAGCACATATTCAGCATCAACCTCAACAGTTCAGAACTAGTGTTGTACAACGAACGGTTTTGCGAGAAATTCACTCTGCACGTCAGCAAGGAACCACTCAAACAATTAAAAGCACTTTTAGACAACTCCATAAAATCGTAAAAGGTATGAAAGGAAAAAACTATCAGGAAGAAACTTATTTCCTGGGCAAAGCACAGGAAACAAGATACACAAAATCTCATTTATATAAAAAGGTATTTGGGATAGCCGCTTGCGTGATAGCAATAACAGGTATAACCATCGTCCTTATGTTCAAACCGCAAAGCGTATCACAACCTCATGTGTTAAAGACGATAGCAGTTTTACCGGAAGGTGGTCAGATGCCAATCTTCAACGGCAATGGCGACATCAACGATTTCCTAAGATGGGTGATGACAAGCATTCAATATCCTAAAGGATTGGAAGACAAACCTGCGCGAGTCGTCATCAACTTCACCGTTCAAAAGGATGGAACATTGGGATTGTTTAAAGTTCTCGAAGCTCCCAAAGAAAAAGCCTATGAGCAGACTGTGATTGAACTTCTCAAGAGAAGCCCTCATTGGAAGCCTGCCCGACTCTCCGATGGCGAGGAAGTCAACATGGAGTTTACCTTGCCTGTCGTTTTCACTCCCGAAGTAAGAAAGAAATAATCAGCAAAAACGATGAAACAGTTTAGATTGATCCTTATATTATGGCTATGTATGGCAATGAATGCCAAGGCCAACGAGACCGCAGCTAATCTACTTCAACAAGGAGATAGCTGTTTGAGTAGATATGATGTATTTCATGCAACCCAATACTACCAAAAGTATTTGGAAACGAATCCATCTCACCTGGGAGCATGCAGGAAACTGGCTTCCTGCTATCGGAAAGTAGGCAACTACACCGACTGCATTTCTTGCCTAGACAAGATTCCATCAGATAGCATCAACCACGAAGACATGCGAATGTACTATTATGCGTATCTCAATCAGAATAACAATGACAAGGTTTCTCTCTGGGGTGAACGCATCGCATTCTTATTCCCATACGACAGTGAAATTATCGCTTCGCTTGCCGTACATTACAATGGAGTGAACAAACCAGACAGAGCAGAAAAAGTGGCGAAGAATTACATTGTTCAATGTGATTCCACGAACTTATATGTCAACAAGGAATATGCCTATTCCCTATTCATGCAATTCAAATACGATGAGGCTATACCTTTGTATGAGAAACTGAAAGCGCAAGGATTTGATAATTTCGAATCCAATTTCATCCTTGGCCTCTGTTATGAGGACCTACCGGACAATGAGAAAGCGCTGAAGTATTACCAGAAAGCAGTTCAGTTCAAAAGCGACAATGCCACTTGTCTTTTCCACTTGGCTTTGATAGAGAAAGCCTTCAACATGGATTCGCTATCCATGGCTCATTTCAACCAGTCGCTAGAAGTCTCCCTACCCAAAGGCAGGGCATTGGGAACCTATAAATGGTTGGCCGACTTGCATTTCCAGCATCACAGATATGCAGACGCTGCCCGTGACTTTGAGTTATGCACCTTATACGATGAGAAAGATAATCCTCTCAACTATTACAATGCCGCCCAAATGTTCATCGCTTCCAAAAACAAGCTGAAAGCGAAACTGTATCTCCAGATGTTCTTAGCAAATGCAAACAGACTGGAAGATAAAAAAGAGGCAGCACAACTCATATCCAAAGCCAAAGAGCAACTCAAGCAATAACCATCAAACTCACATAAATACATGAAAATAAATTTTATCTTAGGTTCAGTATTATTGCTGAGCCAGCCCCTTTGCGCTCAAAACGAAGAGGCAAAAGACACGCTTACCGCCCAGATGATGATGCAAAACCTGCCAGAGGTTTTCGTCAAGGCGACACGTCCTATCGTCAAGGCAGAAAGAGGACAGTTGGTTTACAACATGCCACTACTCATAGAGAAAATGCCGGCAGACAACGCTTATGATGCCCTTACCCGAATACCAGGAGTAAACGAACTAAACGGCAACATCAATTATGCAGGAAAGGAACTGACTCTCATCATCAACGGCAAATCAACCACGCTCAATTATGCACAATTGGCAGAGCGATTAAAAGCCATGCCCGCATCACAATTAGCCAAAGCCGAAGTGATGCTGGCAGCGCCAGCACGCTTACATGTTCGTGGAATGGTCATCAACCTGATTACCAAAGACTATGTAGGAAAAAACCTGCTTTCAGGACAAATACAAAGCATCTGGAGCCAAAGCAAATACGGAGAAGAGGAAGGCAAAGCCAACCTGCTGTTCCAAAAAGGAAAATTCGGTCTGGATGCCATGTATTCATTTACAGATGGAACATCATACGGTGAAACTACTACCAATGCCAATCATCCCCTTCAAGGGAAACGAGTAGCGTATCATGAAAAGACCTCACAGAAGACCCTTGGATTGATTCACAACTATCGCATGGGACTGGGTTATGCCATTGCTGATAACCACCAGCTATCCCTGGCATATACAGGAAAATGGGACAGTAGTCATCCTCATCATGAAACGATGGGAACAGGCACATCCCAGCAACAGGGCAATGAACATACCTACCTGCACAATGTAGATGCCAGCTACAACCTGCCCTTTGGACTACAAATAGGCATATCCTATCTCAACTACCAAAATCCCAGCCAGCAATATCTGGAAGGAACAATACTTGACGAAGAACGTATTCTATACACAAACAGCAAGCAGGTAATAGATAAATGGCTTTTCACCGCCGATCAATCCCACTCATTGAAGAAGGGTTGGGAACTGTCGTATGGAATGAAATTCCAAAACAGCAACAACAGAAGCTACCAAGCCACGACCAACAAGGATGGAGCAGACATTCCAGATGCAACTAGCCAGGTGAAAATCGAAGAAAGAATCTTGAGTTTCTATGGCGGCATAAGCAAACTGATAAACGAGCGAATCTGCTTGGAAGCCTCTGTCGAAGCAGAGCAATACCATTCTCCACAATGGAACAAATGGCATATTTATCCCACACTTAATGCATCGTGGAAAGCCAATCCTGGCAACATACTCAACTTATCCTTCAGTTCCAGCTCACAGTTTCCTAGCTATTGGTCAACTATGAGCAGCATTTACTATGCCTCTACCTATATGGAGATATGGGGAAATCCTCATCTCAAGCCTTACTCTACATACGAGACCAACCTGATGTGGACAATCAAAAGTCGCCATACATTGATGGCATTTGCAGAGTTCCAACCCAACTATTCTGTGCAGTTGCCTTATCAGACTACCGACCACCTGGCAGTCATTATGAAGGAGACCAATTTCGACTATAATCATACTATAGGCATTAGAGCATCGACGACTTTCGGTATAGGCAATTGGATGAACGGAAGTGTTTCGGCAACAGGAATCTACAGACATGACAAGAGTAACGATTTCTTTGACTTGCCCTTCAATCGCAAACATATCTCTGCCATTCTTGCCGGAAATCTATCCGCCCAGCTTAGCCGAAGCCATCACATCCATTTCATACTTAACCCATTCTATCAGTCGAAAGCCATTCAAGGACTCTATGACATCAAATCAGTCTTTCTCCTGAATGCTATGTTGAGGTGGACTTCCGATAATGATAAATGGAGCATTGTGGTTAAAGGCAGCAACATCTTCAACGAGGGATTCTCTACAAAATCAGTACAAGGCAATCAAGACTATCACATGAACATCAAGCAAGATTGGGCATCTGCCTCCATCTCCATCATCTGTAAGATAGGCAAGTACAAGGAAAAGAGAACCAAGGACGTAGATACTTCCAGAATGGGAGTAAACTAGCGAATTTCTTAAAAAATCGTCAGTAAACAAGCGCACTTTCTTAAAAAATCGTCTATAAACACGCTATTTTCAGATAAAAGTAGTATCTTTGCACCATAATTGCATTTTAACTATAAGACGACAATGAAAATAACAATTATCGGAGCAGGTGCTATGGGCGGTGCCATGGCTGAAGGACTCTTGCAGAGCGAGAAGTTCACTCCATCAGATATTACGGTATCTGACCATAACCAACCAGTATTGGATCACTTCGCAAGCGAAGGAGCCAGCGTAACCCTCGACAACCAGTTGGCTTGCCATGGCGCAGACATCATCTGCGTGGTAGTAAAGCCATGGTGCGTGGAGAAGACATTGAAGGGAATCAAGGATGCACTCAACTACAAGAATCAGAAACTCGTAGTGGTAGCAGCCGGTGTGCCATCAGCCAACATCAAGGAGTGGCTGGACAAGGATGGCATCACCCCAACCTTCTTCCTCGTGATGCCAAACATCGCCATCGCCTACAAGCAGTCGATGACCTTCATCACTCCTGTAGATGCATCTGCTACAGAAATCCAGCAGATTACAGAAATCTTTGATGAATTGGGCGAAAGCCTCATCATGGAAGAACGTCTCTTCCCAGCAGCTACCGCTATGTCGTGTGCCATCGCTTACGCCATGCGCTATGTAAGAGCCAATGTAGAAGGCGGCGTAGAGATGGGCTTCAAGGCAAAGGATGCCCAGAAGATTGTCTTGCAGACCATCAAGGGTGCCGTAGAACTGCTTCAGGAAACAGGCGAACACCCAGAGGCTGCCATTGATAAAGTAACAACTCCTGGCGGCTGCACCATCAAGGGCTTGAATACCATGGAACAGGGCGGCTTTACCAGCGCAGTGATCAATGGTTTATTGGCAGGAAAAAAATAAGAAAATGATACAATGAATGCTGCACAGATTACTTTATTTGTGCAGCATTTTCGTTTTTATAAGCACAAAGAGTTATAAAAACGTAAGTTTTTTGAGCCGTTTTAAATATTTTTCGTATCTTTGCGCTTACATTTCGAAATTGCCCATCAGCAACTGTTCGATGTATTATCAAAGCAAACAATAAAAAGAATATTTTATGGACGAAGCAATCAAACAAATCGGTGAAAGACTGAAAGGTCTCCGCGAGGTTCTCAATATTCCTGCCGAGGAAATTGCAGAACTGTGCGAAATCAGTCTTGATCATTACCTCAAGATAGAATCCGGTGAGGCGGATCCTTCTGTTTATCGCCTGTCAAAAATCTCTAAGCGATACGGCATTGACCTTGACGTATTGCTCTTCGGCGAGGAACCTCGCATGAAGGGATACTACGTAACCCGCAAGGGACAGGGACCGGAGATAGACCGCAACAACCAGTATAAATACCAGAGCCTTGCCGTAGGATTCAAGGACAGAAAAGTGAATCCGTTCATGGTACAGGTGGATCCGTTGCCAGGCGACAAGAAGCCGAACAAGAACGGACACGACGGACAGGAATATGATTATGTGATTGAGGGACAGCTCGAAGTAACCATCGAAGAGAAGGTGATGGTGCTGAACCCTGGCGACAGCATCTACTTCGACAGTAGAAAGTCGCATTGTTTCCGCTCACTCAACAATGAGCCAGCCAAGTTCCTTTGTATAATTATCTAGAAGAGTAACTATGATCGAGAGATTTCTAAAACAGACAAAATTCACTTCAGAGCAAGACTTCAAGGAGCATCTGGAGTTTATCATACCAGAAGATTTCAACTTTGCCTACGACGTGATGGACGAATGGGCAAAGATCAAACCAGACCACGTGGCGCTGCTTTGGGCAAGTGAACGTGGCGAAGAAATCCGTTTTACATACAAGGACCTGAAGGAGCAGAGCGACAAGGCTGCTGCTTACTTCCAGAGTCTCGGCATCGGTCACGATGATAAGGTGATGCTGATTCTGAAGCGTCACTATCAGTGGTGGCTTGCCATGCTCGGTCTCCACAAGTTGGGCGCCGTAGCCATCCCTGCTACCCACATGCTTACCAAGCACGACATCGTTTACCGCAACAACGCAGCAAGCGTGAAGGCTATCATCTGCTGCGGCGATGATTACGTGGTAGAGCAGGTTAATCAGGCTATGCCAGAGAGTCCTACTGTAAAGACTTTGATTAGTATCGGTCCGGATATCCCTGAAGGTTTCCACGACTGGATGAAGGAATGGAACGAATGTGCTCCTTTTGTTCGCCCAGAACATGTAAACTCTAATGAGGATACCCTTCTGATGTACTTCACATCGGGAACCACAGGTGAGCCAAAGATGGTGGCACACGATCACCTCTATGCCCTCGGTCATCTGACCACGGGTGTATATTGGCACAATCTCCACGAGAATTCCATCCACCTTACCGTAGCCGATACCGGTTGGGGTAAGGCTGTATGGGGCAAGCTCTACGGACAATGGTTTGCCGGAGCCACCGTCTTCGTCTTCGATCACGAGAAGTTTACGGCAGATAAGATTATGCGACAGATTGAGAAGTATCACATCACCTCTTTCTGCGCCCCTCCTACCATCTATCGCTTCATGATTCAAGAGGATTTCTCTAAGTATGACCTCAGCAGTCTTGAATACTGCACCACAGCTGGCGAGGCTATGAACCCATCCGTGGCAGAGACCTTCCAGAAACTGACTGGTGTTCAGATTTACGAGGGCTTCGGACAGACTGAGACCACGATGACACTCGGAACCTTCCCTTGGATCAAGCCAAAGCCAGGAAGCATGGGCAAGCCTAACCCACAATATGATGTTCACATCCTTCGCCCAGACATGACGGAATGCGAGGATGGTGAAAAGGGCGAGATTTGCATCCGCATCGGCGATGAAAAGCCTATCGGTCTCTTCAAATATTACTATCGCGATGAAAAGCAGACCAAATCGGTTTGGCACGATGGTTTCTATCACACGGGCGATATGGCTTGGCGTGATGAGGAAGGCTACTTCTGGTTTGAGGGAAGAATCGACGACGTGATCAAGAGTTCGGGTTACCGTATCGGTCCTTTCGAGGTAGAGAATGCCCTGATGACTCATCCTGCCGTTGTAGAGTGCGCCATCACCGGTGTGCCAGACCCAATCCGCGGTATGGTAGTCAAGGCTACCGTCGTACTGAAGGAAGAATACAAGAGTATGGCGGGCCCTGACCTCGTCAAGAAGCTGCAGGATCATGTGAAGCACGAGACTGCTCCTTATAAATATCCTCGCATCATCGAATTCGTAGATGAATTGCCAAAGACCATCTCGGGCAAGATTCGAAGAGTAGAGATTCGAGAAAAAGACAATAAAAAGAAATAATGATTGAAGGGGCAAGGAATTTGAAGCAACAGATTCCTTGCTCCAAATAAATATCGGCATAAAATGGGAAAAAGAATCGTAGTAAAGGTGGGCAGCAACGTGCTGACCCGAGAAGACGGAAAACTGGATGTAACGAGAATGTCGGCGATTGTGGATCAGATTGTCTGGCTCAAAAAGCACGACTATGAGGTGATTCTGGTATCTTCTGGTGCCGTGGCTGCCGGAAGAGCCGAGCTGCACGTTGACCACCATCTGGACAGCGTGGAGCAGCGCCAGCTGTTCTCTGCCATCGGACAGGTGAAACTCGTAGGTCTCTATTACAACCTTTTCCGTGAATATAAGATAAAGATTGGTCAGGTATTGACCATGAAGGAGAATTTCGGTGCCGAGGAGCAGTACAAGAACCAGGAAGCCTGCATGCAGGTGATGCTGGAAAACAACGTGCTCCCTATCGTCAACGAGAACGATACCGTATGCATCACCGAGCTGATGTTTACCGATAACGATGAGTTGTCTGGCTTGATTGCCAAGATGATGAATGCCGACACCTTGATTCTATTAAGTAATGTGGATGGCATCTACAATGGCGACCCAAGCGAGCCTACCACCCGCATCATCCCATCGGTTTATTACGACCGCGACATCAGCGAGTATATCCTTGCCAGCAAGAGTAGCCACGGCAGAGGCGGTATGATATCGAAAGTAAAGACCGCTCACGACGTAGCCAATGCCGGCATCAAGGTAATCATCGCCAACGGCAATACGCCAAACATCCTCATCAATCTGAAGGAGCATCCGATGGAGACCCTTCATACTGAGTTTGTGGCAAGACCGCTAAACAAGTAAAATCATTAGGGATAAGAAATACAGAAACCTAAAAAAGCAGCAAGCCTATTATAGACTTTGCTGCTTTTCGTTTTTATTATGAATAGTTGATACGTTATTCTAATACCAATACATGGCTGGTTCCATCGGTCTGGCTGAATACATTCAAGCCGACTTTCATCAGATAGTCACCGCTGTACTGCTTGCCATTGCACTCCAAATCAGACTCCTTTCCAGGCATCAGATTGGTCTCCTTTACGGTATAAACCTTATCGGCATCCAATCCCTGCATCTTCACATTCATCACAGGCTCCTTGTAGCGTGGATGCAAGTCGTAAGCAAAGAGAACGGCACGCTGCTTGTCCTTACTTACATAGTTAATGGCACAATGGTTGCCTTCGTAAGGAGAAACCAGACGATACTGGTCGCCCTCGAGAATCATAGGCTTCATGCTATCGTAGTTCTTGACAGCATTCTGCACAAACTTGTAGTTATCACCTGAAAGTGACTTGAGGTCGATATCAAAGCCCAACTTACATGAACTGCACACATCGGTGCGGAACTTCACACTGGTATTCTTATTCCAGTTAGTTACATGCGAACCCATGGTCTTGGCTGGGAAGAACTTTGACAGACTCCACTGGATGTAGAGGCGCTCGTATGGATCAGTATCGTCTGAACACCAGAACTCAGTGAAATACTTAAGCATCTCATAATCCATTCTGCCGCCACCGCCAGAGCAGAGCATCATCGGCAACTTAGGATACTTGTTATGAATACGGGTAAGCACCTTGTAGATACCACGCACATGATCGATATAGAAATTACCCTGATTCTCCTTATGATATGGAGAATAGATATTGGTAATCACACTGTTGCAGTCCCACTTGAAGTAAGCCACATCCGGATTCTCCGTCATGATGCGATCCACGATGCCGAACACATAATCCTGTACCTTAGGATTACTGATATCAAGTACCAACTGGTTGCGGTAATAATAGGTATCACGCTTTGGCTGCATGATGACCCAGTCAGGATGCTTCTCAAAGAGTTCACTCTTAGGATTCACCATCTCTGGCTCAATCCAAATACCAAACTTTACACCAGCCTTCTTGGCATCTCTTACCAATCCAGGTATTCCATCAGGCAGCTTGCTCTTGGTAGCCTCCCAGTCGCCGAGACCTGCATGGTCGTCCTTGCGAGGATACTTGTTGGCAAACCAACCATCATCAAGCAAGAACATATCTACACCCAGGTCCTTGGCATCCTTCATCAACTCAGCAAGACTCTGCTGGTTGAAGTCGAAGCCTGTATTCTCCCAGTTGTTCAAGAGCGTAAGGCGATCTTCCATACCCATGTTTACCTGATACTGGCGAGCCCAATTGTGCAAATTACGGGAAGCCTCACCGATACCATTATCGCTCATGGCAAAGATAAACTCAGGGGTAGTGAACGTCTCACCAGCCTTCAGTTTATAGTTAGAGGCGTATGGATTGATGGCAGGAATAACACGAAGGGCTCCCACGTTATCTACCTCGAAGGTAAAGCGGAAGTTGCCAGGCCATCCGATGGTTCCAAGCATCACCTTGCCCTCATTCTCCTTGGCAGGCTCATCGAATCCCAGTTCAAAGAACGGCTCCTCATGCATGGCTGCACGGGTCCCCAACTTGGTATCAACAATCTTCTTACCAGCAGTCAACTGGCAAGTCTCAGGCTGTCCTTCCTTAGCCCAGTCGCTATGATAATTGGTAACGAAATACTTGTTTGCCTTGAAATAAAGCATTGTAGAGCTATATCTCCAAAGCGTAACCGGAGCTTTCTCCTTATGAGAAATTTCGCTCCATGCCTTGATGACGTTCTCCTTAGGATAAGCTGCATAGTGAAGCTTCACTGTCAGCGGATATACCTTGTCCTTAAGAGTGATGATGGTCTCAACACCTCCACTGATAGCCTTTTCTTCAGAAGACTGATAATATAAATAGGTGGTCATGTTACCATCTGCATGGGTCACCGCCACTGCTGGCTCGAAGAAATCTTCAGCACCAGAGGTTGCATAAACCTCATGACCTCGCTGGCAGACGGCACCATCAGAGGCCGCATATACATCCCACTTCAGCTGATTGTAATCAGAAGGATTCTTCAACTTGTCACCCAGATACACTTGGTAGAGGCGACCCTTAGGAGAAACCTGCATCACGAGGTCGGTCTTGTCTGTTGACACTCTGATGGTCTTTTGAGCAGATGCCATGATAGATGTCATGCACATCGCTGCGATAATCATAAATACTTTTTTCATCGTTCTTTGGTTTTTATGTGATTGCTTTGTTATAATTAAACGCTATAATTCTTTCGTTATTATCTTAGAATTTGATTCCTGCAGAGAATTCCACAGTGAACGGACGGAGATAGCTACCACTCATGTACTTGCCGTCATATTTGCCAGCTTCCTGCTTGGTAATCAGCTCAGAGCCGTTAATGGTACCCTTGGCACCCTTCTCGTTAAAGATATTGATGACACTCACACCAAGGCTCAGCTTCTTGTTCACATTCCAGTTGATTCCGCCGAAAGTCTCCCAGTGACCATTGAAGTAGAGTGCCTCCTGAAGGTTGGCATAGGTCTTACCGAAGTAACGGAAGCTCAACCAGGCATTCAGATTCTTGGTGATATCATACTTAGGGTCCAACTCGATAAGAACCTGAGGAATCTCCTTGACAATCATATTGTTGGCATTCACACCCATAGACTGACCGTCACTGAACGTTACGCTCGCATTATAGTTTTTATACACCGGCTTCTGATAAGTGAAGAGTGCATGCATGTGGAAGTTCTTGAACGGATTGATTTCTGCCGAAGTTGTCCAACCCAAAGTCTGGATGTTATAGATGAGCAACACGGTCTTGCCCTCTGTAGTGCCAGGCTTGGTAAGATTCTGCTGGTCGATATTGTTCGACTTTGATATGTAGGTCACCATTGAAGAAAGGTCAATCCAATCATTCTTGTAGAAAATACCACCACGAATCAGTGGGATGGTTACTCGCTTATACTGCTCCTCGGTAGGACCTGTTCCAGCATACTCGCTGATGCGTGGGAAACGGGTGGCGATGGTAGCATCGGCTGTCAGACCAAACTGGCGGGTCAGGTTATACGTCAACTGCAAGGTGGCTGCATAATTCAATTTATCCTTGGTTACGTTCTTTGCTTCGATGCTGTGCTCGGTAGCAACAACAGAACCATCAGCAGCAGGGGCGTATGTATTATAGTTACCCATGTGGAATCCTGAGAAACGTGGAGTAGAAATCTGCTCGGCAGACATGCGGTAGTACTCCAATCTACCACCATAGAACACCTTGAACTTAGGACTTACCTTCCATTCGTCGGTAAAGTAGAGTGCCAACTTGTTCTCTGAACCCTTGGTGTATTCAGGACTCAACTCATTATAACCGAAAGTCTCAGAACGATGAGCCGTCTGCGTAGGATCAAGGGGATTGACATATATCTGGCTCAATGTGCGTGGATAAGCTTCTACGGTGCCTGCCCACTGGAACGAAGACGAATAGTAATTGAGATGGTAATACCACTCGTTCAAACCAATCATTAACTTATGGTTGTTCAACTGCTTGGAGATTTCGGTAGTCAAAAGCGCATTGCTCACCTTACCAACATGCAACCAGGTGCGGCGGCCTTCTATATAGCCACTGTAGGCAGATCCATCAGAAAGCTGATAGCCATCAGTCTCGCTCACCGGAGAGATGGTACTTCCTCCGTAATCCACATAATTGGCACGTGGAGCATTCATATACTTGGCGTTGAATTTCCACAACCATCCATTATCAAACTGATACTGGCTGATGAGGGCAATTTCGTTGGCATGATTCTCACTGCCATCGCTCATATTCCATGTCTCCATCTTTCCTGACTTTGTATTCAAGTATTGGAAAGAACCTTGACGCTGCACGTATGAGTCCATACCAGGGTCAAAGCCATCAATCTTCTTGATACTTCCGTCGCCAGAATAGATAAATGGGGCTGCATTGGCAAAATTGCCAGGGTTTTTGCTGTTGGAATACTTATATAATAAGGAGATACGTCCCTTTCCATCATTCAAGATGCGAGTGATGCCGAAATGATAAAGTTGGGTACGGTCGGCATAATCTGTAAAGCGAAGCTTGAAACTACCTGGATCGAAATTCTGATACATACTGGCAGTATAAAGCCAATTGTCACCGATTCCACCAGACAGGTTGAGATCTACATTCTGCATACCAAAATGGTTTGCCTTATAGTTGAGCTTGCCCTTGAACTCTTTCTGTCCCAACTCGCTGAAAGAAGAAACAGCGTACGCAATATTACCTGTAGCAATGGCTGACTCAGAAGGAGTCATCAAGTCGGTACCTTTCAGTGAGGCATCGCTACGCCAATGGGCAGAGAGTTTGTGTACGGAAGAAGAGTAAACGGCAGGAAGACCGTTTTCATATACGGTTACATCCTCGCTTGGCAATCCTATCTGGATTTCACGAGGCTTGTTGGCATCAGATGCGTTGAGCATCACATTACGCTCTTCCTTTTTCTCCTTGTTTTCAGATTCGTCAGAAGGAAGTGCATACACTTGGCTTGCAGCAGACATCGCTATCAAAGCCATAGAAAATGTACGGATTCTTAAGTTCATAATCTTACAGTTGTTTATTCTTAGTTTTACATGATTTCACTTGCTACCGAATGCGATTCGATTGCGGTTGCAAAGTTAAGGAGATTTTTCAGACATTGGCATCATGTGTAGGTTACGAGTAGATAAATATTAGGTTTGTTAAGTCTATAACCTTCTAATAATCAAGCTATCAAGGATATTAATACTTTTTAATAGAGTAGATGGTAAAAAGAGAAATAAATGTAGTATCTTTGCAGAAAAATACAATTATAAGGCACTCTAATAGCCTATCAAATAGTAACAATAACAATTAAAAAGATAGTTATGAAAGTAGTATTGTGGTTCTTAATGATGTTTATGCCATTAATGGCAAAAGCTTCTTCCGTAAACGAGGAACAGCTGTTCCATCGTTTAGACAGTTACATCGCTCAGCGAAGCAAGTTTACCCAAAGAAAAGAAGCGAAACTGCTAAGACTCAAAAAGCAACTATACATGACTTCCGACAAGCACAACCAGCTTAGGCTCTATAACCAGATCTACAGAGAGTATTATACCTACCGTTACGACTCTGCCATGACATACTCCAAGAAGGGCTACCAGCTGGCAGTACAACTTCAGGATGATTATTTCATCAACCTGAATAAAATCAATCGTGCGGCAGTGCTGTCAACAGGCGGTTTCTACAGCCAGGCAGAAGACTTAATGCTAGCAATGGATGTGGAGAAAATGTCACCTAAATTATTGCAATACTATTATTATACCTTGACTTGGGTATATAACTACTGGGAAACTTTTTGCTACAAGTCGGAATTTCAAGAAGGACTGGTAGCCAAGAAACGTTTTTATTTAGGCAAGACTCTTGAGCATATCGGCAACAAGGAATCCGCTCTTTACTACTATCTTTCGGGAGAGTATGAATTTCTAAAGCAGCGTACTAGCAAAAAAACACTTCAGTTCTACATGAAGGCACTTTCAGCCAGTCCCCTTAACAGCCGTGTGCATGCCTCATCGGCTTATTGCATCGCCCGCTATTATTATGATACCGACCAAAAGGATTTATATGAAAAGTATATTGTAGAAGCAGCCATCTCAGACCAGATATGTCCCCTGAAGGAGAATCTGGCCCTTCAGGAGTTTTCCACCTATCTATATAATAAGGATGCCTCCTATGCAAAGAGGGTTGCCAAATACATCTATTGCTCCATGGAGGATGCCCAATTCTACAACAACCGTCTCCGCATAGTTGAGATTTCCCGCATACTTCCCCTTATCACAGAAACGAACCATCAGGCAGAAGTACGCAAGAACCGCATCGTAACAGCATCTCTCGTCATCGTGAGTATCCTGTCGCTAGGATTCCTTGCCATGGCTTTCTTTGCGTTCAAGATGAACAAGCGTCTAGCCAAGAGCCGTAGGGAGATAAAAAGCCAAAATATACTCTTGGACGAACAGAACCAGAAGCTGCTCAACACCAATAAGCGAAGAGAGACCTATATGCATTTATTCATGGACATCAGTGCCGTATATATCAAGAAACTGGATGATTATCGCAAACTGGTAAGCCGCAAAATCAAGGCAAAACAAACTGCCGATCTTCTGACTGCCATCAATAGCTACAAGCTGGCAGAAGAAGAGGCAGCCAACTTCTATATTCGCTTCGACAAGGCATTCATTGACTTGTATCCGAATTTCGTGGAAGAGTTCAACCAACTGCTGTTGCCAGAAAAGCAGATTGTTCTCCCTGCCCCTAACAGTCTCACCAAGGAACTGCGTATCTATGCACTGATGCGACTGGGAATTACGGATGGTCAGGAACTGGCCACCCTCCTGTTCTATTCTACGCAAACCATCTATAATTACAAGACAGCCATCAGAAAGCGAGCCAAAGACCTCACCACTTTTGATGCAGCCATCAACCGACTATGCAATGTGATAGGCTAATAAATGGCTGAAAATTGAGAATGTTCCTCAATTTTCAGCCATTTTCTTTTGCCCATTCAAGAAATAGTTGTATCTTTGCCATTACATAAAAGTTGTAACACTAAAGATGTAATGGCGTATGAAACTAAGAAACAAGAAATATCCAATGCATCATGAATCGCCTCTATGAAACCGAAATACAAGTTGATAGTATCAAGCAAGTAAATGCAGCAATTCTTTCAGTACTCGAAAGTAGAGAACCACAGTTTGAGAATATGGTACAGTTCTTCACAGAGAACCAGTTCTCGCTTCTGAAAGCTATAGCCAAGGATAGCATTGTTGCCCAGCCTACCTCTGGCAAGTTCATCAAGGAGCACAAGCTGAGTGGAGCCAGCAGCGTAAAGGCTGCCCTCAAAATCTTGGAAGACAAGGAATTAGTATATAGGACTAATGAAGGATACGTCATCTACGACAGATTCATGGATTTGTGGTTAAAGAGAATATAAACAAAAAAATGTGCTTTAAACGTGCGGAATGTATCTAAAAAAGATAGATTCCGCACGTTTAAAGCACATTTCTCTCCTAGAAAGCCGTACATCTTACAATGATTACGACCATGGGGTTATCCGACAATCCTTAAGCCTGGGATGTTCAGTCGGCAGTAACAATGAATGACTTGTTTGTTCTCTAAACGTCCTAACTATATTAAGTTGGAGGAGATGGCAACAGAATCTGTTCTTAAAGCATTCTGTAAGGCATTAAAGATAAAGCTCGTAAAAGAGCGCCTCCCTTTACGTGATTTGAACGATGCTTGGGAATATCTTCACAACTACACTATGGATATGTAGATTCCCTAACTGCTTTAACAAGCCAGAGAATATGGTTGCTTAAGTAAGAGAATGTGGTTGCTTAAGCTTACGGACACTGAATCTCGGGTTAACGGAGATAGTTTATCGGGGTAGCGGATACTGTTTCTTGGGTAAGAGAATACTGCTTCTCAGAGTTTGCCACTAGGCTCAGCAGCTCTGCTGAGCCTAGTCAGCAGGTCTGCCGACTGCAGTCAGCACATCTGCTGACTATAGTGACAACACCTTATAGTTGTACAACTTTACACCCTATAGTTGTACAACCTTACACCCTATAGTCGTACAACCTTACACCCTATAGTCGTACAACCTTACACCTTGTAGTTGTACAACAACAAAATCTTAGTAGAACAACTATGGCAGCAAACGCCTCAAATACAGTAGCCATAGTCGTAGAATTCCAAATTAGAAGAATTCTACTTATAAATTTTGTGAAGTCCATCAGCTGATTGTAATTCCATAATCACATCATCAACAATATACAAATCACTCATTAGATAGAGCAAAGAACGTTCATCATGGAGTAGTTCGTTGGTCTTACTCATTTGAAAAATATCAAACGCTCTTTCGGGAGAAATATCCAACCGCTTTGCCAACAAAGTACATATTCTACCTATCTTCATCCAAAGCTGTGAATCTCTTAACATGACTTTACCTCCTTTCTTGCTAAATCATTTAACGGCTCCGCAGATATGAAATGTAAGCTATCATCAAGTATATTTTGAGAGATAATACATATTTGATTATTCGGTTGATGCTCAGACAATCGTTTCAAAGCATATTCCATAGAAATATCTCCATTTAAATAATCTTCTATCGTTGTAATGACTCGGTCATCGGCAATACCACCTTCAACGTAATCATATTCTCTCCAGGGCATCTCTCCAGCTCTACTTTTTACTATAAATTTGAGCCATTCATTATCGTAAGCCGTGAATATTTTACAACGAGCATTTTGCTTAATGTAATTTTCGTCTAGTTCATAAATATTTAGCCATTGCGGCAAACCCAAGTTCACAACTCTTTTTGCCCAACTGATAGCCTGATCACGAATGTCTGTAACATAAAATCCCTTACCGAAATCGAGATTATCTCGTCCGATATGACAAAGTGGATATTCCACTATTCGAGTTGCACCATGAAAAACCGTACGCATAGTTATTAATTATTTGCTGTTTCCAGACGACGAAGTGCAGTTTGTAAAGCTGCTACAACATAATCTTTACTCTGTGTATGAAGGGCATCAAGTCTTGTGGTAAGACCATGTATCAGTCCAACCTTTTTCATCCGCAAGTACATTTCTTGCCTACTGCATCCTTCTGCCTTTGCAGTAAGATCGACGCACATCGTTGCAAAAGCCAATGCCTGTTGAGTTTCTGCTGTACCCATAATATTTATGTTTTATATTAAACGATGATGCAAAGATACTACTTTCTTTTGGAAATACAATTATTATCTGCAACTTTTTAAACGAAAAAACGAACTTTTCTTTAATATTCTGATTTAACAGAGGTTAGACTGACCTTCTTTGTTTCAAGAGATAGAAAAGCATTGCCTCCTAAACACAGCCGTCAGTTTATAGTTTCTTAAGTAAGAAAATATAGCTTCTCGAAGATTGTCACTAGGCTCAGCAGCTCTGCTGACTATAGCAGAAACACCTATAATCGTACGAATACAATTCTCTTGTGATACAACATCATCAACAATATATAAGAGAATAAGGAACGTTCTTCATAGAACTATCCTTTGACATTTAAAGATAAGCAAGAGGGCTGTGCAGACAAACTT
>ERZ1035025.153-NODE-153-length-50417-cov-22.161729_pt1 | contig 50417 bp, 53 predicted proteins | sample MGYA00520619_ERZ1035025 | MGnify/ENA primary metagenome ERZ1035025 (study PRJEB33766, sample SAMN09781742) | gut metagenome | biome: gut microbiome | host: Homo sapiens | place: Madagascar | study: EMG produced TPA metagenomics assembly of the PRJNA485056 data...
CAAATCGTCGCCCGGTAGGTTTACGACCTGCCGGGCGATTTTTGTCGATTTTCGCAGATTGTACTGGCAGATGTAAAATCGGACATCATTTTCCGAAATTTAGCAAATTATTTTAATTTTACAGTTTCCATATGTGTTATCGCTGAACCATGGAGTTAATATCATTGAAAAAGGGTATAAAAAAACAGTCTGCCCTGACGGAAAATATTTCCATCAAAACAAACTGTTCTTCATATTCACACTAATTATATTTTCTGAGCATAGTTACTTTTGCGAAAATCTCAGATAACTCCGGAAAGAAAAAAAAAGATTTTTTAACTCCATTTGCACTCCACCGGAACATCCAGACAGCCCGCAAAACCTTTATTTATGGGCTTTTTCGCAATTTAGTCCGCTACTCAAACTCAATAGTTCCAGGTGGTTTAGAAGTTAAATCGTACATTACTCTATTAACTCCCTTAACCTCATTAATAATCCTGTTCATTACCTTATTCAATACTTCATAAGGAATCTCTGATGCTTCTGCTGTCATGAAGTCGATTGTTTTTACTGCTCTTAATGCTACTGCATAGTCATATGTTCTGAAGTCTCCCATTACTCCAACGCTTCGCATATTTGTCAGTGCTGCGAAGTACTGGTTGATTTCTTGATCTAATCCTGCTTTGGCAATTTCTTCTCTGTAGATTGCGTCTGCGTCCTGGACGATTTTTACTTTTTCTTCTGTGACTTCTCCGATAATTCTAATTCCTAGTCCTGGTCCTGGGAATGGTTGGCGGAATACAAGTTTTTCTGGGATTCCTAACTGTAATCCTGCCTGTCTTACTTCGTCTTTGAACAGGTCACGTAATGGTTCGATGATTTCTTTGAAATCTACGAAGTCTGGCAATCCTCCTACGTTGTGGTGGGATTTGATGACTGCTGATTCTCCACCTAATCCACTTTCTACTACGTCTGGGTAGATTGTCCCCTGTGCTAAGAAGTCTACTGCACCAATCTTCTTCGCTTCTTCTTCGAAGATTCGGATGAATTCTTCTCCGATGATCTTACGTTTTGCTTCTGGTTCTGTGACTCCTTTTAATTTGTCATAGTATCTCTGCTGTGCATTGACACGGATGAAGTTTAAGTTGAACTGTCCATTTTCTCCAAATACACCTTCGACTTCGTCACCTTCGTCTTTTCTTAATAATCCGTGGTCAACAAATACACATGTTAATTGTTTTCCGATGGCTCTTGATAATAACCCGGCTGCTACGGATGAGTCTACTCCTCCTGATAAGGCAAGTAATACTTTTCCATCTCCAACTTTCTCACGGATCTCTTTGATCGTGCTTTCTACGAAAGCATCCATCTTCCAGTCACCCACACATCCGCAGACTCCTAATACGAAGTTAGAAAGCATTTTCTTTCCTTCGACTGTGTGAAGTACTTCTGGATGGAACTGGATTGCATATAAGGATTTGTCTGCATTCTCAGCTGTTGCAACTGGGCAGTCTGCTGTGTGGGCAGAAATCTCAAATCCTGGAGCAACCTGTGAAATATAATCTGTATGGCTCATCCAACAGATTGTTTTTTCTGATACATTTTCAAATAATTTGGAATCTTTCTTGTCGATCAGGACTTCTGTTTTACCATATTCGCTTACTTCAGCTTTCTCTACTTTTCCTCCAAGGACGTGCTGCATCAGCTGCGCTCCGTAGCATAATCCTAACACTGGAATTCCAAGTTCAAATAATTCCTTGCTGTACGTTGGAGAATCTGGTTCGTAACAGCTGTTTGGTCCACCTGTTAAGATGATTCCCTTTGGATTCATTTCTTTGATTTTGTCGATACCGATCTTGTAAGAATAAATCTCGCAGTATACATTGCACTCACGTACGCGGCGTGCAACTAACTGATTATACTGACCACCAAAATCGATGACGATCACTAATTCATTTTTCACTCGTTTTCCTCCTGAGTTGCCTAAATGATATGCTTCGTTTTATTCACCTTTTAACAGATCAACTTTGTCTAATCTCTCCCATGGAAGATCAAGGTCATTTCTTCCGAAATGTCCATAAGCTGCTGTCTGTTTGTAGATTGGTCTTCTTAAATCTAACATCTTGATGATTCCAGCTGGACGAAGATCGAAATGTTTACGGATCAGGTCTACTAATTCCTGATTAGATTTCTTTCCTGTTCCAAATGTATCAACCATGATGGATGTTGGCTCTGCTACACCGATCGCATAAGATAACTGAATCTCACATTTATCAGCTAAGCCTGCTGCTACGATGTTCTTCGCTACATAACGTGCTGCGTAAGCTGCAGAACGGTCTACCTTTGTACAGTCCTTTCCAGAGAAAGCCCCGCCACCATGGCGTGCATATCCACCATATGTATCTACGATGATCTTTCTTCCTGTTAATCCTGCATCTCCGTGTGGTCCACCGATTACAAATCTTCCTGTTGGGTTAATGAAAAATTTTGTTTCATCATCCACCATGTCTGCTGGAAGAATCTTATCGAAGACTTCACGTTTGATATCTTCATGAATCTGTTCCTGTGTGATATCAGGATCATGCTGTGTAGATAATACAACTGCATCAAGACGGCTTGGTTTACCATCATCATACTCTACAGTTACCTGTGTTTTACCATCTGGTCTTAAATAAGACAGTGTTCCATCTTTTCTTACTTTTGTTAACTGTCTTGCAAGTTTATGTGCAAGAGAGATTGGGTATGGCATATATTCTTCTGTTTCATTTGTAGCAAATCCAAACATCATTCCCTGATCTCCGGCTCCAATTGCGTCGATCTCTTCATCTGTCATGTTGTTTTCTTTTGCTTCTAATGCCTTGTCTACACCCATAGCAATATCACTTGACTGTTCATCGATTGTTGTGATAACACCACATGTATCAGCGTCGAATCCGTATTTTCCTCTTGTATATCCGATCTCACGGACTGTATCACGGACGATTTTCTGGATATCTACATATGCTTTTGTAGAAATCTCTCCCATGACCATAACAATTCCCGTTGTTGTACAAGTTTCACATGCAACACGGCTCATTGGATCCTGCTCTAACAGCGCATCTAAGATCGCATCGGAAATCTGGTCACAGACTTTGTCTGGATGTCCTTCTGTCACGGACTCTGATGTGAATAATACTTTATCCATTCTTTTATCCTTTCTTATAATAAATCGCTTATATCTATAAAATGCTATGAAAAGACCCGAAGGACTCCGGGCCTTTTTTTACCTTTTTAATACAACCGGTGCGTTCTTACTCCGGATGACTTCGATCTGTGTTACCTTACCATTCTTTATCTTAGCTACGCGAAGCGCACCACCTTCAAAGAAATAACACTGACCTACCTGAAAAGTTCCACTCTCAGTTCCAATTTGTTTCTCAAGAAGCTCTCCCAATGTCTGATCCTGCGATTCTTTAGGTATCTCCACATGAACCAGCTCATTGATACTTGAAATCTTCTGACTTGGTGGAAATACAGTCTTATCTATATCATCATATTTTCCAAAAAGGAATTTCTTGATCGCAAATAAGATTGCAATTGCTAAAACTACAAGAAGATTCTGCTGTGGACTCGTATGTTCCACGATCATCTGCCTTGCGATCGCAAACATCATAACTTCTACTAATGTATCTGGTGTATGTTTACAAAGCATCTTTACAAACTCAATACAAATGACGAGGTTAAATGCAACACCGACAAATTTGTAAATATCTCTGGATGTTGGGTAATTCATCATCAGTTGTACCACATCTTTTACCAGATAAATCGTTCCACCAATGACCGCGATCATAATAATAGCTGATATAAATAATTCTACCCACTTGGATACTTTGAACACTTCGTTTTTCAGGTATTGTCTCATTCAGGCAATTCTCCTTTTATCCTATCTTTAACTTAAATTTTGCTACTTCTTTTTCACTATTGACCAGCTGGATTTCTCCTCCAAGCTGTGTCAGCTTCTGTTCAAACTGTTCGTATCCACGATAAATATATCCAATATCGCTGACTGTTGTAAATCCTTTTGCAGATAATCCTGCAATAACAAGAGCAGCTCCTGCTCTTAAGTCTGGAGCGTGTACGTCAGCTCCTGTAAATCCTTCAACTCCGCTGATAATAGCAGTTCTTCCATCAACCTGAATGGTTGCTCCCATCTTTGTCAACTCATCCACATAACGGAAACGGTTCTCAAAAATACTTTCTGAAATCACACTTGTTCCATTAGATAAGGCAAGTGTTACCGCCATCTGTGGCTGCATATCTGTTGGAAATCCAGGATATGGTAATGTCTTAATATTTGTAGATTCCAAACGTTTTGTTGCTGACACACGGACAGCTTCGTCAAATTCTACTACTTCTGCACCGATTTCAATTAATTTTGCAGAAATTGCTTCCAAATGCTTTGGAATGACATTCTTGATCATAATATCACCCTTTGTTGCAACTGCTGCTGTCATAAACGTTCCAGCCTCAATCTGGTCTGGAATGATTGAGTACTGGCAATCTCCGAATCTTTCAACACCTTTGATACGGATCACATCTGTTCCAGCTCCACGAATCTTTGCTCCCATGCTGTTTAAGAAATTGGCTACATCAACGACATGCGGCTCTTTTGCTGCATTCTCGATGATCGTATTTCCTTTTGCAAGAGCTGCTGCCATCATGACATTGATTGTCGCTCCTACAGAAACAACATCCATGTAAATATGTGCTCCTCTTAATTCTTTCGCTGTCGCACTGATCATACCATTTTCGATCTCGATCTCTGCACCAAGCATCTTAAATCCTTTGATATGCTGGTCGATCGGACGACTTCCGATCTCACATCCACCTGGAAGAGCTACTCGTGCTCTCTTATATTTACCAAGCAGGGCACCAATTAAATAGTAAGAAGCTCTGATCTTACGAATAAATTCATTATCCACGTCACATTCTGGATGAATTCCTTTTCCACTGATCGTTACTTCGTGTTTTCCTGTTCTATCTATATCTGCTCCGATTTCCTGCATTGCCTGAAGTAATACATTAATATCTCTTACATCTGGCATATTATCTATCATACATTTTCCATCTGTCATTACTGCCGCAGCTAAAACAGGCAGTGCTGCATTCTTCGCACCGCCAATTACTACTTCTCCTACCAATGGGTTACCACCTTTAATGATATACTGTTCCATGATACACCTCAATTATCTATTATCTATATTATTAAACCTAATTTCTATCTTTCGGTAATTATTTAAAATCATACAGATTATATTATAGCATACTATTATAGGTTTTCCAACACTTTTTCTAAGGAGTCTCCAATAGATAATTTATCCAGCTTCACCGTAATGTCTGCATATTTCTCATAATATGGAACTCTTTCACAATACAGATCATAAAGAGTCTGACCATCTTCTAATACAACACCCCTCGCTTTGAGGTTCCCTAATCGATGTTTTACTGTCTGATAATTTAATTTTAAATAGATCACAGTCCCGATTTCTTTAAAATGTCTCATTGCTTTGTCACTGTAGACAGCACTTCCTCCTGGAGCGATCACAGATTTATCAGTTTCTATCGATGCATTTACATCTTCTTCCAATTGTTTAAATCCATCATTTCCAATTCGTGCAATGATTTCTTTTAACAATCCACCGCCTCTTTGCTGGATCACAAGATCTGTGTCTACAAAATCATAACCAAGAGCTTTGGCAAGAAGTACTCCGATCGTACTCTTTCCAGAACCAGGCATACCGATCAATATGTAATTATTACTTTTTTCTGCCATTTGGTTTCTTCCTTTTCTTTTTCTTTCTTACTGAGTATCCAAAAGTTCCTAGTTTCTTTCCTGTTTCATAATATCCACCATGAGAATAGATCAGTGGATTTGTTTTTTCTAATGCAAATCGTCCGTTTTCTTCCATATAGTCATCATCCACCATAATATTCACAACTTTTGCCATAAACATATGATGTGAGCCAAGTGGCACGATCTTTTCTACTTTACATTCAATATTTACCGGACTTTCTGCAATCACTGGTGCATCAACTACCTGTGCTTCTTCTTTTGTAAGTCTTGCCTCTTTAAATTTATCGACATCTCTTCCAGAACGCACTCCACAAAAATCCGTTGCTTTTGTTAATTGCTTTGTTGTGAGGTTGATAACAAATTCCTTACTGTTTTTGATCATCTCATAAGAATGTCTCTCCGGGCGTACGGAAATATATGTCATTGGTGGATTGGTACAGATTGTTCCCGTCCATGCGATCGTAATAATATTATCCTGTCCTTTATCTCTGCAAGTCACCATGACTGCCGGCAATGGATAGATCATATTTCCAGGTTTCCATGAAATTTTCGCCATATTTTTCTCCTAGAGTGCCTTTTTAATATCCTGTCTTAACTGTTCCATATCAATATCTTCTGTAGAATGTTCTTTCCATCCGATCGTTACATCATCTCCTTCATATCTTGGAATTAAATGCATATGGAAATGATAAACTGTCTGACCAGCGATCAGTCCGTTATTCTGAAGAACATTTAATCCATCACAATGAAGAACCTCTTTTAATGCTCTTGCAACAACTGTCGCTAACTGGAATAATTTTCCTGCTGTTTCTGCATCAATTTCATAAATATCTTTAAAATGTTCTTTTGGAATAATCAGTACATGACCTTTGGATGCTGGCGCAATGTCCATGATCACTTTAAACTCTGAATTTTCATAAATTGTGTTTGATGGAATCTCCCCACCTGCGATCTTACAAAAAATACAATCTTCTTTCTTCATATTATATATCTTCCTTTCTGTGTATCTTTCTGATAAGAGTTAAAAATCTCTTTCTTTAGATGTATTTTATCCCATTTACTATGCTTTTTCAAGAAAAGACCTATAGTCATATTATTCATTTTTTACAAAAATGTGTATTTTGTTCACAATTTGGACACATTTTTGTGTGATAATAAAAAGCGTAAAGTAGTTAATACTTTCAAATCCTACCCCTCTTGAGGATGAAAATCCTCTCCTTATTGTTTTAAAAGAGAGAACCGACCTAGCTAGTCGGTTCTTTCTTTTTGTTTTGTTTTTGTTTTGTAATTATATAAAGAAGAAACTCTGCCAAAACAGGAATTCCTTTTGATTTATATTCCTGTTTTGACAGAGTTTCTTTTATTTGTTTGTATTTATATTTCTGTACGTCCTTCTAATGCTCGAAGTAACGTCACTTCATCAATATATTCCAGATCTCCTCCAACGGGAACTCCGCTTGCGATCTTGCTGACTTTAATTCCTGTTGGTTTGACAAGCTTGCTGATATACATCGCTGTTGTCTCACCTTCAAGACTTGAATTTGTCGCAATGATCAGTTCTTTTACATCTCCCTGAAGTCTTGCCATTAATTCTTTTAACCGAATATCGTCCGGACCAATTCCAAGCATTGGCGAGATTGCCCCATGAAGAACATGATACACACCTTCGTACTTTCCAGTCTTTTCATATGCCATCAGGTCTCTTGTATTTTCAACGACCATGATCGTGCTGTGATCTCTTTTATCACTTGCACAGATTGGACAGATATCATTGTCTGTCAATGTACAACATTCTTTACAATAATGTACATTCGTCTTTGCTGAAATAATCGTATCCGACAATTTCTTCACCTGATCCTGCGGCATGTTAATAATATGAAAAGCAAGTCTTCCTGCAGATTTTGGTCCAATCCCCGGAAGCTTTCCAAGCTCCTCGATCAATTGAGTGATCTGATTACTGTAATAATCCATATTCGTTCACTCTAGAATGGGAATCCTCCGCCCATTCCTCCTAATCCACCTGTGACTTTGCTCATCTTTTCCTGAGAATCTTCTTCCATCTTACGAAGTGCTTCATTGGTAGCAGCCACGATCAGATCTTCTAACATCTCAATATCATCTGGATCAACAACTTCTTCCTCTAATGATACGGACACAACTTCTTTTTTACCAGATACAACAACTTTTACAACTCCACCACCTGCTGTTGCTTCATATGTGGATTCTTCTAATGCTTTTGTTGTTTCTTCCATCTGCTTCTGCATTTTCTGTGCCTGTTTCATTAGCTGATTCATATTTCCACCCATACCTGGAAATCCACCGCTTCTTTTTGCCATTGTTCTTTTCCTCCTGAAATTTTATAAATTATAATTGTTAGTCTTCTATCTTTACATCCATATGAATGCAATCTAAATTGATCATATCTAGGTCATCTGTATCTGCGTTCATCACACTTACTTCAAGTTCCACATCTCTTCCTGACTGTCTGCACAATTCTTGTTTGAGTGTCTCAATACGTTCAGGTTCTTCTAAGAAATATCCACTTTCGACATTCATCTCTTTTGGAAATAAGATTCTTAGTGCAGTTCCTTCTTCATTCACAGTCAATGTTGCTCTTTGTAAACAATATTTCATCTGTGGTGACAGATTTCGTTTTACATCTCTCCAATGATCTACCAGATTGGTAAGTTCTTCTACCTTTGCCGGCGGGAACTTTTCATTTAACTGTTCGATTGGATCTTTCTGTGTCTGCGTCTGCTGTTGTGCTTCCTGCACCTGAACCGGTGCTGCCTGCTGCACAGAAATTCCTGATTGTAAAAGCTTCTCAAGCTGCTGCTCTAACACTCTTACTCTGTCTGCAAGACTGCCCTGATCTGCTTCCATCTGTGGTCTGCACATCTTCATCATTTCAACTTCCACAAGAACTCTCTTTGATGTTGCATATCTGATACGTTCCAGTAATTCAGATAAAATTCTGATATAACGGATCAACGTATTTTCTTCAACATCTTTCGCTTTCTCCTGAAGTAATTTTAACTGGTCTGTCGATACCTCCAATGCTTCTTCTGCAGCATTTCCCTGTCCAACCAAAAGAAGATTCCTTAAATACCACAGGAAATCTGTAATAAATTGTGACCATTCTCTTCCTTGTCTTGCCACATCTTCTAACAAATCCATCACACCACTGATGTCCTGTGCAAGGATCATATCCAAAAGATTGCTGTAAACCTGAATATCTACGGTTCCAAGAACCTCCAAGACATTATCATATGTTAGTTTTTCTCCAAGATAAAATGCAATACACTGATCTAAAAGACTTAATGCATCTCGCATAGAACCGTCTGCCATCCTTGCTACATATTCTAATGCTTTATCTTCTGCATCTACATGTTCTTGTTCCATAAGGTCTGAAAGCTGTTTCTTGATCGTTGCTGCCGTGATACGATGAAAATCATATCTTTGACATCTTGATAAGATTGTAATCGGAATCTTATGAACCTCTGTTGTTGCAAGAATAAAGATTACATATTCTGGTGGTTCCTCCAGTGTCTTAAGCAACGCATTGAATGCACCTATAGACAACATATGCACCTCATCAATAATGTAAACTTTATATTTTCCTGTTGCTGGTGAATATTGTACCTGTTCTTTGATCTCACGGATATTATCTACACCATTATTGGATGCTGCATCAATCTCTATGACATTCATCGAACTTCCTTCTGCAATGGCTCTGCAGACTTCACATTCTCCACAAGGTTCTCCATCAACTGGATGTTCACAGTTTACTGCCTTGGCAAGAATCTTTGCCACAGTTGTCTTACCAGTACCTCTTGTTCCGCAAAATAAATACGCATGACCAATACGCCCGGTCCTCATCTGATTCTCAAGTGTTTTTACAATATGATCCTGACCTTTAACTTCACTAAAACGTGTCGGCCGGAACTTTCTATATAAAGCCATGTAAGACATAGTGTATGCCCCTTTCTATTTTGAATATAGCAAATAGCCATACTTCATTATATTTTACCATGATTATATAATGTTTTTCAACGGTTGTTTTTTAGCAAAAAGCATCGAACTTTTTCCCACGCTTTTTCTTGCTCTTTCCTTCATTTTTCCTGATAATAAAAGAGAAAAATCTAATTACAAGAGGAGCTAAAAATGAACGATTTACAAGAACTTTCTACGTTCTCACATGAGATAAACAATTCACTGACTCTCATCTATGGTCAGATTCAGTATATTGAAAAAACCAATGATATCCTCAAAAAAAATAATCACTGGAATCGTATGAAAGATGATTTTTCTTCTTTATTTGATTTTATTCATCAGTTCCTTGCACCAGCCCAGACAACTTCTGCTGCGATTGAACCTTTGGATCTCATTAATGTGATCAGTGAAATGCGTTCTTCCTGGTCCTATTATCTGCAAAAAGAAAAAATCCGCTTTTTCATCCAGGCAGATCCCGGAACCGCTTTTTATGTATACGCTTCCAAAAGCAAGTTGTTTCAATTGTTTCATAATTTAATCTCTAATGCTGTCAAAGCGATTCAGCAAAAAAAGGAGATCAACCGATCTCCTCATATCACAGTACACCTTAGCAAAGAGCAAGGGCACATTGTATTAAATTTATCCGATACCGGCATCGGCATGACAACAGATCAGCAAGCTAGAGCTTTCTACCGCGGTGTATCATTCCAACCAGGTGGAAACGGAATCGGACTATCGATCGTACAAAATATTGCACATGATCTTCATATTAAGATCCATATCGATTCTGCACCAAATCAGGGAACAACCTTTACTCTTATCTTTCCTGCTTATGAGCAGAAATTAAGTTACCTGACACATACAGAAGCATTGACAAAATAAACCCAGCAATACATCCACCAATATGCGCGGCATTGTCTGTTGTCCCACTTTGAAAGCCATGATAAAGACTTCCAGCGATCATCAGAAAAATTCCAAATCCATCAAATCTTTGACGTTGCTCTTTACAGAATAGAAATACTGCTGCAAGAGCACCCACTAATCCAAAGATCGCACCGGAAGCCCCTGCTGATAAGACATCCTGTCCCATCATGCTATAATAAGCTGTAGAAATAATACTTCCGGCAATGCCCGCTCCTGTATAAAGGATCACATAACGGATACTTCCCATGACTTTCTCTAATGATGATCCTAAAATCAAAAAACCTACCATATTATTAAAGAAATGATTCCATCCAAAATGCAGATAATTTGATGTCAGAAGGCGGTAATATTCATGCGCCCTTTTTACCATGTATGCATTACATGCGAAAGCGTCATAAAGCTTATCTCCATAAATCTCTGTCAAAATAAATCCGATAAGATTCAGCAGAAAGATTCCGATCGTTGCTTTATAATTATATAAAAATGTTTTTATAGTATTTATATTTTTCAGCTCGTTCGATACATCTGCTGGTTCTTCTGTCATTTTATTTTGTGCAAGAATCATGGATAGTGGTCCATATAGATCTTCAAACTTATCTTCCCTGTCAATAAACATTGGTTTCTCATCCTGTGACAATACGAGGATCAGCACCGCACATTCCATCCCAAAAGACTGTTTCGCGTAAAGCTCCAGCTGATATAAATCTTCTTCCAAAATACTGCTTCCATCTGGATGTTTATCAAAAATAACATAAACGCATTTGTTTTTTCCCTTTATATTCTTTATATAACAAGGTCCCTGTGTTGTATCTTTTTGCAGATATCCATGGATTCTTAACAGTTCTATAATCTTTTGATACATAATTCCCTCCGTACTTGTTTTATGTACCATTTTATTATATCACACTCACTAACCTTCTTTAAAAACAAACTCTTCCAAACCTATTTTGATCCTATCTCCTTCCTGTAATACTGCCGTTTTTATCTTTCTTCCATTTACCATGACTCCATTTGTAGAATCGAGATCTTCGCAATACGTATGGCCGCTTTCTTTATAAAAACGGATATGCCTTCTGCTGATCCCTGTACCTTCTAATTGATAATCTGTTCCTTCCATAGAACTTCCAATAATAAATCCATCGTCTGTTAATGCAATCTCCTTTAATTCATGATTTTTAGAAATAAGCTTTCCAATCGGTTCTTCCATTAAAAGCACTGTTTTTTCATTGTCTTCTAATAATGTAGTCTTTTCATCTTCCAGCAAGACTGTAAGATGCTCTTTTTCCGTATAAGAATCCACATTTCTTCTGCTATTTTTATTTCTTTTCCACAATTTATAAAATCCATACACACTAAAACTCATTCCTATCAAAGCCGCTGCAAATCCGATAAGAAAAAGATAATAAAATCCGTATCTAAAAATTTGAAATATAAAATAGCCCATTAAAAAAATGCTTATGATTCCAATGATCACACAAATGATTTTTATGAGCCTGTTCTTTAATCTGTTTTGAGACTTCATCGAATCACTGATTTCTTCTTTATCTATCATTTCTGACATCCACTCAGACTCTGTTGTTTCTTCTATGCTTTTTATTTCCTGTTTTTGAACTTTCGGACGAATCTCCAAATATTCTTTCATCTGATCCATATTCGGTTTTTCTTTTACAAGAAAACTATGGAATTCATAATAAAACCGTACTTTTTTCTTATCGTTTCCAGATATCATCTCAATACATTGTTCCAAAAAACCCCTCAGCTGATCATAAATATTCTTTTCATACTCTGGAAGATAACAAAAAACCGGCCAGCTTTCTTTATCAAGAAAGATCAGATCAACATCCAGTTTGAGATGGTCAAGTTCCAGCAGATATGCTTCTATATCTTCAAACGCTTCCAGCAAATATGCAAAAAATAATTTTGGGTCGATTGCATTGATCTTATCTTTTAATGGTGTATAAATTCCTGTTTCATAATAATAATACTCCTCTTCATCCTGTATCCGAAACTCACACGGAAGAAGGCACGAAAGTGTATGATAACATAGAATATTTTTTTCATAAGTTAATTTTTGTTCTTTTTTTACAACATAGTAACTTGAAAAACCTTCTCTAATCCATTGTTCCTTCAATTGCATTCCACCCCCTGATCTGTTCCATTTCGAAATCTCCAAGCGACTGCGTATTTCCCTCATATTCAAACAAATGAATTCCAAACATACTTAAAAATCTTCCCGATATTACTCTGGATCTTGTTTTTACTTTCGTTGTAACATGAAGAGGCGAAGTTGACACTTTAACCGAACTAACACCTGCCATAAATAAATGTCTTTGGAATTGTTGTCTGATTTCTTTTTCTGCTTTTAAATTGCCCTGATCATTTGAAGAAATGATTCCTCTGGAAATCAGTTTTTGATTCAGTTTCGCATAAGATATTTTCCCTGTATCATAATCCGCTCCTGTTATTCTTACATCCGCCGCTTTCTGTGTCGCTTCTTCTATGATTCCCTGTGCAATCCCACAGTTCATAAAATAAAACAGATAACTAAAAAACATCCATAACACCATAAAAACAACCGGCAGCACCGCACTTACTTCCACCGTCATGTATCCCCCTGTTTTGCGCATCTCGTGCATGGCTTCATCCCCTTTAGTGTACTAAGATCAACTTGTTTTACCGTTCTTTTTAATCCGCTGCATGAAAGATCTGTGTGATAAGCTTCTCCTTCTTTCGCAACATAAACACAGGAAACATTCTTATCCTGATAGCGGGTACATTTATCGCATGGTTTATAATGTGTTTTATGTTCTATATATTTTTTTACATCTTCATCTATGGAAATATCAAGTGACAGATGTGTACAGGAAAGATCTTTATGATAAACAGATTCATACGGTGTGATGTAAACATATCCCTCTTTTAATTCATCACCGCCTGGAACATATCCTGTCATTGATTTTTGTCTGACTTGTTGTTCAAATGCAGCTGAATATGTTGATAAAAATGGTATTCTTTTTCGAATATAGTAGCGTACAGATACAATATATTCTCCATTGGAAGTCAGCGTTAACTTACAGGCTGCTGCCGCTGCCTTACTTCCACCCACAAGTGCACTGTGACTTAAGAATTTACGATTTACAGATGCAAGAAATGCAGCTTTCGTACTAAATCCGGATAAATTACTGCCTGCTTTTTTCTTTTGTCGTATCTGGTATTCATTCACAGCTGCTCTTTTTGCGGCTTCACAAACTCCATGCGAAATCTGTTGATGGATCATAAAAATTTCTCCTGCACTTGTAAGCATTAATAAAACGATCAGAAAAACAGGAACGATCAAACTCGCTTCCAATGTCATTGCACCTTCATCTGCAGCTGTAAAATATGAGGCAGAAAAAGATGCTCTCTTGGATCTTTTTGCGACTATCTGTTTGTTATTGTTATTATCATTTTGAACCGACTTAGTTTCTGAGAAATGTTTTTGACAAGAGAACATCTTTCTCTGCCTCCTTTCTTTATTATATTTTCAATATGTTGTAAAACGGGACATTTTAAAATCTGTATATGATGTAAATGGTAAAGTCAGCCCGCCAAATCCTAATTTTTTTAGTTTCACATTCTGTGTTATTTTATATGAAGAATCACACTGATCCAGTTTAAAATCTATGACCTCTCTTTTCACATTTTGTTCCATTAAGTCCATCATGCGAAAATATTTTTGTCTTTTATCTTTCTGTAAGGTCAATAGCAGGAAAAGATAATCTTCATATTTCATTCCATCTTTCGCTGGCTTTCGTTTGCAATTTAATGTTGCCAGATTTGAAAATGATAGCTGCCAGTCAGATGATGTTTTTACCACAGGCACTTTTTTGCCTTCTGACAGATTTCTCACATCGATCACAGATTCTCCATACGCAAGCGAAAGCAGTAAAAGATTCTTGGCTGCTAAAACAACTGGTGGAAGCCCGGTAATCCCAAGAATTGATGTCGCTAATAACATCGCTTCTTTTTGCTTTATCGGATCTTTATAAACACAGGTTACATTTGTTAGAAATCGAATTGCGATCATTTTCCAAAAAACAGCAGCAAGATTTTCTTTCTCTGTATCTTTTCCTGCGATCAGGTACTCAATCTCATATTTTGTTCCTTCTTTTTTTGATGTGCTCGTTAGACAATGAAAATATTTTGTTGCATATAGTATCACCGGTAATTCACTCGTTAATGAATCTGCTGACGATGTCTCTCTTAATTCATCCATTTGTTTTTCCATCGCTTTACGATCCATAAAATCCCATATTTTTTGTTTTGTTGTGTCTTTTTTGCTATAAACAATATCAATTGGAAGATCGGACACTTTTCTTTTTCCCATTACTAATGAGACTGACCCTTCTCTTAATAGTTTCATAAAACTTTTTCTTGGGTCTTTTTTTACAGATGTCGGCATCTGTGGTGTTTCTTTATGATCTTCATTGTCTTCTTTAGCTTCTTCCTGTTGTTTTGCTTCTTCTTCCTCTTTGCGGATCTGATCTGTAATATCTGTGATCTGATCTTTTTGACCTGTACTTTGCTTGATCTTGACCATCCATGATTTCAAGATTGTACTTGTCGTTTTATACTTCATCTGCTGCCTGATCTGATATTTTAAAACCTCACCTTTTTGTGCCGTAAGATCGATCTCATCTGAAATTACTGCACTGCCTGTCTGAAATTTAAAAGCGTCTGCCGCCTGATCAAGGCTTTCTTTCATCCGGTTTGAAAAATCCGTTTCTATTTTCTTTCGGTATCTTGGATCCATCGCATAAATATGATACATTTCGGCAAGTTCTTTCTGATAATTTCCTTTTGTGTGAGACAGCCCGGACATGTAAACACCCATGGCTTTCCCCCTTGCAGTATACATATAAATTCCTTCGACACACATACTGATCAAAAGAAGAAACACCAGAAATAACATTGCCAGAAATGCACTCATACTTCCTTTTTCATCCCGGATCATTTTACCTGTCCCGTTTTGGAGGTGATCGTTTTAAAGATATTATCTACAACCTTTTTAATCTGTGTCTGAAAAATGATGACTAATCCGATCAATACTACGATGATCAAAATCACTTCTACAACACCCATTCCTGACTCATCATTTATAAAACGTTTTAAAAAATTTCTCATATGTATTACCTCCTCATCTTTATTTATGAAAACGCTGCTAATGCTGGAAACATCAATAACACCAAAATGATGACCAGCATGATCATCATCGGTGCCAATAATCTTGTACTGGCTTCTTCCCCTTTCCTCTTTGCCTGTTCTTTTCTTTCAAAAAAAGCTTCTTCTTCCTCTTCTTTTAATCTTAAAAATAAATCGGCAGATCCTCTGGTAATACTTTGTACAAGAAGAACGGAAAGCTTCTGGTAAGATGGCAACCCAATCTTTTTTCCCATATCACCAAACGCTTTTGTCTGAGGAACTCCAAATGAGATTTCCCTGCATGTCTTTTTCATCTGTTCATATACAAAAATCTCTCCTTTATTTCCTCTGCTTCGTTCTTTCTCATACTCTGTAATTACTGCATCCAACGCAGATACAACACTTAATCCTGTTCCAAGAAACAAGATAAGATGTGCTATGATCTGGGGATATTCCTGCAAAGACTGATCCCTTGTCCTCTTTTTTTGTTCCTTATACTTTTCATTTTCGTGGTACCAGACAAACACGATCACTGCAATTCCAAGAAACAGCATTGCAGGTATCTGGCTTTCTTTTTCCGCAGGTAAAAGCCTTCCCTGCCGGATCACATTTGGAAGATAAAACTGCTCCTTTGTAATATTTTTATCTTCCAGCTGCCTTATCCTTGCAATAATCCTTTGTTTTTCTGATACTTTCTTTCCTGAATTTCCAGGAACTACACAAACTGGGATCTTTAAGATCCGCACTTCACCCTGACATTCCATTCTGGCATCAAGATTTACAATATAATCTTTCTTTACATTTTTTGAAAATACATTACCCTCTTCATCGATCACCGTCGGATCATCACTTTGCCATTGTACGGTAATATTTTCACCTTTGATCTTTGATGGCATTTCAAGATTTTTTGACACTTCATTCAATGACCTGTTCTTCGCCGCAAGATGTTTTTTTAAATATTTCTCACCTTGATCTAATGCCTCTTTTATCTGGCTTTTTGTATATCCTTTGGGTCTGACTGTCAGAGAATAAACATCATCTTCATCTTTTGTTTTAATGCGGATCTGTTTTTCTGTGGTTTCCCCACCGGTATCATTTCTCGTGATCATGATCCTTCGGTCTCTTGTAAGATAAAAAACTCCTGTAATACAAAGAATCATAAGAAATATGATTGTCGTAAAAACAGTGATCTTTATCTGTTCATACAGGCTTTCTATTACTTTTTCTTCTAACTGCTGTTTTGTTCCTGTAAAACTGGCTTCAATCTCTGATCTTCTTTTTTGTTTTACTTCTTCTGGAAGTTTTTCTACAATATATCTGATCCACTTAAACTTCAATTTCCGTCACCCTCTCTGCCCAAAAATCTGCAATCCACAAAGCAGACAGACAGATCGTTGCAATGACAATTCCCGCAAAACTGTTATACAGTACATCAAAATATCCAGGATTCGCTGCTCTTACATACAAAAGAATAAAATAAGGCATCACCGACATGATCCTTTTTTCCATTTGTTTTGCTGCTGTCATCGTTTCAATCTCTTCCCTGATCTGAATTGCCTGACTTAAATGTTCAATTGTATTTGCTGTAATCTCAATTAAGTTTCCACCACTTTTTTTCGCAATGGAAATGATCTGTGCAAACTGATATAATTCTTCCAGCTTCACTCGATCCGCCATATCAAGTAACAACTTGTCCACAGGTTCATTCATTTCCAGACGATTTATCAACAAATGAAGTTCTTTTGCCAACATACTGTTTTCCTGATACATGATCAGATCACTCCTCGCTGTTTTTAGCGCATTTTCAATAGAATATCCGGCAGATAAGCTATTGCCAATTGAGAGCATCATTTCGCGAAATTCTTTTCTTAAAATTTCTTTATCTTTATACCTTCGCCTGCTTCTTTGCCGCCGCATCCATACAAACAGGAATGGACTCAAACAGATCACAAAAAACGGCCGGTTATAAAAAATCCATGCGATCATTATGATATAAAGAATTCCTGTGATCAGATCTTTCTTTTCATTCTTCCACTGGCTGATCTCTTGCCTTAAAATATTCCATAAGTTTCTGATACATTTCATACTGACCATACTCCTTTAACTTCTTCTGATCTGTAAGTTCCCCGGTCATCTGCAAATGATCATCTTCATCCATTTCAAACAATCGATGCATAGCTACCTGACTTCCTGCCATTCCGGTGATTTCGGAGATTTCTAACAATCTTCTTGTTCCATCAAAACTTCTTCCAAGATGTATGATCACATCGATCGCAGAAGCCATCTGACCACGGATTGCTTCAACCGGCATATCCACTCCTGTTAAAACCATTGTTTCGATTCGTTTTAACATATCTTTACAACTGTTTGCGTGTCCCGTTGAAATACTCCCATCATGTCCGGTGTTCATCGCATTTAACATAGACAGTGCTTCTTCCCCTCGTACTTCCCCGACAATGATCCGGTCCGGTCTTGAACGCAATGCTGCCTTGATCAACTCTTTCATATCGACCTTATTCTCACCTGCTGCATTGGCATTTCTCATTTCAAGGCGGACCAGATTATCGATTCCGTTTAGTTTAAGTTCTGCTGAATCTTCGATCGTTATGATTCTCTCGTCTTTTGGAATACAGTTTGACATTCCGTTTAACAGTGTTGTCTTACCGCTTCCTGTTCCACCAGAAATAAAGATATTGTATCTTGCTTTTACTAGAATCTTCAGAAATTCTGCTATTTCTTCAGAAAAAGCTTCTCTTTCGCAAAGCCATGCAAGTGTCATTGGTTCTTTTGCGAACTTTCGAATAGTCATCGTCGCCCCGTCGATGGAAATCGGTGGAAGAATGATATTTACCCTTGACCCATCCTCAAGCCTTGCATCAACGATTGGATTTCTTTCATTTACCATACGATTTGCTCCTGATGCGACCTGTTGAATTACCTGATATAACTTTTCTTCATCAGAAAAGCATCCCGGATACCGATGTAATTTCCCTTGTTTCTCAATAAAAATATTTTGATATCCATTGATCATAATCTCTGTTATCGAATCATCATCCAAAAGGTCCTGCAAAATGTCTAGTCTCCTCAATGCATAAAAAACTTCCTGATTCAGCCTGATCTTATCCGACAAAAGTAACGGTGTTTCTTGTGATATGTTTGAGATCTCCTGCTGGATCATCTCTTTTAAATATTCATCCGAGATTTCCTGTGAAAAATTAAGTTTTTCCATTACTTTTTGCTTCAGTAATTCTTTCAAGGCCACTGCCCCCTTTCTCGTTTATGTTTCCATCCCTCAAGCATTGCCTCTTCCCATCTTGTCTGATTCCAAATACCATATTTTCTCATTTGTTTTTTGAATTTTTGATATTCCACACAGCCAAGATCTTCTCTCATCAAAGGAATAAAAATATGATCAAACAGCCCAAAAAACTCCAGATCCGGAGCAGACATGATCCCAATATCAAAAATGATCTTTCTGTCCATCTCTTTTAATTTCTTAAAAAACCATGCATAATCTTTTGTTGATAATTCTTTGTAATCAAGGTAACACGATGCTCCGAAAAATCCACTGCATCCTTCCATTTCCTGTTGCTCTGCCAGAAAATATTCCAAGATATCTTCCTTATGTTCCCGAATATAAAAAAGCAAAAGGTCATTTGTTTCTTCCTCAAAATGGCCATACGGCTGCATTCCAAAATAAATCCATCCATTGGAAGCTGCCATTGTTCTTGCAAATGCCGATACTTCTGGTCTTGGGATTGGCGAATAAACACCAAAGATTCTCTCACTATCTAACTGCGGACTGACATTCAGACAATGGTAGATCCCTGCTGCTATTTCCTTTCCGCTCTGGCAGTACATACCTCCCATAGAATCATTTGCTCCAATCCTGCAAACTGGTGAATTTCCATGATAATCTGTCTCCTCTTCCAATACCAGACACTCAAAATTCCCTTCTTGTTCCTGTTTAAAAAAGGTCTTTTCATCCGACATAAAGGATGCTGTCATCGGAAAATCTTTCTGGTGATTTAAATATTCCATCAGACGTTTTCCATACTGATGATCCTTATGATAAATACCAATTGAAATATCTCTCACATATTACCTCCTGACAGATATATGATATATGCTGCAAGGATTCCAAATGAAAAGTGTATGATTCCGTCTTTTACTGAGTCTTCCCCACCTGTTTCATATACCAATAATCTTTTGCTGTTTATACATTGTGTTACATATTGAAATAATCGAAGTAATCGTAGATGGAAGTTTCTTCGCTTCCATAAGAAGATCACGGCATAAATACCGTTACATATAAATGCTAATATGAGAAACTGGGGCATGCCCCATCCTATAGAAATCCCGCATACCATAAGCAGCTTCACATCTCCACCGCCAAGGCATCCGATATAAAATAATATTCCACAGCTAAACAGTACGATCAATACTCCTGCTGCAATCTCTCCAACTTTCATTCCACTGATATACGCAAGAATCAAAGTTATAAAAGCGCCTCCTGCATTCAGCCAGTTTGGAATCCGAAAATCTCTAAAATCATAAATTGCTGCTATGATTAAAAATAATAGAATCCATATCTTCATTTGCCCTCCTTTCTTTGTTCCATTATTTTACATCTATTTACATTATTTGTCTAGTATTTTTTCTATTTTTTTACAGAAATACAAAATTCAGTATTTCATCGAGATAAAATCACAACAGCTGCATACAATACAATGATTCCAGGAAGTCCCAAAAGTGCCCCTGTTCCAATAGACAAAAAATTCAAATTTACAGGCGCCGCCACACCTTTTTTTGCACACAATAAACAGATTCCATAGACGATCACCGCACAAAAAATTCCTCTGATCAAAAGCACCAAAAGATATGCTGGTTTCCGTATAATTCCGATCATAAGGCAAACCATACACCCTGCAGCCATCATATAAAACAGCATTTGATTTTGTTCCATAAAAAAATCCCTCCTTACGTAATCTTATGTTACATAAGGAGGGATATTCTTTTAATCTGTACTAAAATAAATTTGAAATCCAATTTATCACAGACTGGAAAAATGCTGCAAGCTTATCAAAAAATCCGCTCTTATCTAATTTGTCATATAAGTCTTTCGCCTGTTCTTTTAACTGGGAAACATTGAGATCGAGATCTGAAATCTTATCCATCAGACTTTGAATCTTTTCTCTGTCGGCATCTGAAAGATTGATATTTAAATCCTTTGCAGATTCATCGATCGCATCTTTGATATCATCAGATGATGATAAGTTATCTTCTGCAACTTTTTGTTTTACATCCGCGATCAGCTTTTCTGCATCGTCAGATCCAATATTCTTTGCAACTTCACCTGTTGTAATCAGCTCATCTGTCGCTGCATCCTTACTCTTTTCAGAGATCTTCTTTCCTGTCATCTCTTCATAAGCTTTCATAACACCAACAAGTGCTGCCGTTCCTGAAATCTTAAACGGTCCGGCTACTTTTACATCTGCGTTCTTAATTCCTGCAGTGATCAGAGCATTTCGATACATTCCTGCGGTGCAATAAGAGATGTTCTGTGTTGAAACATTGACTCCCTTTCCATCGTCTGTCTGCTCTACTGTAACCGAAGAAAGAGCTCTTGTTCCGATCACACTCTTTGACAGATAGCTGTCTAAATATTCATGTTCATCCTTATTGGTGATCGTGATCACTTTATAATCACTATTATTATCAATGTCTAGAAGTTCCATGACCTTTTTCTTCTGTGATGCACTAAGATCCGCTCCAAGTGCCAGATACTTCTGATCCACACTGTCTGCTTTGACACTCACAGATGATAAAGCCATCGCAACACAAAGTCCTGCTGCCAGAAACTTTCCTAAAATCTTTCTCATAAATCCATTTCCTCCTGCCTATTAATTTCTTTCATCATAGCAAAAACAAATCTGACTTTCAATATACCAAAATCATAAGATTTTCTTACGAAAACATCGATAAATCAAAAAAATGATCAGGTACTGATAATTTATAACCATCATATACCTGACCATTTCTTATGTGCTTATATATTGATAAGATTTTTATTTAGGCAGCTTTTAAATCTTTCTTTAAGAAACTGTATAACACTCCTGCAACGGCACTTCCAAGCATGATACTTGGCAAAACACGTTTTGGATCAGCAGATGCAAATGGGATCGCACATGCAACGGCTCCCATGATCTCTGGGTTACCTTCTGCGATCGTCTTTATTGCAATTCCTGGATTCTCGTTTAGTATCATTAACAATGAAAACTGACGCTTTGTTAAGATTATATTTGTTTAGGCTTATTTTTTTATTCTTTTTAAAAATAACCATGATAAGAATAAAAATTAAAAATCCACCGATACTTAAAATCAATCCTTCCTTAAATCCAGGAGAAACATAAGTCAAAGAAACTTTATGTTTTCCTTTTGGGATTTTCACAGTTAAAAAAGCTTCTCCAAGTGCTTTTGTCTTCACTTTTTTCCCATCCACCTTTACTGTCCATCCTTTATCATATGGAATTGAGAAAAATAATGTTTTCTCTTCTTTGGCACTGATCGTTCCGCTTAAATGATTTCCCTCGGCACTTGTTAAATTCCATGCATTTTTCTCCATTTTCTGTGCAAGCTCTTTCATAGCATCCTGATCAAGTTCTGCAGCCGTAAGCCTTACAACTCCTGACATTACATCATCTTGTTTTAACTGTAATCTGATCTTGATCTCGTCGCCTTGTTTCACATGTCCAAGATAAATGATCTGTGAATCAAGTCTTCCTGACAGAACCTCTTCCCCATTTTTTTCAATTACAGTATGTTCTACCTGACTTCCATCAAAATGAATGTACAGCTCTCTTGATCTTGCAGATTTTATCGTAAACACCATGTTATCCGGATTGGCAGATGTATTCTTAAATACATATTCCCCATCTCCATTATCCGAGGTAATCTTACAATCTGTTAACTGCGGCTTCGCTGTTGTGATCATATGAAATAATTGTTCCACGCCAAATGCTGTAGATGCCAGATCGTTTTGTACATAAAATGGATTATAATCTTTGTAATCCCATGTTTTTACCAGATCATCCATCGCATAAGCGATCGCTGTTTTATCTCTGTTTTTATAAACAGTCACATTTCCTATGCTTTCTTTTGGAGTAAATGACGTATATTTTGTGTCATACGGGCGGTAAATCTGATATTTCATGGAGAATAAATTATTGGTAAACGGTGTGGCTCCTTCGTATAAATACTCATTGACTCCTGTGTAAAACCCAAGCTGGTCCATCATATCAACAACTTTTCCCTGTGCTGTTGAACCAAACAGTGTCATGCCATTTAAAGTGTGCCAAATACTTTCATCAAGCATTCTTCCACTCATCAATTCCATTCTCGTTTCAATATTTTTCTGATATTGTTTCTTCACTTCAGTGATCGTTTTGGTATCCTGAAAATAATCATCTGTATCTACTGTTCCATTTTCCTGAAATCCCATCACTGCCATTGTGACTGTCTCTGCCATAAACAGTATGCAGAGCAACGTTGTAAATACTTTTTTTCTTAATATTTTATTCTTATATAACAAGAAGCAAAGCATATAGATGACGATCGCTGCTACCGTCGCATAAACAGTTTTCATATCAAGCTTCACCGTTGCAGTTTTAATTGCTGCCACGATCAAGACCGCACATGTGATCGCAGATACAGAAATCTTTATGGAAGCTTTCCCAACACCTCTTGCCAATGCACAATATCCCTCATATGCCATTGCGATCAATGCAAAAATATATAAAAATGCAAAACGGTTTGGAATTCCATATTGATCATGGAATCCATGCCAGATATAACCTAATACCGGCATATTAAAACTAAAAAATAAAAATACAAGGAGCAGTGATCTTCGTACTTTATCAATCAGTCTAATCTTGCTGACTGTCAGATAAAATCCTGCCATTAATAATGTAAGAACTCCACAATAGAGATTGATCTTGCTGTCATCAACCGACATCGTAAGGGGTGTTGTTCCAAGGAAATGTCTTGAAAACAAATTTCCAAATGTTCCATACCATAATTCTTTTGGGAATTCTAATTTTGCTGAAGATGTCTGCATGATTCCAAGATACGCTGGCAATAATACAACCGATGCCATTGCCGCTGATAACAGTGAATATCCTGCAAAACGAAATCCATTTAGGAAAAATTCTCTTATGTTCCTATGTTCATATAATAAATACCATAAGATCAAAAACAGACATGTCATATAAGACATGTAAAAATTGCACCATAATGATAAAAACAGTGCAAAGCAGTAAAGTCTTCCATCATGTTCCCTGATCAGCTTATCTACTCCATATAATATGATCGGAAGCAGTATCATAACTTCCATCCACATAATATTCCAGCTGTATCCTACCATATAACTGCACAATCCATATGCCATTCCAAATGCAACGATTGAAATCTCATCTTTTCCTCGTCGTTTCCTAAAATAAAATGCAGCCGTAAAACAGCAAAGTGCGATCTTTATCATATACAGATGGCTTAAAACCGTTGTAAGCATCGATTTTGAAACAAAGGCGATCACAAGATTTAGAGGGCTTGCCAGATAATATGCCCATAGTCCTAGAAAATTGTATCCAAGCCCCGCATGAAATGAATAAAACATAGAATCCATCTGTTTTAATTTTTCCTGATAATCTGCAAAAAACGGCAGATATTGATGAAGGGCATCTACGATCAACAACGACTGGCTTCCAAATGGCTGTATCTTTTCTGCAATTGCAATTCCTTCTAATATAAGTAATGGAAGGAAAAATGATATAAGCAGATACTTATGAGTGTTCAGTGTGTCTTTTATTTTGTTTGTCATGTTTGCTCCATTCTTTTACACGATGATTGATTCCCATGATCATATGATATCTTTTTTGGATCATGGAAAGAATCGAACCATGGGTAAGTTCTGTTACATTTCCCCCATGTCTTCGATAATAAATGAGTGGTTTTTCTAAAAATACTACTTTTCCGAGCTGCTCTGCCAATAATCCGATCCACTGGTCATGAATCCAAATGTCATCTGGAATTGGTAAAATCCTTTTAAATGCGGACTTTCTAACAGCCATACAACATCCAATATAAGAATTCTTCTTTATATTCTTCCAGAATCCTGTGCCGCTGTCTCTCCATTCAAAAGTTGTTTGATCTAAAGATGAAAGTTTTTCATCTACAATCTGGGCATCATGAACAACTGCCATCACTTTCGGGTCTTCAAATACGTGTTCAATTTCGCTCATTTTATTTTTTTTCCATACATCATCCTGATCGGATAAGAAAATAATCTCACCTCGACAATGCCTGACCGCATTCTCAAAATTTTTTACAACACCTTTGCCCGGTCCTCTGATTATGCGGATTCGCGGGTCATTCTGTGCCCAGTTCTGAAGTATTGTTTCTGATCCATCACTGGCATCATCCACTGAAATGACCAGTTCATCACTGTCTTCCATATTGTCAAGAATCGATCTGATCTGCTCATCTATATATTTTGCGCCATTGTAAAAGGCCATCGCTACAGATTTCATACTAATTTCCTTCCTGAGTATTGATTTTCTTGAAATATTATACCATATCTTATATAATAATTCTAAGACAAAGGCACCAACCTCTGTTTTAAACACACATATCATTATGACTAATAAGGAGGAAACAAAATGTCATACGTAGATGAAGTGATCGAGCAGGTAGTTGCTCAGAACCCAGCAGAACCTGAATTCCATCAGGCTGTTAAAGAAGTTTTAGAATCATTAAGAGTCGTTGTTGAAGCGAACGAGGAAGCTTTCAGAAGAGATGCTCTTCTTGAACGTCTTGTAAACCCAGAACGCCAGTTCAAATTCCGTGTACCTTGGGTAGACGACAAAGGACAGGTTCATGTTAACACAGGTTACCGTGTACAGTTCAACAGTGCGATCGGACCTTACAAAGGTGGTTTAAGACTTCACCCATCTGTTAACCTTGGAATCATCAAATTCTTAGGATTTGAACAGATCTTCAAAAACTCTTTAACAGGACTTCCAATCGGTGGTGGTAAAGGTGGTTCTGACTTCGATCCTAAAGGAAAATCTGATCGTGAGATCATGGCATTCTGCCAGAGCTTCATGACAGAACTTTGCAAATACATCGGAGCAGATACTGACGTTCCTGCTGGTGATATCGGAACTGGTGCAAGAGAGATCGGTTATATGTTCGGTCAGTATAAGAGAATCCGTGGACTTTATGAAGGAGTTTTAACAGGTAAAGGTTTATCTTATGGTGGATCTTTAGCTCGTACAGAAGCTACAGGATACGGACTTCTTTACTTCACAGACGAAATGTTAAAATGTAATGGTAAATCTATCAAAGGTGCTACAATTGCTGTTTCTGGAGCTGGTAATGTTGCTATTTACGCAATCGAAAAAGCTCAGCAGTTAGGTGCTAAAGTTGTTACAGCTTCTGACTCTACAGGATGGATTTATGACAAAGATGGTATCGATGTTGAATTATTAAAAGAAGTAAAAGAAGTAAAACGTGCTCGTTTAACAGAATACGCTGCTGCTCGTCCAAGTGCTGAATATCACGAAGGAAGAGGAGTTTGGTCTATTCCTGTTGACATTGCTCTTCCATGTGCAACTCAGAACGAATTACACTTAGAAGATGCTAAACAGTTAGTAGCAAACGGATGTTACGCAGTTGCAGAGGGTGCTAACATGCCTACTACATTAGAAGCTACAGAATACTTACAGAAAAACGGAATCTTATTCGCACCTGGTAAAGCTTCTAACGCTGGTGGAGTTGCTACATCTGCTCTTGAAATGTCTCAGAACAGCGAAAGATTAAGCTGGACATTTGATGAGGTTGATGGAAAATTAAAGAACATCATGGTTAACATTTTCCACAACTTAGATGACGCTGCAAAACGTTACGGAATGGAAGGAAACTATGTAGCTGGTGCTAACATTGCAGGATTTGAGAAAGTCGTAGATGCAATGACAGCTCAGGGTATTGTTTAATCCTTAAAAAGAAAGATGGATATTCCCGTGGGACGGAATGTTCAATTAAAATAATGTCATGTGTATGTAGAAAGCGGAGATCCTTTATGGATTCTCCGCTTTTTGGGTTTTATTTATTCTCTTTTAACTTCGGTGTTCTTACAATCTGTATGATCAATGGGATAACCATGATAAACCATACGATCGGTTCCGCCACGATAACACCTGTATATCCCATCAATGGGACCAATGTAAATGCGATCACAACTTTTCCAATCATCTCTAATCCACTGGAGACTAACGGTGTGATCTGATCTCCGATTCCCTGCATCACATTTCTTACCACACAGATGACCGCTGTGACATAGTAAAAGATCGTGTCAAACTTTAAGTAGTTTGTTGCATTAACAATGACTGCATCTTTGTGGCTTCCTGTCACCATATAAACTAACTGCGGTCCGATCGTATAACTTGCGATCATTGCAAAGGTGGACCATATACAAGTATAAATGATCGCCAGTTTCATTCCTTTCTTAATTCTGTCAATCTTTCCGGCTCCCATATTCTGACCGCAGAATGTTGCCATTGTCTGGCCAAATACACTGAACATGATCATATACATCTCTGTGATCTTTCTTGCCGCTGTATGTGCCACGATGATCTCCTGTCCAAGTTTATTGATCGCTGTCTGTAAGGTAAATGACCCGATATTGATCAGGGAACTCATAAATCCCATGGACATTCCTGTACCTAACATTTCTGTGACCATATTCGATTCCAGATCCTTAAAATCATTTTTATTCAGACGTAATAACTCATATTTATGAATCATATAAAAACTACAGATCACTAACGCAATAAACTGTGCAAGAACTGTCGCTGCTGCCGCTCCCCATGTTCCTGTTTTCCATACTGCTACAAATAAAAGATCTAAAGCAATATTTAAACCAACAGAAATTGCCAGGATCAGCAATGGTGTGATCGTATCTCCAATTGCACGCATCACAGCCATTAAAATATCATAAAACATTGTGACCCACAGACCGACAATGATGATCAGAATATACTGTTTCGCTGCTGTAAACAATTTCGCTGGCACATTTAAGACTCCTAAAATTGGATTGATAAATACCGTTCCGATCAGGATCAAAACAATGGAAATGACCGCACCAAGAATCAGTGCTATCGCAAATGATTTTCTGACTCTCTTTGTATCTCCAGCCCCAAATTTCTGTGCCGTGATGATTGCAAATCCGTTTGCAAGCCCTAATAAAAATCCAACAATTAAGTTACTGATCGTTGTCGTTGCACCAACGGCTGCCAACGACTGTTCTCCAAGAAAACTTCCAACAATTCTTGTATCTGCAAGGCTGTATGTAAGCTGCAACAAGTTTCCTAAGAATACTGGAATTGCAAACCCTAAGATCAATGTTGAAATCTTACCTTTTGTCAGATCTTTCATTATTGATCCTCCGCTTTCTGTAATCTGCCATCCTGATCGACCACAACTATACTTCCTTCATCAATATCTCTGTCGTATAGTAATTTATCTTCCATAAATACGATTGTTTCTTCCCCGGTTGTTCCTTCTTTTAAAAACACTTTGTCTTTTACTTCCTGGCCTTCCGGACGGCCTTCACATCCAAAGTCTGGTTCTTCGATTCTTGTGACATGGTATGTATTCATATATTTTTCCTTTCTTCGTTCTATTTAAAATTTTCATAAAATAAAAATCATCCATAATACGATTCTATAGATTCTATATTACCGTATTACAGACGATTTCTATTTTAGCATAAATGATGTTGTTCGGACAGTCCTTTCTTTTACTTCCTGTATTTCCACATCAAAATTGAGGCAATATAAGAAATTAAAACAACTCCGATCGATATTGCCGCTGCATTCTTTAAAAATACATGACTTTCTGGTATTTGCGGCATTTTGCGTATTACATAAAAGATCAGTCTTCCACACACATAGCAGACTAAAACCAATGGTAATCCCACGAGCCTGTTTCTTATATTTTTTAAATGCAGCATCAGATTTACTGGAATCTGAATTGACATGCATAAAAAACTTGCCGCAATGATCCATTGAATTGCTTGTTTTACTTCATAGAAAGAAACCTCAACATTGAAAACTCCAAGTGCTCTTCCAATCAAAAATATGATGGTCATAATTGCTGTCGCTGTGATTCCAAGAAGATATCTCATTCCAACTTGTTTCCTTCCGCTGACTGGTAAGATTTTGCGGTACTGATTCCAGCCACAGGCCTGATCATCGATCATTGTATCATTGATCTGAATTACCAGAAGCGCTGATAAAACAGCCCCGCCAGCACCAAATCCAAAAAATCCTATGATCAATTGAAGAATGAAAAGTATCCAAATCACATATTTAATTCCAGATTCCAAAATCCTGTATTTGTATTCTAACAGCAAACCTTTCATATTCTTCTATCCTCCTCATTAGTTTTTCCGTTTCTCATAAAATTTACAACTCAATACACCTGATAGACACCAAACAATGAATAACAAAACAAAAAGTACAATCGTAGGGAAAGGTAGATTGACCAATAGATGATTCATTTTAAATGAAGAATATATAATAATTATAACGATCACCGGCCATATAATTTTTTCTCCCTTATCATATTCTTTGTTATAGTACAAGATTGGAAGAACCACTGCCATCTGCTGTGTACTTACAACCCATATCGTTTTTACTGTTCTTCGAATTAAATAAATATTAACCTTACCAACTATAATTTCCTGACAAATAAGAATTCCCACTAAAAATAATATTGTCGCAATCACCATTGTTCCAAATCCAAATATATATTTTGAAAGAATGACTTCCCTTCCATTGATTGGAAGTGTTGCTCTATACATATTCCATTTTGATATTTCTTCAGATTTTATCGATTGCATTAAAATATAAAGAATTGTTAATACTGCACAATACATCCAAAATGATTCATCAAAGAAAAAATCTGTATCTTTTAGAAGTGGAAGTAAAATTCCTAACCCAAGCATCGCCAGCATATGTATCCGATACTGACTCCACAAGCTATACCATTCTTTTCGTATTAATCCTTTCATATCCACCACTTCCTCTTATTCTTCCTGTCCTTTTGAAAGAAATACTATAATTTCTTCTAAAGTTACTGTATCTGTCTCATAATTTTCTGGCATCTTTGATCGATCTACCAATGCCTCGACTCCATATGGATTTTCTCTTACCCCTTTGACTGCCTGCTGATCAAATTCTTGTAATTCTTCTTTGGAACACTTTAAGATTCCGTACTGTTCGATCAGGCGGTCTTTTTCTTCGTATAATTTTAAACTTCCCTGATCAATGTATGCAATATAATCACATAGTCTTTCCAGATCACTTACGATATGAGAAGAAATCAAAACAGATTGGTCTTCTGCCCTTGTAAATTCATAAAGAATATCTAAAATCTCATCTCTCATAAATGGATCTAAACCGCTCGTTGGTTCATCTAAGATCAGCAGTTTTGCATGATGAGAAAGTGCCACTGCGATCGCAAGTTTCATCTTCATTCCTTTGGAGTAATTCTTAAACTGCTTTTTCCACTTTGGAAGTTCAAACTGGTCGATCAATTCATAATATCGTTTTTCATCCCAGTTTCTATAAATATTTTTCATGATATGATTCATCTGATCTGCCGTCACGTATTCTGGAAATGATGGTTCATCTAAGACAACTCCGATATCCTGTTTTGTCTCTGTAAAATCCTCCTCATTGTTTTTTCCTAATACATGGATTGTTCCACCATCCTTATGTATCATGTCCATGATCAGACGAATGATTGTACTTTTCCCTGCCCCGTTCTTTCCTACCAGACCAAGAATACACCCTTCTGGCAGTGAAAATGTCATATCGTTCATTTCAAATCCTATAAATGACTTTGATACATTCTTTAATTCTAATGCATTCTTCATAGTTCATCCTTCCCAATGATCTTGATCATCTCAATCAGATCATCCCTCGTCAACCCACATGTTCCTGAAAGCTTCACTGCTTCCTCCAAATATTGTTCTATCTTCTTTAAATTCTCCTCCTTGATAAGCTCCAGATTCTTCTCTGCAACAAAACAGCCTTTTCCTGCGACAGAATTAATAAATCCATCTTTCTCAAGCTCATCATACGCCCTCTTTGTTGTGATCACACTGATCCTTAAATCCTTTGCAAGCCCTCGAATCGATGGAAGCATCTGCCCAGCTTCTAGTTCTTCTGTGATGATCAGATTCTTGATCTGTTCGTAAATCTGCTCATAGATTGGCTGATTCTTGGCATTGCTTATGATGATCTTCACTTGATCCTCTCCTTTCTTTGTTTTACTGTGTATGTACAGTATATACAGTTGTTTTTTTGTTGTCAACAAAAAAAGTAATCAATTTTTTTCTTTAACCGTTGTCCTCACAACATAATTTTTATCCAAATGCAATTATAATAGACATTACCAAACAGCAATAACCATAACAACTATAAAGGAGAATCAAAAATGGAGAATAAAATGTTTTGTTTTCAATGTGAACAAACTGCTGGCTGCACTGGATGTACTGGTAATTCTGGTGTTTGTGGAAAAAATTCCGATATTGCAAAATTACAAGATCAATTAACAGGCGCATTGATCAATCTTGCTACTGTCTGTCCTGAATCTTCCAGAACCAAAGATTGTAATGAATTGATTGTTAAAGGACTTTTTACTACTGTTACAAATGTGAATTTCAATGAGAAAACTCTATTAGCATTAATTCAACAAGTTCATGCAAAAACATCTGAATTTGCAAAAATCGATGATTATAATATGAATTTCATCTGGAATGCTGATGAAGATATTCGTTCTTTAAAATCATTAATCTTATTTGGAATCCGTGGAATGGCTGCATACGCTTATCATTCTGCAGTTCTTGGATATCACGATGAAAAAGTAAATAGTTTCTTTTATAAAGCATTAAAAATACTGGGAGAAAATCTTGAAATGTCTGAACTTCTGCCAGTTGTCTTAGAAGTCGGTGAAGTAAATCTATCATGTATGGCTCTTTTAGATCAGGCAAATACCGAAAACTATGGAACTCCAGTTCCAACAAAAGTATCTTATAAAATTGAAAAAGGTCCTTTTATTGTTGTATCTGGTCATGATCTGAAAGATCTTGAACTCTTGCTCGAACAGACCAAAGATAAAGGGATCAATATTTATACTCATGGGGAAATGTTACCAGCGCACGGTTATCCTGAATTAAAAAAATATCCACACCTAAAAGGAAACTTTGGTACTGCATGGCAAAATCAGCAGAAAGAATTTGCAGATGTTCCTGCTGCTTTTTTATTTACAACCAATTGCCTGATGCCTGTAAAACCAAGTTATGCAGATCGCGTATTCACAACAGAAGTCGTTTCCTATCCAGAAATCGTCCATATTGATGAGCAAAAAGACTTTACTCCAGTCATTGAGAAAGCTTTGGAATTAGGCGGATATAAAGAAGATCAGCTACGTTCAGGGATCAATGGTGGGCAATCCGTTATGACAGGATTTGGACATGGCACAGTTCTTGGCGTTGCTGATACTGTAATTGATGCTGTAAAATCAGGAAAGATCAGTCATTTCTTCCTTGTCGGTGGTTGTGATGGTGCAAGAACTGGCAGAAATTATTACACCGAATTTGTAAAACAAACTCCTTCTGATTCTATCATTCTGACTCTGGCTTGTGGAAAATATCGATTTAATGACCTTGATCTTGGTGAAATCGGCGGCTTGCCTAGAATTATGGATATGGGACAATGTAATGATGCATATAGTGCAATTCAAGTTGCGATTGCTCTTTCCAAAGCTTTTGATTGTGATGTAAATGATCTGCCACTTTCCATGGTACTTTCCTGGTATGAACAGAAAGCTGTATGTATTTTGCTTACATTACTACATCTTGGTATCAAAAATATTTATTTAGGGCCTACCCTTCCTGCATTTATTTCGCCGAATGTATTAAATTATCTCGTAGAAAATTATCAGATCTCACCAGTTAGCACACCAGAAGAAGATTTAAAGAAAATGATTTAAAGTTCATTTATTAGATTTACAATAGAAAAGAGAGGCTTGACCACAAATATATTTAGGTCAAGCCTCTTTTATTAATAGATTTCTAAATTAAAATCTGACACATCTTCATAGCTTCCAAAGCATTCCTATGACTCTCTGGTGTCACTCCTGCACAGCAGGAAGGATCAACACTGATCTTCACTTCTGGCAGTGCTGCCTTGATCAACATTGCGTTGGAGATCACACAGATATCTGTACATAACCCGATCAGTTCGATCTCAATTTCCTGATTCTCATAAGTTTCCTTTAACATCTGTGCCAGTTCCATAGAACCAAAAGTATTCTTTCGACAGAAGTTATGAACTTCTGCTTTTGTCTCCGCGATCGCCTGCATCACTTCACTGTTTAATGCCCAGCCATCTTCTCCACAGATACAATGCATAACTGGGAGATTCTTTCCTTCCTGTGTGGAAAGGTAGTCTTCTTCGTGTGTATCAAGCGTTCCATAGATATCGCCTTCAAAGTTACGGATCTTTTCTGCAACAGGTGCTACGATCTCCTGTGCTTCTTTGGTTCCAAGACTTCCGTCGATGAAATCATTCTGCATATCGACGACGATTAATATTTTTCTCATGAAAGTTTAGCTCCTACCAGCTGGTTTACAAGTTTACCGTCAGCTTTTCCTTTGACTCTTGTCATCAGGTTCTTCATGACTTTTCCTTTGTCTTTCATTGTTGGTGCATCGATTCCAAGTTCAGCTAATACTGCATTGATCTCTGCTTCGATCTGTTCTTCACTCATCTGCTCTGGTGCGAACTCTTCTAAGACTGCTAATCTTGCTTTGCACTCATCAATGATATCTGTACGATCTGCAGGACAAGTATCCATTGTCTCTTTTGTCTGTTTGATTTCTTTTGCAATGATTGTGTTTTCTTCTGCTTCTGTTAAATCTTCTCTCTTATCGATCTGTGCGTTCTTTAATGCACTTAATAACATAGACAGACTTTCTTTTCTCTCTTTATCCTTATTCTTCATCGCTGTCATCATTTCTTTGCGAATTACATCAATCATACTCATTGTTTCTTATCCTCCTGTATAAATAAATGTTCTCTTGAAATCTATTTTAGCACAAAATATTGCTTTTCGTTTGACGAATTACTAATTTTATAATGTATCTGAACTATATTTCCCAATACCGCTGGCTGCCTTCTAGTTCTCTCTGATAAGACAAAACTAGATAATTATTCTTATACTTTCGAATCTCCAAAATATCCGGCTTTGTAATCTCTGGAAAATCTGACTCAGAAAATACGTGGATATATCTTTTATCTTTCGGCTTGTTATCTTCGATCACATCTCCTGCATCAATATAAGCACTCTCAACATCCAAACGCTTTCCCTGTCTTGCAGTAATTTTTGTCTGTTCATATACCTCAATATCTTTCGTCATAAACAAAAATAATTTAATTGGATGAACCTGAATGCTTGTCTCTGAAATAATATCCAGATCACATGGAATATGATGATTTATAATATAATTTCTCAAAATACAGAAATCTTTAAATTCATTCATATTCGTTGCTTTCAAGACCCCCATCCCGCCAAGTTCCGGCATATTGGCAATACTTTTTTCTTCAATGATCATCACAGCTTTTCCAGTTTCTTTTTGAAAATGTGCCTCGACCGCATGCCTGAGTGTTGCTCCTACATATAAAATATCTGCTTTTTTATCTCGTTTTAAAATCGGATAGACCGGGAAATCCATCTGTTCCTGCCAAATAGAATGCATATACTACTACCTCCTAAAAATTGCTCTCGTAATAGTATATGCAAAATTTACCTTAATATTGACACTTTCCTACAGTTCTTGGATATGGAATGACATCTCTGATATTTGCAATTCCTGTTGCATACATTACCATACGCTCAAATCCAAGTCCAAATCCAGCATGTCTTGTAGAACCATATTTACGAAGATCTAAATAGAAGTCATAATCTTCTGGCTTCATACCTAATTCTGTGATTCTTGCTTCCAGTTTCGCAAGATCATCTTCTCTCTGGCTTCCACCGATGATCTCTCCAATACCAGGTACTAAAAGATCCATCGCTGCAACCGTCTTGTTATCTTCATTCATCTTCATATAGAATGCTTTGATTTCTTTTGGATAGTCTGTGACAAACACTGGTTTTTTGAAGATCTGCTCTGTCAGATAACGTTCATGCTCTGTCTGAAGATCGATTCCCCATGATACTTTGTATTCAAATTCATCATTGTGTTCTTCCAGTAATTTGACTGCCTCTGTATAAGTAACTCTTCCAAAATCAGAAGATACTACATGATTTAAGCGTTCTAATAATCCTTTATCTACAAATTTATTAAAGAACTGTAATTCTTCCTGTGCATGTTCCATCACATAGTTGATGATATATTTGATCATCTGCTCTGCAAGGATCATATCATCCTCAAGATCTGCAAATGCGATCTCTGGCTCGATCATCCAGAATTCTGCTGCATGTCTTGTTGTATTAGAATCTTCTGCCCTGAAAGTTGGTCCAAATGTATAAATATTACGGAATGCCTGTGCAAACGTCTCTCCTGCAAGCTGCCCGCTGACTGTTAAGCTGACTGGTTTCTTGAAGAAATCCTGTTCATAATCAACTTTTCCTTCTTCTGCAATCTTGTTAAGATCCATCGTTGTTACCTGGAACATCTCTCCCGCACCTTCACAGTCCTGACCTGTGATCAATGGTGTATGCACGTATACAAAGTCACGTTCCTGGAAAAATTTATGGATTGCATATGCGATCTGGGAACGAACTCTGAATACTGCCTGGAATGTATTTGTTCTTGGTCTTAAATGAGAGATTGATCTTAAATATTCTAATGTATGACGTTTTTTCTGTAATGGATAATCAGATGGGCAGTCTCCCTCAACTTCCACACTGTTTGCATGAATCTCAAATGGCTGTTTCGCATCTGGTGTCACGATCACTGTTCCATTAACGATCACGGCTGTTCCAACATTTAATTTACTGATCTTATCAAAGTTGTCCATCTCCTGATCATATACCACCTGAATTGGTTCAAAAAATGTTCCATCGTTAATGATCAGAAATCCAAATTTCTTTGATCCACGGTTACTCTTTACCCATCCGCAGATTTCTACTTCCTTCTGATCATATTCTTTGTAATTTCGAAATAATGTTCTTCCTGTCATCATTTCCATGTTATCTTTGTCCTCCGTTTTTATATTTTAAAATTTAAATAAATTCAACCCGATTTCTTCATCAAACTTACGGTCAACGATTCCATCGATCTCAGTTAATACAAGTTCGCCAGTACCACTGATCACTGCTTCTGTCAAGTGTCCTCCATAGACATTTCCATTTTCATCGGCAACACTGATATGAAAATGTGTATAAGTTTCTCCGTTCATTGTATTGATATTTCCACCAATAGAAACAATCTCAAGATCACCTTCCCACGTATGGCCTTTGAATACTTTTTCTTTTGTATCAAAGACACCCGCAGTTACTTTACCTGCTGCCCCGATACCTGTTAAATATGCAAGTTTGATATTTTCTTTTTGGGCGACTTCTTTTAATTTTGCACAGATTTCCTCGCCTTTGTCAATTCTTATTACGTATTGATTATTGAATTTTTTATATTCCATGATCATTGTCTCCTTTTGACGTTTATAATCCTGCATATATCTTACCGCACGTGCTATTTCTTTTCTAGGTGTTTTCATAGATTTCTTAACAAAACCATTCAATACTATATATTTCTTGTAAAAAGATGGATGCCTCCTTCTAAGAAAACATCCATCTTTTCAATCTCTATTTTATTTTCGTTTATCCAATACTACCATGGAATAACCACAAATAGTCCACCTGCGATCAGTGCTCCAATGATCGGTCCTACAACAGGAATCCATGCATATCCAAAGTTAGAATCCCCTTTTCCTGGGATTGGAAGAACTGCATGTGCAAGTCTTGGTCCTAAATCTCTGGCTGGATTGATCGCATATCCTGTCAATCCTCCAAGTGACATACCAATAGAAACGATAATTGCAAATACAAAGAAATAATTAAGTCCCATAGAACTTGCATTTTCCACATTTCCGATTCCTAAGATTGCAAAAACTAACACAAATGTTCCAATGATCTCACTTAACAGATTCAATCCTGTATTGGCAATAGAAGGTCCTGTACAAAATACTCCTAATTTAGTTCCCTGATCTTTTGTTGCCTCAAACTGCCCTGCAAATAAAATATAAACAAGGACTGCTCCGACAAATGCTCCTGCCATCTGAGCGATCACATATCCTGGTACCATAGACCAGGAGAAATTACCAATTGCTGCAAGTGCGATTGTAAGTGCCGGGTTAAAATGAGCTCCAGATGAAGATCCAAAAATAAATGCCGGTACAAGAACTGCAAGTCCCCATGCAAATGTAATCTGCACTGCTCCGGAACCTTTCATTCCTGATTTGTCAAGATTTACATTTGCTACAACTCCATCTCCTAATAAGATTAAAAGCATTGTTCCAATAAATTCTGAAATATAAGGTAACATAGTCTTTCCCTCTTTTCTCTTAATTTTTTATAATATATTAATTTTTAGCCCATCCGAAAGAATATTTTACTGCCTTTTCCCATCCAGCTAATTTCTCTTCTCTTTCTTCTTTTCCCATTTCTGGATGGAATTCACGGTCAATATTCCAGTTATTGATAACATCATTTTTATCTTTCCAGTATCCAACTGCAAGTCCTGCAAGATAAGCTGCTCCCATTGCAGTTGTCTCAACACATCTTGGACGACGCACTTCTGTATCAAGAATATCTGACTGGAACTGCATTAAGAAGTTATTTGCACTTGCTCCACCATCAACTTTTAATGCACTTAATTTAATTCCACTGTCTGCTTCCATTGCTTTTAATACATCATATGTCTGATATGCCAGAGATTCCAGTGTGGCACGGATCACATGATATTTATTGACACCTCTTGTGATACCAACGATCGTTCCTCGTGCATACTGATCCCAGTGTGGTGCACCAAGTCCTGTAAATGCAGGCACTACATAACATCCGTTTGTATCTTTTACTTTTGAAGCCATATATTCAGAATCTGGAGATGAATCTACCAGTCTCATCTCATCTCTCAGCCACTGAATTGCCGCTCCTGCAACAAAAATAGAGCCTTCTAATGCATAATTTACTTCTCCGTTTAATCCCCATGCAATTGTTGTGATCAGTCCATTGTCAGAAAATACTGGTTTTGTTCCTGTATTCATTAACAGGAATGCTCCAGTTCCATATGTATTTTTTGCTTCACCTGCTGTAAAGCATGTCTGTCCAAACAATGCAGCCTGCTGATCTCCTGCTGCTCCTCCAATAGGAATCTCTTTTCCAAAATAACTTTCATCTGCCATTCCATAAATTTCACTGGATGGTCTTGCCTGTGGAAGCATTGATTTTGGAATTCCTAGTTCTTCCAGGATCTCATCATCCCATTCAAGTGTATTAATGTTAAACAACATAGTTCTTGCTGCATTAGAATAATCTGTAACATGAACTTTTCCTTTTGTAAGTTTCCAGATCAGCCATGTTTCTACTGTTCCAAATAAAAGATCTCCTGCCTCTGCTTTTTCACGTGCTTCTGGAATATTATCCAGAATCCATTTTACTTTTGTTCCACTAAAATAAGCATCGATCATTAATCCTGTCTTTTGTCTGAATTTTTCTGCCAGACCTTTTTCTTTCAGCTGATCACAATACTCAGATGTTCTTCGGCACTGCCAGACGATCGCATGATAAACAGGCTCACCTGTGTTCTTATCCCAAACGATCGTTGTCTCTCTCTGGTTTGTAATTCCGATCGCAGCAACCTGATCTGGTGTAATATTTAATTTGTTCATTGCTTCTACTGCTACTCCAAGCATGGAAGACCAAATCTCATCTGCATCGTGTTCCACCCATCCCGGATGAGGAAAATACTGTGTAAATTCCTTCTGTGCAACACTGCAGATCACACCTTGTTCGTTAAATAAGATACAGCGGTTACTTGTTGTCCCTGCGTCCAGTGCCATAATGTATTTTTTCATAATAACTACCTCCTATGACTCTTTTATTATATGTTCATGTTACATTATGCATAATTTTATGTCTATTATTTTTTATTTTTTGTGCATTTTTTTGAATTTAAAAGGTCGAAAAAACCCTCTTTTTTCACTAAATTTTGTTCAAAAAGAGAGTATTTTCGTGAATTCTTAATTTTTTATTTTATTATTCTACAATTGTAGTAAATTTTTCCCAAGGAATATTAACTTCTGCACCTTCATTGATGATTGCATCAACATGCATTAATAATGGGAAATCATCCAGAGAAACAATTCCTCTTTCTGCAAGTTTACGTACCGCACGAGCTGTTCTTGTAGCAATTACGATAGACTCTAAAGTTACACCCTGTAATTCTTCCATTGCCTGATCAAATGTCAGTCCGCGTCCTAATAATGTACCGATCTTACGAGTTCTTCCACCGAATACTGTTACATATAAATCCCCTGCTCCATGAATGATGTTTTCTGGTCCACCATGGATCAGTTCTAACAGATGGATCATTTCTTTGACACCCTGTCCAAACAGTGCTGCCTGAGAGTTATAATGAACGGCTCCGATCTCTCCATCTCTCTTTTCTGCTAAACCTACAGCAAGAGATACTCCTAATGCGTAAGCATTTTTCATAGCTACGGCACATTCAACACCTACAACGTCTGTAGAAAGGCTGATATGATAGTAGTCTGTTGCTAATAAAGATTTGATGAATTTTAATGTTTCCATATCTTTTCCACAGAAAGCTACGTGGCTGTCATCATGGTCTGCTAATTCATAACTTGTACATGGACCACCGATCGCGTTAAAGTTGATATGTTTTCCTTCTGGCTGTCTCTGTTCAAAGATATGTGGATAAGGAACTAAAGTTCCGTCATCTAAATCTACCATACCTTTTGTAACTGTTAATAAAGGTACATCTTCTGGTAATACTGGGAGGATTTCATCACAGAACCAGTCAAGTCCGAAACTGCTGACTCCACCTAAGATCAGATCTGCTCCTTCTAATGCTTCTTCTAATTCTTCGATCTGATAATATTTGATTCCATCATGAAGAGTTCTCTTTAATGTAATATGGAAATTGTCTTTTCTTAATCCATCAATGATATCTCTGTCTAATGGTGATCCTACCAGACGTACTTCATGTCCATTTTCAAATGCTGGGAATGTGATTGCAGAGTTCATCTGACCTGCACAAACAAATGTAATAACGCTCATCTCTTATCCTCCTGAAATTTAAAATACTTACTTCGTTTTATGATTTATTCTGCTACTTTTTTACATGCAACAACGTCTACTCCAAGTCCTAATACATTAGGGATCACTACATCCCCAATTGCTACAGGAGCTTTCAATGTTACTTTATCTAACTCTTTCATGATATCATAAATTTTGCCTTTTGGGATATCACTTGCTGTTTTTACTGGAACTCTTCTTGCCGTCTTTGCATCAACTTTTACAGTAGAAGTGATCACACGTGTTGGGTTCACCAGTTCTTTTTCTCCGTAAGCAGCTCCTCTTGGGCATCCGTTTCCAGTTACTTTATATCCATTTTCTTCATCGACTTTTAAATGACATCCTTTTGGACATACGATACAAATTAAATCTGTCATCTTTATGCACCTACCTTTTCTACAGATACTGTAATCTCACCATTTTCAACTTTATCTAAAAATGCTTTTGGAATTGCGATCTTTTCCATTTCACCTGGTGCCATATGTGCTCTCTTGAAAGAAGCAAGTTCTTCGCCATTAGATTTTACTTTGATCGCAACATCTGTAAATACATTACGTGCTCTAAACATTACTTCTACTTTCTTATCTACATTAGATGGACGTACTTTCTGAGGTACGATTCCGTTGACTCCATCTCCATTCTTAATGTCGATGCATGTCTGATCTTTTGTCTCACCATTTTTTACATATTCAGCAGCACTCTTTCCTGCTCTCTGGCTTTCTGCTGTAACGAAGTCTACCAAGTCATGTACATGAACAACATTTCCACTTGCAAAGATTCCTTCTGCAGATGTTTCCATATTTTCATATACGACTGGTCCACTTGTCGCTGGGTCCATTGTGATTCCTGCAGATCTTGTTAACTCGTTTTCTGGGATCAGTCCTACAGATAATAATACAGTATCTACATCAAATTCCATCTCTGTTCCAGGAATTGGCTGATTTTTTTCATCGACTTTGGATACGATAACTTTCTCAACTCGTTTATCACCCTGAATATCTGTGATCGTATGTGATAAGTAAAGAGGAATATCATAGTCATTTAAGCACTGTACGATGTTACGGTTTAATCCATTAGAATATGGGCAAAGTTCTACGCATCCAACAACTTTTGCTCCCTCTAAGCTCATACGTCTTGCCATGATCAGTCCGATATCTCCAGATCCTAAGATCAGGACTCTCTTACCTACCATATATCCTTCGATATTTACATATCTCTGAGCCGCACCAGCTGTAAATACTCCTGCTGGACGATCTCCAGGGATTGCGATCGCTCCTCTTGTTCTTTCACGGCATCCCATGTTTAAGATGATGGATTTACCTTCCAGTTTCATATATCCGTTCTTTTTATTCATTGCATGAACGCATTTTTCTGTTTCATCTACGTCAAGAACCATTGTATCAAGCATAACTTCGATATTTGTCTCATTTAACATATCGATGAATTTTCCTGCATATTCAGGTCCTGTTAATTCTTCTTTAAAATAATGGAGTCCAAATCCATTATGAATACACTGATTTAAGATTCCTCCAAGTTCCTGATCACGTTCTACAACCAGTACTTTTTCGGCACCATTTTTACTTGCTTCCACTGCTGCTGCCAGTCCTGCAGGTCCTCCACCTACAACGATTACATCATATTTCATTATTTGGCACCTCCGTCTTTTGTTTCTCCTGTGATAATGTTTGTTCCCAAACGATCCTGTGGAATATCTGCTAATGGTTTATTTAACTCTCTTGCAATGATCTCCTGAACTCTTGGTCCACAGAAACCACCCTGGCATCTTCCCATACCTGCATTACATCTTCTCTTGACTGCATCAATGGATGTTGCTGGAATTGGACGGTGCACTGCGTTGATGATCTCTCCTTCTGTGATTGTTTCACAACGGCAGATGATCTTACCAAATGCTGGATTCTTTTCAACTAATTTTGCTCTGTCTTCATGACTTAAATGTTTGAAACGATCGATATGTCTTTCATCAACGATTTCTTCTTTTGCTTCTAATGTAAGTCCTGAATTTTCAAGCATTTTTACGATATCTGGTGCGATCGCACATGCGGATGATAATCCAGGTGACTGCATTCCTGCGATATTGATAAATCCTTTATTGTTTTTATCTTCATAAATATGGAAGTCATGATCTGCTGTTCTTGCTCTGACTCCGGCAAAGTTTCTGATAGATTCTCTAAAGTTGATTCCAGGTACAGATTTTAATGCTGTATTTCTTACAAAATCAAGTCCCTGTTTTGTTGTTGAAACATCATCTCCTGCACTTGGCTGTGAATCTGGTCCTACGATCAGGTTTCCATGAACGGTTGGAGCTACTAAAACTCCTTTACCTTTTTCATTTGGACATTGGAAGATTACATGATTGACCAGATTTCCCTGGCTCTTATCCATCAGGTAATACTCTCCTTTGTTTGGTGTGATCTCAAATGTCTTTTCGTTGCACATCTCATTAACTTTATCTGCAAAAACACCTGCTGCGTTACAAATATATTTTGCTTCGATCACTCCGTTATTTGTTTCTATCTTATATGTATCATTTTCTTTTTCGATTCCTGAAACTTCTGTATTAAGTTTTACTTCAACTCCGTTTAATACTGCTGTCTCTGCAAGTGCCAGAGCTAATTCCCATGGACTTACGATTCCTACATTTGGAGAACTTAAAGCGGCAACTGCTTTATCTGAAAGATTTGGTTCTTCTTTTAAAAGTTTTTCTCTGTCCCAGATTTCCATATCAGGAACTCCGTTTGTGATACCTCTTTGTTTTAACTCTTCCAGTGTTTTCTTTTCTTCTTCACTGAATGCAACTACCAATGCTCCGATCTGTTTATAAGGTACATCCAGCTTCTCACATAATTCTTTTGTGTAGACATTTCCTTTGATATTGTACTTTGCCATCTTTGTTCCAGGCTTTGGATCATATCCTCCATGGATGATCGCGCTGTTTGCTTTTGTTGTTCCTACTGAAACATCATTTTCCTTTTCAATGATTACAGCTTTCACATTATATTTTCCCAGTTCGTATGCGATAGAACAGCCTGTGATTCCTGCACCGATAATTGCTACATCATACACTGTTATTCCCTCCTGTTTTTTCACTTGCGTTTGTTACTTTCTGACTCTATCTAACCACAATCTTTCGAGGCTGTCAAATGCCGAAAACGCCTATTTTATGCGGTTTGCAGCGTTTTTTAATTAATCAATCCATTTGATTAATGATACGTTTTTTCAATTATTTTTGACACGTTTTTCCCAAAGCACCGATTCCCTTGTTTTTTTTATTAATCAATTGTATAATATTAATAATCAGTACAATATTATGATTAGTAATTTGAATTAATCAAAATAATTTTTTGATTTATTTTTTAGGAAAGAGGGTCTATTATGGGAAAGCGAAATAAAGTCACAACAAGAGATGTTGCTGAATATACCGGAGTGTCTCAATCTACCGTTTCTATGATTCTAAGCAACAAACCTCACGTTTCTTTTTCTAAGGAAACCATTGATAAGGTCAGACAAGGTGCAAAGGAACTCGGATATAAAAAACCCGTTGCAGGCGTTAAGAAAAAGGAACAGGCATTATCAAAAAGTATCATTGTCATCTGTCCTCTTCTTTCAAATGGATACTATTCCATGATCATCCATTCCATCACAGAGCGTGCCCGTGAGTATGGATATACTGTATTTACTGTTAATACATTAAGAGACGTTTCTCAGGAAGAACTTTATTTAAATCTCCTTTCTGGATTTGAGCTTGCCGGAGTTATCTCTTTATATCCTCCGACAAAGATCACACAAGCCAATGCTTTATCCAAGCAGGTTCCTGTCGTTTCAATCGGAGATAAACCTGATTCCTGCCGTTTTGATGCCGTCGAACTTGACAGCAAAAAACCTGGATATATCATTGCTGAACATCTGATCGAACTTGGACATACACACATCACTTATGTATCGACCCCGATCCGTCCAAAAGAAATCGGACGAATCCACCGCCTTGCAGGACTTCGTTCCTGTTTTAAAGATCACGGCCTTGATCCTGAACAGGTAGAAGTAAAATCTCCTACGATCGCTGACTATGGCCGCTACTCTGCTGATAACTCAGAATATCAGAATGGATATGACCTTGCTTCGCAGGCTCTGGATGAAAAAACGATCTCAACTGCCTTTGTTGGGAATAATGATATGACTGCTTTCGGAATCATGGCTGCGATCACAGATCACGGATACCGAATTCCAAATGATTATTCCGTCTGTGGGTTTGATAACATTGCTTTATCTGCCATGCCACAGATCTCACTAACTACGATTGAACATGCTTCTCTTGCCAAAGGACGCGAAGCTGTTGACATTATATATAAGAAAAACACGCAAAAAAACATTTCCACAAAGCACCATTATATTATGCGTATGGAATATGAACCGGAACTAATCGTCCGTAATTCTACCGGGAAATGCAAATAAGCTTTCTATATAATATCCTTATTTTTTGTTACAAATAACCAAAAACCAAATGCTATTAAACAAAACAATGTCACAACTTGTCCTGAAAAATATGACATTAGTGTGGATTGATTTTCATACAACACATACGTTATCATATAATCATGATAAACGTTTATGTGTAACAAAAAAGGAGGGCGCATGGCCAGCAAACTTCTAAATGATGAATTCCAGAACCATATCTGTCTGGATTTTGAATGTACTACAATTGAAGAAGCTATCCGTAAAGCAGGTGATCTCCTTGTTCAATGCGGTTGTGTTAAAACACCCTACATTGACGGAATGATACGTCGTGAACAGGAACATCCCACCAGCATTGGATTTGGGGTTATGATTCCACATGGCACAGAAGATACTCTTGATCTTGTTCTTCAGCCTGGAATCAGTATTCTCAAGATTCCAAATGGTGTTCCTTATCATGACACGATCATAACTATGGTAATCGGCATCGCAAGTCGTGAGGAAGATCCATTGCAGGAACTGATGCAGATTACTGACATTTTATTAACCCCAAATAAATGCAATCAATTTTTAAACGCTTCTTCAAAACAGGAATTCATCGATATGATCAATCAGCATTATATAGAAGAAGGAGAGTTGTAAAAATGAAAGAGAAAACTAGCATTTCACAGAAACTCCAGAAATTTGGTTCCGTTCTCGCCGGAATGGTTATCCCAAATATCGGAGCATTTATCGGATTTGGATTAATTACCGCATTCTTTTTGGAAACAGGTTGGACACCAAACGCCAAACTTGCAAAACTGATCACACCAATCTTAAATTACTTACTTCCAATCTTGATTGGACATACCGGTGGTAAGATGTTTGGTGGTGACCGTGGTGGTGTTATCGGTGCACTTGTAACAATGGGTGCGATCGTAGCCGTTGATGGAACTCCAATGTTCTTAGCAGCCATGATCTTAGGACCTGTTTCCGGTGTCTGCATCAAGAAATTTGACCAGGCTGTTGATGGAAAAATCCCTTCAGGATTTGAAATGATCGTTAATAACTTCTCACTTGGTATCATTGGTGCCATCCTTTGCTGCTTCGCAATGTTAGTATTCGGACCAGTTATGGAAACTGTAACTACTGTATTAACAAATGGTGTAAACTGGATCGTTGCTCATAATGCATTACCATTATCTGCAATCTTTGTTGAACCTGCTAAAGTATTATTCTTAAATAACGCATTAGACCATGGTATTTTCGGACCAATCGGTTACGAACAGGTTAAAACTTTAGGACATTCCGCATTATTCCTTTTAGTACCAAACCCTGGTGCTGGTCTTGGATTATTATTAGCTTACTGGTTCTTCGGAAAAGGAGAAATGAAAGAAGCTGCTCCTGGAATGATCTTAATCCACTTCTTCGGTGGTATCCATGAAGTTTACTTCCCATATGTACTCGCTAACCCATTAACAATCGTTGGTATGATCGCTGGTGGTATCGTTGGAACAGGAACTCTTACATTCTTAAATGTTGGTACTGTCGCTACACCATCACCTGGTAGTATCTTCTCAGTTGTCGCATTATCACCTAAGAACTGTATGTTCGGAGTTTTATTAAGTGTTGTTTTATCATGTGTTGTATCATTCTTATTAAACTCTATTTTCGTAAAACGTATGGTAGCCAAAGGTGGAGACACTTCTCTTGGAGAATCTGTAATTCCAAAAGAAGCAATGGGATCTTCTGCCAGCTCAGATTCTTCCGCTGCTACAACAAACGACAGCAGTCTTGGAGTTGCTGGTGTTGATATTAAGAACATCAAAAAAATCGTCGTTGCATGTGACGCTGGAATGGGATCTTCCGCAATGTCAGCTGCAGCATTAAAGAAAAAAGTAAAAGCAGCAAACCTTCCAATCGAAGTTATCAATACTGCTATCTCAAAAATTCCTGATGATGCAGATCTTGTTATCACTCATGTGGAATTAACAGGAACAGCGAAAGCTGCTCAGCCTAACAAACAACATTTGTCTATTTCAAATTACTTAAAAGCTCCAGAATATGATGAGCTTGTTGAAAGATTCAAAAATGAGTTATAATCAATAACTTATTTATAAACTACCCCCAAAGACTAAGGATTTGTGCTCCTTAGTCTTTGACTCTATCAATATATAAAAGGATTTTAGTTATGAAAAAATTTGTTATGTATGGTGCCGGAAGCATTGGCCGAGGCTTCATTGGTGCATTATTTTCACAAATCGGCTATGAAGTCGTATTTATTGATGTCAACGATGAGGTGATTCGTCTGATCAACTCAGAAAAAACATATCCTCAGATCATTATGAATAAAGAACAGCCTGTCCACTGGATCAAAAATATCCGCGCCGTTGATGGAAAAGATCCTGATGCAGTCAGCAATGAGATTGCCAATGCAGATATTATGGCAACTGCTCTCGGTGCAGCTGTTCTTGAAAAGGTAGCTCCTGTCATTGCACAGGGACTTTTAAAACGTTGGGAAAAAGATCCTTCAAAGACTCTTGATATCCTGATCTGTGAAAACCTGATGGATGCAGATGTTCTTCTTAAAAAATATCTTTTAAATGCCCTTCCAGAAGATAAACATGATTTATTTACAAAAAATACTGGGCTTGTTGAGACTTCCATTGGAAGAATGGTACCTCCTGCAGATCCAGATCTGATTCCTGAAGATGAACATCCTCTGGCTGTTCGTGTAGAACCTTATGATCTTCTTCCCGTTGATAAAGCTGCTTTTAAAGGAGCTATCCCCGAATACCCTAAGATCGTTCCGTATGAACCATTTCATTATTATCTGGAGCGAAAACTTTACGTCCACAACATGGCTCATGTCACAACTGCATTTTTAGGGAAACTATTAAATAAAACATATATTCACGAAGCTGCACAGGATATTTATATTGAACATATCGTACGTGAATGTATGACGGAAAGCTGTATGATGTTGTCACAAAAATATCATGTTCCTTTTTCTGATCTTCATGCACATATGAATGATTTATTGCATCGTTTTAAAAATCCTTATTTAAGAGATACTGTCTTAAGAGTTGCCCGTGATCCTGTCAGAAAAATCCAGCCATCCGACAGGTTAGTAGGTGCCGCAAGAAGCTGTGAACAAGAAAATATCACACCTGTATATTTATCCTTTGCTATTGCTCTGGCACTCTCTTTTATGGATGAAGATCCACAAACTCTTATGGAAAATGTATGTAAAATCAAAAAAGACGAACCGCTTGCTCAATACATCAATTATTTTTATAATAAACTTAAAATGGAACATATTCCTTTGGATCATATGATTGAAGCAATTGATGAACTTCAATCTGATATTCAGGGAGAAATTATTTAGAAAGAAAAGGTGAGTTATGCTTATCTCTGATCGTTCAAAAGAAATCATTGAAAACTTAATGAATGCAAATGGCCCTTTGACTGTAGCAGCTCTTGCTAAAAAATTAAACGTCACAGAACGGACGATTTACCGCCAGATTCCAGAAGTAACACAGATCATAGAATCTTATGATCTGTCTCTGGATAATTCCTCTGGAAAAGGCTTTATGATCTTTGGGTCACTTTATAATATTAAACGTCTTAGCACCGCTTTTGAAGAAGTAAAAATAGAGCAAAATTATTCCAGCAAAGAACGTGTTGACATGATCATTCTTACATTATTAAACGAGGATGATTATATCAAAACCCAGTCCCTTGCGATTGATCTAAACACTTCTGCACAGACTGTACGAAATGATTATCATGTCCTAAAAGACAAGATCACAGGGCATAATGTTACATTTGAAACGAAAAAAAGTGAAGGCGTCCGATTAACTGGACTTGAAATTCCAAAACGGCATCTATTTGTCAATGTTTTACTCCAAAATATTACCCCAGATGCCTTTTTTGACTGGTTAAAAGGTGTTATTTTACGTCCAAACCCTTTTATTGATCTTTTAAAGAGTTTTGATTATGAACAAGATTTAATCGTTCTTTATGAAAAACTTCAACCGGTTGTTCGCAAACGACACCTAAATATTTCAGACAAAGAACTTCAGGAATTTCTTTTACTTATGACTGTTTTTATAAAACGACATTGCTATGTCGGAGATCACGATGAAATTTTATCTTTAACAATTCAGGATTCCGATACAGATTATGAAGAACAGTTTCGACAGGATGTTTTAAAAATATTAAAACATGATTTTAATATTAGCATATACGATAATGAACAAGATTATTTTCACTGGATGATCCATCTATATGTTGGACGCACTCATTATGAATTAAACCAGCAAATTTCTGCATTTCAAAATCTTGACCACATTAGTTCTCTGATCAATGAGATTGAGCAGAAATTTCAGTTTCCATTCAGTCATGATAAAAATCTTGCTGAAAATCTTTTATTACATATTAATATGGCTATGGAACGTATTCAAAGTGGAATTACAGTTGCTAATCCTATGTTAGAAGATATTTATCAATCGAATCCTAAGCTTTATGAGATCGTAAAGCAATGTTTTAGAAATGTCTTTCAGGCAACTAAGATTCCTGAAGATGAAATTGGTTATATCGTAATCTATTTTCTTGCTTCTATGGATTCTTTAAGTAAACACTCTATCTCTGTATTAGTTGTCTGTTCTAGTGGAATTGGCTCCTCAAAAATGTTAAAAAGCCGCCTGGAAAGAGAATTTTCTGAAATTGATGTTAAGAAGATCATTTCTCTTCATAAACTTCACGATGAAGATCTGCCTCAATATGATCTTATTATCTCTACCGTTCCACTGGATCTTGATGAAAGTAAATACTTATGTGTCTCTCCTTTATTAAATGAAGAAGAAAAGAAAACTGTTAAAAAGAAAATAGAATCTCTAAATAAACTTTAAACCGCTCTCTAATTTAAGTTATGATATATTTTAAAAGAAATAGTACATGCTTTTTCCTTGGTGTGGAAATTTGATGTACTATTTCTTTTTTTGTTTTATTATATGGATTTTTTTACATAAAAAAAGACTCTAGAAAAATATCTAAAGTCTTATTCGAGTTGCGGGAGCCGGATTTGAACCAACGACCTTCGGGTTATGAGCCCGACGAGCTACCAGACTGCTCCATCCCGCGATATTAAATTACAAAAGAAACACTAAAACTAGTGCTTCTAAAAGGCGTCGACCAGATTTGAACTGGTGATCAGGGAGTTGCAGTCCCATGCCTTACCACTTGGCTACGACGCCATATTAAATTATATGCTCTTTATTAAAAAAGATGACTCCAACGGGATTTGAACCCGTGTTACCGCCGTGAAAGGGCGGTGTCTTAACCACTTGACCATGGAGCCTTATTCTCTGACCGCTTCACGGTCCATGCAGTATCTTAAATACTACGAAACTCCCCGAGCCGGGCTCGAACCAGCGACAGCACGGTTAACAGCCGTGTGCTCTACCAACTGAGCTATCGAGGATTATTATAAGGTCTATAAATATTATATCATATACCTTCAAAACAACATACAAGAACTATTCTACATCTTCCACACTCTAGCCTTCTTTGGTTAAAGCCTCGACCGATTAGTAACAGTCAGCTCCAT